>JAABUK010001977.1_pt1 | contig 37668 bp, 35 predicted proteins | sample 5559141 | NCBI WGS metagenome assembly JAABUK01 (sample SAMN10711869, study PRJNA513367) | rock metagenome | isolation source: Antarctica rocks | place: Antarctica: Victoria Land, Pudding Butte nord | collected 2016-01-03 | reverse complement strand
AGGAGCCAGGTAAAAAATAGAAAGTTGGGTGTTGTTAAACAAAACACTAAACGAGGCGGGTATTAAATAAAAAATGTGCTATTTACCCGCATGTCACACAGTACCACAAACCCACCACGATTCCAAGGCTCTATTTATAAGCCATCTTATGTTAAGTGACTTTTCCTAGAACTAGAGGGAAAAAATAGCACTCCCCCACTGCCCCCAAAGTGCTATTTGGTTGTCCACCAAATAGGCCTCTATTGCGAATAGGCGCGTTGAGTTTGCCCGGCCGCAGCAGCCAGAATGGCCGAAACGGTACGTGTGCAGTGGCTCATTTCCGGTAGTGGTAGCGGCACTGCAAGACTAAGATGAAATCGGGGCCGACCTGATAGACTAGCCGGTGTTCGTCCGTGATGCGGCGCGACCAGCAGCCGGCAAAATCGTGTTGCAGGAGTTCAGGCTTACCGGTGCCGGTGGTGGGAGTGCGCAGGCACTCTTTGAGCAGGGCGCGTAGGCGGCGTGCGATAGCCTTGTCCGTGTCGAGCCAGTAGAGAAAATCGTCCCAGGCGTGCAGGTCCCAGCGTAAAGTCATTCAGATAGGGGGGGCAACTCATGGGTTTGCCATTCCCCGCGCTGAGCGCGGGCCAGCGCAGCGTACAGGCGCTCGGCATTGGCCGGAGAGGCGAGCAGATAAGCCGTTTCATCCAACTCTCCGGCAGCTGGGGCGGCCGGGCTGCGTAGCTCAACATAGGGCAGACTACGCAGCAGCTCTAACAGGAAGCCAGCGCGGCTGTCGGGAACTTGAAGTGTAATTTCCATCGGAGGTGTAAAGGTATGAATTAAGCTGTAGGCGCGGCTTTGGCCGCTTTGGCTGCTACCAGTCTGTGAAGAGATGGGTTTGGCGGTAGGGGGCTTCAAAAGGGCATCTCGTCCTCATCGAAAGTTGGGCGGGAGAAGTAAGGGGGCGGTTCGACAGGTATGGGCACTGGAGCCGGGAGCGAAGGGGACCGCCGGATACGTTCGTTCAACAGGGCTTCGGCATAGTCATAGGCTAATCGAGCGGTTTCGGTGGGGGTGAGAACGGTGTTAGGTACCGCTAATTTCCCAGCCAGCAGGCCGTTAATTGCCTGGGCAGCGAAGTAATCCAGCAGCGAGCGCTCGCTTTCGGCAGGGGGTGCGGTCGGTATAGGAAGGGGCTGGTCGGGCAGGGAAAAGGGCGGAGACGACTCTGCTGTTGGCCCGGTGCGGTCAGATGAGGGAAAGAAGTCGTCTGCTTTCGCCGTCTGATAAGAACGCTTTGGAGGACGTCCAGTGGCTTTTTTTGCAGGTTTGGCGGAGTTGCCAGGTAACCGGTTGGCGGGGCGGGGCATGAGTAGGCGAATTATTTGACCCCTAGGATACCGGCTGTGTAGCTGCCTAGGTTCTGTATCTCCCCATTTTTTTGTCTTAACTGTACTTGGTAGAGCCGTTTGGCGACTTCGACGGAGCCATGAGCTTTGATAGCCGCCACCGCTTGGTCTTTGCGCAACTTGAATTCATTGACCATCCGGCCAAAAAGAGCGGTTTCCTGCTCGTTGTAATCGATTTGAGTCGTTTTAGGGGTGTAGATGACAGAAAATTCTAACTCTATGACCTTCCTGCCTCGCTTGATTTCGCGATAGGCAAAGGCTAAGTCGGTAGCCGTATTGATTTCTTCGGCAGGCTTGAGCACGTTAGCTTTAAAGTCAGCGTAGAGCGTGTATTTCTCCTTGCCAGTAGTGCTATCGATTAGCCCAAGTTGCAGCTTAAGGGCATCTAATGAGACACGGAAAGACTTGTCTGGTAAATTTTTATACATAGAAAAGATTTCATACAACCGCTTGGCATAAATGCTATTCAGAGTGATAGCTAGGTCAAGTTGAAAGGTTGTGAAGTGCGATTTCAGATATCCATAAAATGGTCTGATTGTCGGGTCTACTCCGATTTCAAGGGTGCCAGTGCCTTTCAGATAGCGAACAGAGGAAAAGAAGTGGGTTTGAAGCAGGTCACCACCGGGTAAATCGGCTTCTAGAACGCGGCCCAACATCTTTTTGGTAACATCCCGTAACCGGTCATATTTGATTTCGTCGCCTGTTCGCTGTTGCAACTCAGTGATAGAAACGTAGTAAAGCTGGCCAGGCAGGTCAGTTGGCTTCATCTCCCGCATAGCCAGATAGAGCAGGTTCTTTTCCATCTTGGTCAACTCATACCGTGCTGAGGTAATGATGTTGGATTGTGCTAGGATGGGTGACTTATCAAAGTCTTCATTTTTCATACGAACAACAATTTAAAAGCCGTTTCACAAATGTATGGGCTACTATTATTAGGCTCGTAATAGATGGCATAATAAACGGACATTTCCTCATAGTTAATTGGAGAGCTGACGGACATTTCCTCATAGTTGACGGACATTTCCTCATAGTTCAGAGCAGTAAACTCGACCATTGACGGACATTTCCTCATAGTTGACGGACATTTCCTCATAATAGATTGGATAACTGTCTGATTGTCAAGGGCATTTTTTGCTAATATTTGAATGTCTTGTTCTAGGGGACCTAAAAAAAAAATCACAAATTTTGAAACGCGCGAGGTTATCCACATTTTGGGCTTTTAGAGCCTGTTCAATTGGATTCAGAACCCCAACCAAAAAAAAAGACAAAGACAAACTTTTGGAAGCCAGTAACTTGCGCGCATTCAATAAACACTATATTATTGGTAATTAACAGTTTATGAATCTTAATGACGGGCTTATGTACTACTTTGGGCGGGGTAGTACTCGGGAGTGCTGGGCAGTGGGGAAGGGGCAGACAGTGGGTAGGCAGTTGGGAGAGTTCGCCCGAGTGGACCAGCAACTGAGGAAGCGCAGTGGGCCGCAGGGGTGGCCGGGCAGGGAGCAAGTCAAAGCCAAGAGAGTAAGACGGGGCCGAGTAATGGGGTAAGCTGACCACGAACTAGGGTAGGGTGCGGATTGAGCAAGGGGTAGGCGCAGCGTCCAAAAAGAGTAGTGGGGGTAGTTGGTTGGAGGGGTGCAGTAGTCGTACCTTGGAAGCCCCTTGATAGCTTGTTCGGTAGTGCAGCAAGTTATGTTTTTCGCTTCGCTCAAAACCCGTTCGCCCTCCGGGCTCACTAAACTTGCCCCTTCGGGGACCGTGCTATGTCTGCCGACCTTCCTAGCCAGCCCCCCCGCCGCCGAGGCCGGCAGCCCAAGACCACGCCCCACCAGGCGCATACCGTATCGGTGCGGCTGACTGAGGCCGAGCACCGCGAGCTGGCCACCGAGGCGGCCACCTACCGCAAGTCGATGGGCGAAGTCCTGCGGGCCGTGTGGGCCGGTACCCCCGACGCAGCCCGGCCGCCCCGGCCGCGCACGGTCGAGGAAGTGGGGCAGCTGCGGCAGCTTATTGGCATGGCCGGCAACCTGAACCAGCTCACCAAGCAGCTGCACGCGGGCCACCACGTGAGCGAAGCGGCCCGGCAGGTGCTGGTGCAGCTCTACCGGCTGCTCGATGATTTAGCCCCCGATTCGACGCGATGATCGGCAAGGTGAAAATCGGCAAGAGCTTCGGCGGCATTTGCCGCTATGTATTCGGGGAGGAGAAGGGGGGCGAGGTGCTGGCCACCGAAGGCGTGCGCGGCACGTCGGCCGCGCACATGGCGGCCGACTTCAACGCCCAGCGGGAGCTAAACCCGAATTTGGGTAACGCCGTGATGCACGTCGCGCTGGCCTGGCCCGCCGAGGAGAAGGCGCAGCTGAGCAACGAGCGGATGGAGGAAATCGCCCGCGCCTACCTGAAGGCGATGAAAGTGGACCCGGAGGGGACGCAGTGGGCCCTGGTGCGGCACCGCGACCAGGACCACCCGCATGCCCACCTGATTGTGAACCGGGTAGACAACGAAGGGGCCACGGTGAGCGACCAGCACAACTACCGCCACAGTCTGGAGGCGTGCCGCCAACTGGAAAAGCAGTACGGCCTGGTCAGTGCCCAGGAAGTAAGCCAGGACAACCGCCGCGCCGTGCGCGAGCAGCTGCCAGAGCGGGCGGCGGCCAAATTGTACGTGCAGGACGCGCTAAGCCGGCACTTGCCCCACGCCACGAGCCCCGAGGAGCTGACGGCCGCGATGCAGCGGGACGGTATCGGGGTGCAGGCGACCTACCAGAAGGAAAAATTGCAGGCCGTGGTGTTCGAGTACGAGGGGCACCACCTGAAAGGCAGCGAGTTGGGCCGGGCGTACAGCGGCAACAATCTGGCTAAGACCATCGAGGCGCAGCACGACCAGGTGCAGCAGCAGCGGGCGGAGCTGAGCACGGCCGGCCAGCAGTACGGCCAGCACCGGATGGAGCTGGATTTAGAAGCGTTCGGCCGGGAGTACGCCGCGCAGAAGGAGCAGGCCGAGAAAGCCGAGAAACAGGCCCAGGAGCGCGCCATCACCCAGCAGACACCCAAACCCCCACGCCCCCCCATTGAACGCAGCGGCGGCTACGGGATAGGCGATTAATCTTTTTTCCCTCTTGTGATGAATCCGACCCCACCCCCTGCTCCAACCAACGGCGTGGCCGTGCTGATGGCCGAGATTGAGCGCATTGCCCAGGAGCTGCGCGCCTACAACAAACGGCCCTTGCCGGCCACCGAGGACCAGGTGCAAGCCCTGGTGCAGCTGGCCGAGCGGGACCGGCCCCTGACGCTGCATGTGAACAGCGAGGCCGTGGCTGAGCAGCTCGTGGGGAAGGTGGAGCAGCAGGCGAAGGTGTTTCAGGACACCGGCTATCAGCTGATTAACTACCTGGACGACCGGCAAAAGGCCCTGACGAGTGCGCTGGACGAGCGGCTAGCGGCCCTGAAAGCGGCCGAAGCCAGCTTGCAGGCCACGGCGCAGCGCATCCCCCGGCAGGTGCCCTTGAACGTGTTTGAAAACTGGCGTTCGACGGTCGGCTTCACGTTTGGCCCCGTCGTGCTGGTGCTGCTTACCCTGCTCGTTACCGGGCATTTTTCGCGGGTGCCAAAGGCTGATTTAGAGCAAGTTCAGGCCGAAAATGCCAAGCTTCGACAGTATAACGCCCAACTGACGAAGGAAGGGGTGTTCTATCGCGACCAAGGAGCGGCGTTTCGGAAGAAGTATCCCAATACGGCGCCCTACTTTCCGAAGTACGTGGCCCCGGCTACCCCAGCCCCAGGGGCCGAGTAGCCCATTTTACGTATTGTAAACGACCGTTTGCAACATGTAAAATCCTTGGCAGAACCCATATATTCTGAGTACTTAACTAGTTAGATAATGAATAAATATTTAAAAGTTTTAATAATTATCGGAGTGATTTTTCTTGCTGAATGCAGAGAAGTATCTTTAAAGCAGCATGGAAAGGAATACTCTAGCGGCAAGGTCTATCAGGCAGATATTGCATTTTTCACAACTACCAAGGCTCATTTGGATAAAATATGGGGGCCAAGACAAGAGTATCGCTACCTAGGAAGCGACGATAAATACCATTACATATCAACACAACATATAGGTCTGGCTCTTGAATCGTATCGCTACAAAATTCCAGTAGAAACAAAAATTGAAAATACACTATTCTGGCCTACTTTCAGTCAAGAATTTTATAAGTATAAAAAGGTGATATTTAAGAAGGAGCCAGGTAAAAAATAGAAAGTTGGGTGTTGTTAAACAAAACACTAAACGAGGCGGGTATTAAATAAAAAATGTGCTATTTACCCGCATGTCACACAGTACCACAAACCCACCACGATTCCAAGAGTGGGGATATAAGCTGTTTTATGTAAAGGTAATAAAATAAGAGAAAGCGGTTATCAATCTAATGGAATTTAGGTGTTTCTGACTTGGCTAAACACCTCGCACCCCATCCCACCGCCGAAACGCCCACCCCGCGCCCGCCCCCAGCGCGGCGCCCACCAGCCAGCCGCCCAGCACGTCGAGGGGGTAGTGCGCGGCCAGGTACACGCGGCTGTACGAAATCAGCAGCGCCCACAGAAACACGCCGATTTTGAGGGCGCGAAAGCGGCCGGCGGGTAGCGTCAGCAGCAGAAAAACGGCCAGCCCCATCGCGTTGGCGGCGTGCGACGACATGAAGCCGAACTGCCCGCCGCAGCCATCGGGCAGGTAGAGCCGCGCGGCGAGGCCGGCGGCGTGGCAGGGGCGGGGGCGGGCCGCCCAGGGCTTGAACACGCGGCTCGTGAGGCTGTCGGCCAGGGCCACGGTGGCGGCCAGCAACGGCACCAGCCGCGCGGCGCGGCGCCGAAAATGGTAGAGCAGCCAGCCCAGCAGCACCGCGTAAAACGGAAACCACACCTTAATCTGGGACGCAAACGTCATCACCGCATCCAGCGCCGGGCTGCGGGCGTGGTTGATGGCCAGCAGCACGCGGTGGTCGAGGTCGGTGAGAAGGTGCAGAATAGGGGGTAAGGGCATGGAAATACGTCTGTCATTGCGAGGAGGAACGACGAAGTAATCTTTCCTTGTCGTTGGTTTTAGTGGTGCGAATCTGTGTGCCCGGAAGGAAAGATTGCTTCGTCGTTCCTCCTCGCAATGACAACCAGTCTTTGCGTCCTACACCCACTCCACGCCCTTGCGGAGCCAGGCCAGGGTAGCGGCCTCGGGCGTGCCGGCCGCCGGCGGGGCGGGGTTGTAGCTCCAGCCGCAGCGGGGGGGTAGGCTCATGAGGATGCTCTCGGTGCGGCCGCCGGTTTCGAGGCCGAAGCGGGTGCCGCGGTCGAAAGCCAGGTTGAACTCGGCGTAGCGGTTGCGGCGCAGCGTCTGCCAGGCTTCCTCGCGCTCGGTGAAGGGCAGGGCGTGGGTTGAGCGCATCAGCTCGGTGTAGAAGGGGCCGAAAACCTCGGCCACGTCCTGCACGAAGGCGAATAATTCTTCCACCGGGCCGTCCTGGCCCACGGTGAGGCGGTCGAAGAAAATGCCGCCCACGCCGCGCGTTTCGTGGCGGTGGGGCAGGTAGAAGTAGTCGTCGGCCCAGCGCGTGTACTTGGGGTAGTAGGCCGGGTTGTGTTTATCGCAGGCCGCTTTCAGGCGCTCGTGGAAGCGCCGGGCCTGGGCCTCATCCACGTAAATAGGCGTCAAATCAATGCCGCCGCCGAACCACGCCTCGCCGTTGCCGGCCTCGAAGTAGCGCACGTTCATGTGGATAATGGGCACGCGCGGGCTGCGCGGGTGCAGCACCACGCTCACGCCGGTGGCGAAAAAATGCGGGTCGGGCAGGTGCAGCTGCCGGGCGGCGGCGGGGCTCAGCTCGCCCGCCACTTCCGAAAACCCTACCCCCCCCTTTTCCAGGATGGCGCCGCCTTCGAGCACCCGCGAGTGGCCGCCGCCGCCGCCGGGCCGCTGCCAGTCGTCTTGCCCAAAGCGGGCGGTGCCGCCGTCGGCGGCTTCGAGCTGGGCGCAGAGGCGGGTTTGAAAATCCTGGAGCCAGGCGGCAATATCGTGGCGGGACATAGGGATTAGGAACTGAAAATCGTTTGTCATGGCGAGCGCAACGAAGTGGAACGCGGCAATCTTTCCTGCTTATGGAGGGTAATAATCCGGGTAGTGAAGGAAGGATTGCCGCGCTCCACTTCGTTGCGCTCGCCATGACAAATACCCCTACACTACCAAGATTCCCTGCAAAGGTCGGGCTACGGCGTAATTTTACCGTTCCCACTGGCTCTCCCTACCCTGCCCATGCCCGCTGACGCCCCCGCCGCCCCCCCCGCGGCTACTCCGGCCGTACCCGAAACCAACCTGCTCGCCCGCGCCTACCTGCTCATGCACACGGCCGCCGAAATGGCTGCCCTCTACGAAGCCCAGAAAACCGTGGCCGCCCGCTACGTGCACGCCACCGCCCGCGGCCACGAGGCCGTGCAGCTGGCCGCCGCGTTTTTGCTCACCGAGTACGACTACGCTACCCCCTACTACCGCGACGATGCCCTGCTGCTGGGCCTGGGCCTGCGCCCCTACGAGCTGATGCTCCAGCTGTTAGCTAAGCGCGACGACCCCTTCAGCGGGGGGCGCACCTACTACAGCCACCCCAGCCTGCGGCGGCCGGGAATGCCCGTTATTCCGCACCAAAGCTCGGCCACCGGCATGCAGGCCATTCCGGCTACGGGCATGGCCCAGGCCATAGCTTTCTTGGAAAGCAATGAGGAATTTAGAATGAAGAATGAGGAATTAGCTAGTGCCGCCGCCGCTCCAATTCCTCATTCTAAATTCCAAATTCCAAATTCAGCAGCAAAGCCGCTCGTGCTCTGCTCCATCGGCGATGGGGCCATGACGGAGGGCGAGGTGAGTGAGGCCCTGCAAATGGCCGTGCTGCACCAGCTGCCCATCGTGTACCTGGTGCAGGACAACGACTGGGGCATCTCGGCCACCGGTAAGGAGATGCGGGCGATGGACGCCTACGAGTTTGCCGCCGGCTTTCCGGGCCTGCACCGGGTGCGGGTCGATGGGGCCGACGTGGTGTCGTCGTACATCGGCCTGCGCGAGGCGTTCGCGCACGTGCGGGCCCGGCGCGGGCCGGCGCTGGTGCACGCCAAATGCCCGCTGCTGGGCCACCACACCAGTGGCGTGCGCCGCGAGTGGTACCGCGGCGACAACCTCGGCGAGCACCAGCTCAACGACCCGCTGCCGCGCCTGCACCGCCGCCTGCGCCACACCGGCGCCAGCGAGGCTGAGCTAGCCGCCCTGGCCGAGCAGGCCCGCGCCACCGTGGCCGCCGACTGGGCCGCCGCCCTCGCCGCGCCCGACCCCGACCCCGCCACCTTCGCCGACCACGAGTTCGCGCCGCCCGCCGTGACGGAAGAGGCCGGCGAGCGCGCCCCCGCCGGCGCCGAAAAAGTGCTGATGGTGGACGCCGCCCTGCACGCCGTGGACGATATTCTGCGCGAGTTTCCCGAGGCGCTGTTCTACGGCCAGGACGTGGGCGGGGAGCTGGGCGGCGTGTTTCGCGAGGCGGCGCTGCTGGCCAAAAAGTACGGCGACCAGCGCGTGTTCAACACGCCCATTCAGGAGGCCTACATCGTGGGTAGCACGGCGGGCATGGCGGCGGTGGGCGCGCGGCCCATCGTCGAGATTCAGTTTGCCGACTACATCTGGCCGGCGCTGAATCAACTGGTCGAGGAGCTGTCCAAATCGTGCTACCTGAGCATGGGCAAGTTTCCGGTGCCGGCGCTCATTCGGGTGCCGGTGGGGGCCTACGGCGGGGGCGGGCCTTACCACTCGGGCTCCATCGAAAGCACGCTGCTCACCATCCGCGGCATCAAGGTAGTATACCCCAGTAATGCGGCTGACATGAAGGGTTTGCTGCGCGCAGCTTTTCTTGACCCTAACCCGGTGGTATTGCTGGAGCACAAGGGCTTATACTGGAGCAAGGTGCCCGGCACCGAAGACGCCAAAACCGTGGAGCCGGCCGCCGGCTACGTCATTCCGCTGGGCCGCGCCGCCGTGGCGCAGGCCGCCGACGCCGAGGCCCTGCGCCGGGGTAGCACCTGCGTGGTCATCACCTACGGCATGGGCGTGCACTGGGCCCGCACCGCCAGCCGCGCCTACCCCGGCCGCGTGGAGGTACTCGACCTGCGCACCCTCAACCCGCTCGACTGGGACGGCGTGCGGGCCGCCGTGCGCCGCCACGGCAAAATCCTGGTGCTCACCGAAGAGCCCTTGCTCAACTCCTTCGCTGAAAGCCTGGCCGGCCGCATCCAGACCCACTGCTTCCTGGAACTCGACGCGCCCGTGCGTACCCTGGGCGCCGCCAACCTGCCCGCCATTCCGCTCAACGTGGAGCTGGAAAAGCAGATGCTGCCCAGCGCCGAAAAAGTAGGGGTAGTGCTGGGCGAGCTGCTGAAGTGGTGAGCAAGTGTAGGGTAAGCTTTAGCTTGCCGCAAGTGGCTTGAAGTTAAAGCATTAAAGCACAAAACGGCAAGCTAAAGCTTACCCTACACTTTCTTAAAACGGATAGCCCAAGCCCACGTTGATAACCGTCTGGTTGGTGGTCTGGCGTAGCGCGTTTCTAATGCGCCAGGGGTCGGGGTCGGTAGGGTCGTAGACCTTGGTGGCGACGTCGAAGCGCAGAATGAGAAAGGTGAAATCCATGCGGATGCCAAAGCCCGAGCCCACCGCAAACTGCTTGTAGAAACGGTCAACCAAAAACTCGGCCCCCGGCCGCTTGGTATCGGACTGCAAGGTCCAGACGTTGCCAAAATCAGTAAAGAGCGCGCCTTTGATGAACGAATACACTGGGAAGCGGTACTCCAGCGAGCCTTCGAGCAGCAGCTCGCCGGGCTGCTCCGTGTAGTAGTCGCGGGTGCCGTCGGCGAAGCGCGTTGCGTAGGAGCCGGTGCCCAGGCGGCGGGCCGTCCAGGCACGCACACTGTTGGCCCCGCCCGCAAACAGGTACTTGTCGTAGGGCAGAATATAGGGGTTATTGGCCTGGTCGGGTGTGGTGGTGAGGGCGTGCACTACCCCCCCGTTTAGCCGCCAAGCCAGGTAAGTGGTGGGCGTCAGCTTGTAGTAGCGGCGGTAGTCGGCCGTGAGCTTGGCGAAGTTGTAGACGGAGAGGTCGGTACTCTTAAACCAGCCCGCCTCGCGGTAGAGGCCGCGCGTGAGGCCGCCCAGCTCCACGAATAGCCGCAGGTAGTGGGCGTTGCGGGTTTGGGTGAGGTCGTTAGAGTTGTAGAGCGAGGTAAAGCTGAAGCTCGGCTCGTAGATGGGCTGAAACGAGCGATAGAGCGGGCTGCCCAGTTCGTCGCGCAGGTAGTTGAGGCGGCGTTGGTAAAAGGGGCTGATGTTGCGGGTGCGCACCAGGCCCAGGTCTACCGGCGTAAACGTATATTGCTGATAAGCAGACGTATTCCAGAGATAATCGAAGGTAAACTCCGTGTTGCTACGGGTATAGTAGGTGCTGGAAGTGTAAGTCGTGGACAGGGCCAGGCGGGTACGTGGGTTGTAGTTGCGCAGCAGGTTGCCTAGGTGAAAAGGGGCCAGCACCTGAGGTACCACCAGGGCGGCCGTGGTCCCGAACTGCACCGTGTAGGTGGCGGCGATATTGGTGCTGTCGCCCACCTGGGCCAGCTGGCCCTCCAGGCCAGCGCGGGCACTTAGCTCCAGCACCTCGGCTCCGCCGAAGGGGTTGCGCCACTTCAGGCGCAGGTTGCCGAAAGGTCCGAGCAGGCCGGCCACGTAGGTGCCGCCCGCCTCGGTGGTTTCCGAGAAGCGTGGGTTGGGCGAAGTCGTGATAATGGCGTCGAGGTAGCCCGGCGCGGAGGGGGTAGGGGCCGGGCTGGCGGGCGAAGTCGGCGTCAGCTGCCGGCTGCTGTCGGCGGCCAGTGCCTCGCCGGGGTTGCCGACCGGGGCTTCTACTTTGCGGTAGCTCAGGGTATTAAACCGATACATATCCAGGCCCGACAGCTGGCGCTGGGTGCGCTGGGTGCGGGTAAGGTTGTAGAGCTGGTTGGGACGCACGGCTATCTGCCGGGCCAGAATGCTGGGGCTGATGGCCGCCGGGCCCCGGCTCAGAAACAGCACCGAGTCTTGGCGCAGGGTATCGCGCGGCACCAGGGTCCGGCCCGCGCGCCGCAGCCGCCGGGCCGCGAGCGTGTCCGACACGGCCGCCGGCGTCACGCCCGCCGGCATGGCCGCCGTGGAGATGCGGCCGGTGCCGGAAGTGGCCGAGGCGGCAGTTGTTTGGCCGGGGAGGGTAGTAGTGTCGGTGGCCACAGCCTGCCGCAGCCGGCGGCGGCCCCGCCGGGTCGTGTCGCCCGAGGCGAGCCGCAGCGCCCGCGCCTGGGTCACGTCGCTGATTACCACCACGTCGCGCAGCCGGTAGGCGCGGTGGCCGCCGGGCGGACTGGCTATTTGCAGCCGCAGCCGTACCTGGCCTTTCTCGAAGCTCGTATCAGCCTCCAGGGTAATGTACTGGGACCGAAAATCGTAGTAGCCCGCGTTCTTGAGCAGCGTTTCGAGGCGCTGGCGCTCCTGGCCAATGAGGTCCTCGTTGTAGGCATCGCCCCCGTGCAGCAGGGTAGCGGGCTGCGCCCGGCGCACTACCTGGGCCACCCCCGAGTCGGGAATGCCGCGCGTGAGCCGGCTCAGCGTAAACTCGTGGCCCTCCGCTACTTCATACGTCACCGTTACCAACCGGTGCCGCCGCCCGCCGGTCGAGTCGCGCAGCGGTACGGGGCGCACGGGCTTGCGCAGGCCCACCGCGCGCAGGGTGCTGGCAATGAAGCTGGGCTTGGAGCGGGCCGAGTCGGTGAAGCTCACGTGCGCCCGGAAGTAGCCCTGCGAGCGCAGGTAGGTGGTGAGCTGCTCCACGGTGCGCTGGCTCAGCGTGTAGTCGTAGATAACGGGCGGCTCGCCCAGGCGCATGATGGAATTGCCCTTTTCCAGGGCCGTGCGCTTGCGGGCCAGGCGGCGGTCGCGGCGGGCCAGCAGCTTGCCGGTGCGCGCCGAGTCGCCCTGGGTGCTGGCCAGCTGGTTGGCATACTTGCGCTTAATGCCCGAAATTTTACGCTCGATGCGCGCCGAATCATAAAAGGAATGCCCGAGCTGGTAGATGGCCAGCTTCGGCACGGGCAGGTTGCGATTGGGCTTTTGCTGCACCAGCGTCAGTATCCGCTCCTGCTGGGCGGTGCTCAGGCCCTCGCTTTCCACCACTATTTTGGTGAGCAGGCGCTGCTGGGGCGCTAGCAGGCGCAGCGGCGAGCAGCCCACGGCCAGCAGCAGGGCGGCCAGGCCCAGCAGCAGCCAGGCCCCCAGGCGGCCCGGACCGAAGCGCGGCCGGTCGTTACTTTGTCTGTCTAATGGTTTCAAAAGCTCTCGCCAAATACGTTCGGTCGCTGCATCAGCGCAAATATCGGCAGCGCCACGCCGCCTTTCTGGTTGAGGGTGCCAAAAGCGTGCTGGAACTGCTCACTTCTGGTCTCGAAGTCGAGCACCTGCTCGCTACCCCCGCCTTCGCCGCGCACCTGCCCGCCGGCCCCGCCTTCCCGTTGCACCTGGCCACCGAAGACGAGCTGACCCAGCTCGGCACGCTCCAGACTAACGCCGCCGCGCTCGCCGTAGTACGTCGGCCGCCCGTGCCGGCCCTACCCCCCCAGCTGCCCGCCACCCGCCTCGTGCTGGCCCTCGACAACGTGGCCGACCCCGGCAACCTCGGCACCCTCTGGCGCCTGGCCGACTGGTACGGCCTGCCCGGCCTGGTCTTGTCCGAAAACTGCGCCGACCCCTTCAACCCCAAAGCCGTGGCCGCCAGCATGGGCGCCTTCGGCCGGGTGCCCGTGTGGGCCGACGTGGACCTGCCCGTCTGGCTGCAAGCCTTACCCGAGGGGGTAGGGGTCTTCGGCGCTGACCTCGAAGGCGATAACGTGCATAAATTGCACCTGCGGCCGGCCGGCGTGCTGGTGATGGGCAGCGAGAGCCACGGCCTCAGCCCGGCCGTGGCCGCGCGGCTCACCAGCCGGCTGCACGTTCCGCACGGGCCGGGGGGAAGGGCCGAAAGTCTGAACGTGGCCGTGTCGGCAGCTATTCTGCTCGACAATTTTTTTCGGAACGAGTAGCGCGAACTTTCCACTTCGTGCGCGAGCGCAGCGAGCATCGTCGTTCGCGCCGCGCGGCTCCGCCTGCTCGCTGCGCTCGCGCACGAAGTGGAAACTTCGCGCTACTGAAGCAGGCGCAGGCCGAAGCTCAGCGTTTGGGCCTGGAGGCCCTGGCCGTCGCGGAAGAGCGGGTTGAGGTTATACTTGGCAAAGAAAGTCAGCGACTTAACGCCGATTATGCCTTGCAGGCCATACTGCCAGTCGTTGAGGTTGTACGAGCCGTAATCCTTGTCCTTATAGGTCGTGTTTTCCTCGAAGTACTTGAGCTTGGTCCAGCTGGCCAGGCGGTAGCCTGCGAAGCCACCCGCGCCCAGGTGAAAGTGGCTGTGGCCGTGCGTGTTGAGCTGAAGCATCAGCGGTACGGTGAGGGTGGAGGTCGCCAGCTTGGTTTTCTGGTACTGCCGGCCGCTGGTTTCGAGGATTACGCTGGTCAAACCGTTCTGGTTCACCCACTTGTGGTTGCCTTCGAGCATGTAGTTGTTAAACGCAAACTCGGGGCCGGCCAGCAGGTAGAGCGGGCTGCGCCGCCCGCCCAGCCGCTGCTTGAAGTTGAGGCCGATATTGACGTAGCGCGAGCCGCCAGTGCGCAGGTCGAGCGGGCTGGTGGGCACCTGCCCGGCCGGCGTCACGCGGGCGATGTGGTTATTAACGAGCGCGTTAAGCCCCAGGTCAAAAATTACGTCCGTCGAAGACGACTTGCGGTCGTTCCGCGCCTGGCGCAGCGAGTCGCGCTCGGCCTGACGGCTGGCGGCGCGGGGCCGGTCGTTGGTTTTGCCATCGATGTTGACCACCACGCCGAATTTCTTTTCCAGCAGCACCTCCACCCGGTTGCTGGGGCCGTGGTCGGTGCCCGTGGGCTTGTGGGTCGTGATGCGAATTTCCTCGGGCAGGCTCTGGCCGGGCTGGTCCTGGTTGGGATGAAAGACGGTGGTCAGGCGCTCGGTGTCAGCCACTTTAGCCGCCGCGTCGGCCCGCTGAATGTAGCCGCCCAGCCGTGCCACCAGCGAATCGAGGTGGTACTGCGGCAGCTGGCGCAGCTGCTGGGCATCGCGCACTACCAGCGTCATCACGGCCTTATTCGGCAGGCGCACTACAATGGTATCGGTGGGGATAGGGGCCAGCACGCGGGCCTGGGCGACAACGGCGGAGGTAGCAAACAGCGCTCCGCAAACAGCAGAAAAAAGAGCAGGTTTCATGGGTGAAGGGTCGTTAGAATAGACAAGATGGGGGTAGGCGACCTCGGGCGAGGCCGCTAAAAAAGGCCGGCTAACGGCGCCGGCTGGCGCCCTACAGTTGAATGGTTTTGCTAACGGTGCGGCCGCCGAGGCGGGCCTGCACGGTCAGGCTTTCGGGCAGGCCGGTGGCCTCGGCCAGGCTCACGGGCTCGCCGTGTACCAGGTGGTCGGCCTGGCGCAGCAGCCCGCCGAGGCGCAGCCGGCGCCGGGGCTGGCCGGCCGCCGGGCTGGGCGCGGCGGCCACTACCACCGGCGCTGCGGGGGTCGCACGGGCAGCTTCGGGGCCGCGCCGCACGTCTACTTCAATAATGCCGGCCGGGGCGGTGGGCACCGCGACAACCGCAACCTGCGTGGGCGTTTCGGACGTAGCCGCCGTTTCCGAGGCTGCGCGGGGGGTAGGCAGGTGAAGCTGGCTGGGCGGGCTGTTCCGCCGCCCGGTGGTGGCCAGCTGGCCGGCTGCCGCGTCCGGCTGCCGGGGTTGTAAGTGAAAGCTGCTAGCTGCCTGGGGCACCGTGGCGGTGCGGTGCGGCCGGGTAGTAGTGGCTATCGGGTTGCTAGATGGCGCCAGGCGCCCGGCCGTTGCCTGGCTGGTCAAATTTTTCTGATTTTTCCTTTCTGATTGAGTTATAGTATTAATAGTTAGGTTTTTGCCGATTTTTTGGCTGGAAGCTGCTGTAGCAGCCGGCCCCGCGCTAGTGGCTACTTCCGGTGCCGAAGACCCAGCCGTCGGCTGCATCGCCGGCTTACTCACGGCGAGGCTGGGACGCTGGCCCAGGTAGCCGCCGCGCCACAGGCCGCCGGCCAGCAGCGTCAGCAGCAGCATGGCCGCGGCCAAGAGCTGCCACCAGGCCACTACCCCACGCCGCCGGCGCGGCCGCGGGTGCAGGTGCTCGTCTTCGAGGCGCTCCCATAGCTCGCGGCGGGGCTGGGAAGCCATGCCTCCCAGCCCCGTCCGAAACAGGTTGTCCAGGCGCTCGGCCTCGGCCAGCTCGGCCAGGCGGCGCTGCAAGTCAGCGCCCGGCGGCGTGGCGTGCGGGCCCAGCTGCTGCCGGAAAAGGTCATCAATATTATCAGAAGGCATATAGTATACAGGTTAAAAAGACGTGGTTTGCGGAGCTAGCCGGCGCTGAAGCATGGCCCGCGCCTTGCTGAGCTGCGACTTGCTGGTGCCCTCCGAAATACCCAGCGCCTCCGCGATTTCGAGGTGCGAATAGCCTTCCAGAGCATAGAGGTTGAAGACGGCCCGGTAGCCGGGGGGTAGGGTCTGGAGCAGGGCCAGCAGCTCATCGGCTTGCAGCTGGGTATCGGCGGTGGCAGGGGTGCTGGCCAGCTTTTCGGGCTGCGCGAAGTCCTCAAACGACAGGTGCAGCGGCTCGCGGCGGCGCAGCTCCATCAGCGCCTGGTTCACCATAATGCGCCGAATCCAGCCCTCAAACGAACCCTCCTGCCGAAACGTAGGCAGCGCCTGAAACACCTTGGCAAAGCCCAGCAGCAGCGCCTCTTCCGCGTCTTCCGGGCGCTTGAGGTAGCGGCGGCACACCGTCAGCATCAGCCCCGCGAACTGGTTGTAGAGCTGGCGCTGGGCGCGGGGCTCGCCCCGCAGGCAGGCGGCGATGAGGTCGGGCTCAGTCACGATAACGAGTAGGGGTAGGGCCGCGGCGAAAGAGTGTTTGGAGCGTCAGATGCGGCGCGGGGGGTAGGGGTTGCCTGGCAAGGAGTAGGAAAAGTCGAAAAAAGGAAAAAGGATGTTATGCTGAGCTTGTCGAAGCATCTCTACCGCTTCGTTGAAAGGCTCATACAAAGCGGTAGAGATGCTTCGACAAGCTCAGCATGACATCCTTTTTCCATCCTATGTGAATTTCCCTGCACGCCCTGCGCCGCAGGAAAAATGACCCGTATTCCGCGGGAGCTTGGGCCGCCAATGGCCTAGGTTCGCCACCGAAACGACTGGCCATCAATGGCCCGCATGGTGCACAAGACGCCATCCAGGTGGTCGCACTCGTGTTGCAGCAGCTCGGCCACCGCGCCCCGCACGGACCAGCGCCGGGGCTGCCACTGCGCGTCGCGGTAGGTCACGGTCAGGGCCTCGTGGCGCCGCACCCGCACCAGCAGGTTCGGAAAGCACATGCAGTCGTCCCAGAGCTCAAACAGGGCCGCGCTCCGCTCGACCAGCTCGGGGTTAAGTAGCACGATGGGCTGGCCGTCGAGGTGCAGGTACACCAGGCGCTTCCTGATGCCAAGCTGCGGGGCCGCGATGCCGCGCCCGAAGTGGTATTTCGCGCGCACTTGCTGCATAACGGCGTGCAGGTCAGCGACCCAGCTGGCCACCAGGGGTAGGTCGGCTTCGGTTACGGGCGCGCAGACTTCGTACAGGCGCGGGTCGCCGAGCAGCAGTAGCTCGGCCAGGGTTTTCATGGGGAGAGAATAGCTTTTAACAGTGCACGCGGAGGGCGACTCGTACCCTAACCCAGCTAAAGCGCTCAATCGCGATAATTCAGAGCCGGCTTGCGGTCGCCGAGCAGAGGCTTGTACACGTAGCTGCCCACTTTCTGCTTCAGCTCGGCTTTGGCCTGGGCCAGCAGCTCGGGGGTAGTGAAGAGGTCGATAGCGGTGAGGGTCATGGTTTTGGCGGCCACCATCAGGCCCTTGGCGCCGATTTCCCGGCCGCTGCACGCCACGGCCTGCCAGCTGTGGGCGGGCGTGCCGGGTATCCAGGTGGCGGCTTGCAGGCCCACGGTGGGCACCACGTAGCTCACGTCGCCCACGTCGCTGCTGCCGCCCAGGTCGCGGGCGGTGTAGGGCTCCACTACGGCGGCCTGCGCCACGGGCGGCGCGGGTGCGCCCAGCGATTCCTGAATCTGCTTGCCAAAAGCTATTTCCTCGGGCGAGTAGCTCACGCCGCCTACCTGCTCCAGGTTGCTTTGCAGGGCGTGGGCCAGGGTTTCGTTGATGAGCAGGTCGTGGGTGCCGCCCACGACTGCGTAGTCCATCGTGGTGCCGGTGCCCAGCGCGGCACCCTCGGCCGCCTTCACCACCCGCTCGAAGATGGCCTGCACGTCGGCCCGGTTGGGGTGGCGCACGTAGTAGTACACCTCCGCGAAGTCGGGCACCACGTTCGGGGCCTTGCCGCCGTTGGTGATGACGTAGTGAATGCGCGTTTCCTGGGGCACGTGCTCGCGCATCATGTTCACCATGTTGTCCATCGCCTCCACGCCGTCGAGGGCGCTGCGCCCGCGCTCGGGGGCCGCCGCCGCGTGCGCCGCCACGCCGTGAAACCGGAACTTGGCCGACGAGTTCGCGATGTACTTGCCGGCCATCGCCGCGTTCTCGCTGCCTGGGTGCCAGTGAATTACCGCATCCACGCCGTTGAACAGGCCCTCGCGCACCAGGTACACCTTGCCGCTACCCCCCTCCTCGGCCGGGCAGCCGTACACCTTCACGGTGCCGTGCAGCTTGCCTTCCTTCAGCAGCTTTCGCAGCTCCAGGCCGGTGGCCACGCTGGCCGTGCCAAAGAGATTGTGGCCGCAGCCGTGGCCCGCGTTCTGGCCCACTATAGGCGTTTTGGTGGCCACCGCCTGCTGGGCCAGGCCGGGTAGCGCGTCGAACTCGGCCAGCACGCCAATCACCGGCTGGCCGCTGCCGTAGGTAGCCACGAAAGCCGTGGGAATGCCCGCTACCCCCGCCTGCACCGCGAAGCCGTGGTCGCGCAGCGTCTTTTGCAGCAGCGCCGAGCTTTGGGTTTCCTGGTAGCCCACCTCGGCAAAGCCCCAGATGCGCTGGGCCAGCTGGCGGTAATCGGCGTAGTGCGCCTGCAAATCCTGGATGGCCTCGGCCTTGAGCGCCGCCGGGGGGGTAGGGGCCGGCCGAAACGCCAGCAGCCCGGCGCCGAGCAAGGCTAGTAAGTAGGTGTGTTTCATCGGTTTTGGGCTGATTAAAAAGACGCTGCCTCCCCTGGAGGCCAAGTGAAAGTCAAGCTAGCGCAAGGTAGGGCTGCACCTGGCTGCGGCTGCCAGAGATAGATAAAAAAAGCGCTACCTGTCAGGTAGCGCTTTGAGGTTAATACATCTGGAAGTAGAATCCTTCGCCTAAATCAGCCGTTTCCTGAAAGACCTGTCGCGTTCGGTCGGCATAGTCACCCAGCAGCACCTGGCTCTGCGCAAAGTCCTCCCAGATTAAGGTAATGGCCATCGGGATGGTCGCGCTATGCCCATCTCGAAGTGAGTTGCGGAAGTAGAGACGCAAAATTTTGCGTCTCGTCGTTGAAAAACAAGCGCCAGCAACGACGAGACGCAAAATAGTATGTCTCTACTGCTGACCGATTTTCGCAACTCACTTCGTGACGAGTATAAGTAGGTCCCAAAGTGCGTCCAGGTTACGGCCGTAGTAACTCAGAAAGTCAAAGGCAGCGTGCAGCCAGTCGTGCAGCTCGTCGCGGGTAGTTAGCTGGCGGCCGGGTAGCACCACGGTTTTCGTGGTCACCTTACTGCTCATACTGCCCCACGCTCAGCATCACCAGCGTGCAGGCCTCCTCGGTCTGGATGCCGGCGGCCTGAGCCTTCTGCTCCAGCTCGGGGTTTTCGGTGCCGGGGTTGAAGATGATGCGGCGCGGCTTGAGACTCAGGATATAATCATACCAGCCGGGCTGGTTTTGCGGCCCCACGTAGAGCGTCACGGTGTCAATGCCCGCTTCCTGGGGCCGGTCGGTGTGAATGGTGAGGCCGGCCACCTGGCCCTTGCGAATGCCTACCGGCACCACTTCGTGGCCGTGGTTTTTGAGCTGATGCACGGCCCGGTAGGCGTAGCGGGCGGGGTTGTCGGTAGCTCCTAGAACGAGGGTCTTCATAAATCGCAGATTCAAACGGATTAAACGGATTTCGCGGATACGCCGCTGGCGCGGCTGGTTATGCGGGCTGGGGTGGTAGGGTAGCGCGCCGCGCTACGGGAGAGTTATACACTGATGATTACGCAAGAACGAAAGCTAGCGGTTATCAGCTAAGGGCCGCATTAAGGCCCCCGCTAACCGCTAAGGAAACCGCTTCGGCCACGCGCTCGCCGTCCATCGCCGCGCTCACGATGCCGCCCGCGTAGCCCGCGCCCTCGCCGCAGGGGTAGAGGCCGGCTACTACCGGGTGGCGCAGCGTGTCATTGTCGCGCGGGATGCGCACCGGCGACGAGGTACGGCTCTCCACGCCCACGATTTGGGCGGCGTTGGTGGCAAAATCGGGAATTTTGCGGCCGAAGGCGCGGAAGCCCTGCCGCAGCCGCTCGCTGAGCGCGGGGCCGAGCACGGCGTCCATTTCTATGCTCACCAGGCCGGGCTGGTAGCTGGTTTCGAGGAGGGTAGGGGAGAGCTTCTTTTGCAGGAAGTCGCCCAGGCGCTGGGCCGGCGCCAGCTGGGTATTGCCGGCCAGCTGGCAGGCGCGCTGCTCAATTTCCTGCTGCAAGTGCAGGCCGGCCAGCGGGCCGTAGTTGGCCACGTCCATATCGGCCAGCTCCACGGCGGCCACGATGCCCGAGTTGGCGAAGCGCGAGTCGCGGCGGCTGGGGCTCATGCCGTTCACCACTACCTCGCCCGGCGCGGTGGCCGCCGGCACGATGAAACCGCCGGGGCACATGCAGAACGAAAAAACGCCCCGCTGCGCGTCCCGCACCTTCGTTTGCTCCACCAGCGCATACGAGGCGGCCGGCAAAATGCCCCGCTCGCGCCCGTACTGCGCCGCGTCGATGAGCGCCTGCGGGTGCTCCACGCGCACGCCCAGCGCGAAGGGCTTGGCCTCAATCGTTACCCCCCGCCGGTGCAGCAGCTCGTAGATGTCGCGCGCCGAGTGCCCGGTGGCCAGGACGGTGGCCTCGGCCTCCAGCGCCTCGCCGGTGTGCGTGACTACGCCGCGCAGGTAGTTGTTTTCCAGGATTAAGTCTTCCACCCGCGTCTCAAACCGCACCTCGCCGCCGGCTTCGATAATGGCATCGCGCAGGCTCTGCACCACGGCGGGCAGCTTGTTGGTGCCGATGTGCGGGTGGGCATCGACCAGAATATCGGGGGTAGCGCCGTGCTGCACCAGCCGCCGCAGAATGCGGCCCACGTCGCCGCGCTTGGTGGCGCGGGTGTAGAGCTTGCCATCCGAATAGGTGCCCGCCCCGCCCTCGCCAAAGCAGTAGTTGGAGTCGGGATTTACCAGGTGCTCCTTATTAATCGCCGCCAGGTCGCGGCGGCGGGTGCGCACGTCCTTACCCCGTTCCAGTACTATCGGCTTCAGCCCCAGCTCTATGCAGCGCAGCGCCGCAAACAGCCCGGCCGGCCCCGCGCCCACCACCAGCACCCGGCGGCGCGCCTGGCGCACGTTGGGGTACTCAAACCACGGCCCCAGCAGCTCGCGGGCCGGGGCGGGCTCGGCGCGGGTATACACGTCGGCCCGCAGGCGCACCAGCGGCCGGCGGCCCCGCGCATCGAGCGAGCGCTTACGCACGTGCACGAAGTCGGCTTCGCCAGGGCGCAGGCCGGCCGCTTGCAGGATGGCGGCGTAGCGCGCCAGCTCGTCGTAGGCCACCTCGGGGGGTAGGGCCAGGTCTAGTTCTTGGGGCATGAGGAAAGGGAGTTAGCCTTTAAGCCTGGCAAAGTTACGGCTGGTCGCCGCAGGGTACTCAGGCAGTGGACCGGATGCTTGCCGCAACCGGGTTAGCGCCTATACTTGCAGGTATCATTCAACCGGTGGTATGTCGTTATTAACTGGACCGGCGTATATCGGCAATATGGATATTATTTACAAGCTTAAAGACTGTCAATGAAACGGAAATTAGAATACCTAAATCAAGGTCGTGGTGGTTATGTTGTTTATAAGGATGGGCAAAATGACATAAAGCTATTTTTTGAATATGGTGGCGGTAACTGTGTCGCAATTATCTATGTTCCAACTACTGAAGAATGGATTACTAAAACGAACCGACCAGTAGTTGACCGAATTCCAATTTTGACTTTTGTTGCTGAACAAGCTATTAAAGACCAAGCGCCTAAATGCCATTATGAGTTATCAGACACCTGTATTGAAATTTCTACTAAGGAAGCTAAGTAGATGAATGCTGCTTTCTTAACGAAAGCCTTTGGTGGTTTGCCGACTTCATCCTGTGGAAATGAGGTGCATAAGCTTTGTATAGTCGGACGTTAATCTGTTTAGAAAGTCAGTAGAAGATGTATAGACGCGACCCTTCGCGTCTCGGAGGTTGCGCCGTTCTAGCATCTTTCAACGACGAGACGCGAAGGGTCGCGTCTCTACCCCAAAACTAGCGCGAGTTTAGCGCAGCGTAACTCGTGACAATGAAGAGGATGAGGTTGTACCTCATCGGCCGCAACGCGGCAAACAATGGCTGCTAAGTTTTGAATTAGCTGCTCTACGTCAAGTGTCGCCAGGGTGGCAATGGAGGCTCAGCCTCCACGGGAGGGGTAGGCACGAGTTACGCGGCGCTAAACTCGCGCCGGGTTCGGCGGCTACCCCGCTGCTACTTTTGGCGGATGCCTGCTACTCCTGCCTCTCCGCTAAAATCCATCATTTCCGGCTCCATTGGCAACCTTGTCGAGTGGTACGACTGGTACGCTTACTCGGCTTTCGCGCTGTATTTCGCGCCCGTATTTTTCCCGAAGGCCAGCCCCACGGCGCAGCTGCTGAACACGGCCGCCATCTTCGCGGTAGGCTTCTTGATGCGACCCATTGGGGCCTGGTTTTTAGGGAGCTACGCCGATAAGCACGGGCGGCGGGCGGCGCTGCTGCTCTCGGTGCGCCTGATGGCGGGCGGCTCGCTGCTCATTGCCTGCGCCCCTGGCTACGCCACCATCGGGCTGGGCGCGCCGGGCTTGCTGCTGCTGGCGCGGCTGCTGCAAGGCATCAGCGTGGGTGGCGAGTACGGCACCTCGGCCACCTACCTGAGCGAGATGGCCGGGGCGCGGCACCGGGGCTTCTGGTCGAGCTTTCAGTACCTTACGCTCATGGGCGGGCAGCTGCTGGCGCTCATCGTGCAGCTGGCGTCGCAGCAGTTGATGACCCCGGCCGGGCTGACGGCCTGGGGCTGGCGCATCCCGTTCCTCATCGGGGCCGGGGCAGCGCTGGGCGCCCTGTTCCTGCGCACCCACATGAGCGAAACCGCCGCCTTCGAGCAGGAGAAGGCCGCCGAAGCCAGCAGCGCCCGGCCGGTCCGGCTCCCGGCCATTCAGCAACTGAAAGCCTACCCCCGCGAAACGCTTACGGTGGTGGGCCTCACGCTGGGTGGCACGCTGGCTTTCTACACCTTCACTACCTACGCCCAGAAATTCCTGGTCAATACCAGCGGCTTTACCAAGGAGCAGGCTACCTTGATTTCGTTTGGGGCAATGGCGGTGGCGCTGCTGTTTCAGCCGCTGCTGGGGGCGGTTTCCGACGTGGTGGGGCGGCGGCCGGTGCTGCTGTTTTTTGGCATCGGGGCCACGTTGGGCACGGTGCCGCTGCTGCGCACGCTGGCCCACACCAGCAGCGAGTGGGCCGCGTTTGGGCTGCTGGTGGCGGCGCTGTTCGTGGTGAGCGGCTACACCAGCATCTCGGCCATCGTGAAGGCTGAGCTGTTTCCGACCCACATCCGGGCGCTGGGGGTAGGGCTGCCGTTCGCGCTCACGGCGGCGCTCTTTGGCGGCACGGCCGAGTACCTGGCGCTTTTGGCCAAAGAGCAGGGGGTAGCCGAGTGGTTTTACTGGTACGTGACGGGCTGCGCGCTCATCTCGCTGCTCGTGTATTGGCGCATGGGCGAAACCAAGGCGCGCGGGCACCTGTGAGCCAGGCAGGCCGGAGAATTTTTTCAGTTCTTCCGCCTTCCAGATGAACGGCCGTCCAGTAAGTGGTTGCGGCTGCTTGCATGGGTAGGCTGAATGAAGGGGAGAAATACGCCGGGGATAGTACGTGCTGCCTGCGCAAGCCAGTAGGCGTGGCATTGTACCAGTAGTATGGTAGCCTACCGCTGCCCACGGTTGCCCCCGCTATCGCAAAGTAGGGAAAAAGGACATTGCACTTTTTCGCAAAAGGCAAGTACCCGTTTGCACTAAATAAGTATTCCTAGAATAAACATGGTTTTTTACAGTATGGCCGCTGAATTGGTCCTATCTTTCTGACACAAAAGGCTACCACTGTATTCGCCTGTTTTCCCACCCCTCATACCCTCTATGGTCCCACCGCTATGAAACAACTTTTCCGACTCCTGGGGCGGCGCGCCTGGCTGTGGCTAATACTGCCCAGCTTCGCGGCGCTTGGCCAAACCACCACTACCCCCGTGCCCACGGCCGATACGTTTATCCGGCCCTATACGGAGACCTTCCAGTTTGGTACTAACAGCGGCTACTATGGCACGAGCTGGACCGACGACGACCTGGCCGGCATCGCGCAAAAAGCGGGTGTGCACACGCTGCGCCCCACGCTGCCCGAGTCGTTTGTCGAGAGCTTCGGCTACGATATCCGGGAGGCTACCTTCAGTGCCTACGTCAATAAGTTGGGGATGAAGGAGATAACCTGCTTTATTGGCGGGCCCGCCGCCTGGCACGCCGACTTCACTACCTACCCCGGCTGCACGCAGTCGTCCAAGCTGTTTGGGCACCTCTACGACCCTATCTGGAACGCCGATGGCACCGTGAACGCGAGTAACCTCTACGCCATCTACGTTTACAAGCTGCTGCAAACCTACGGCAACCAGGTGCGCTTCTGGGAGGTGGTCAACGAGCCCGACTTTACCAACGGGGCCGATGCTTCGGCCTGGCTCACGCGGGCGCCTACCCCTGCCGAGCAGCTCAACACGCAGGCGCCTTTTTACCACTACGTGCGGATGCTGCGCATCACCTACGAGGTGGTGAAGAAATACCACCCCGAGGCGTACGTCTCGACCGGCGGCATTGGCAACCCTGAGTATGCGGATGCCCTGCTGCGCTACACCGACGAGCCCACGGCCGGCGCCGTAACCGCGGCCTACCCCCGCACCGGGGGCGCGTACTTCGACGTGCTGAGCTTTCACGCGTACCCCAACTATGCCCTGCACTACTGGGATAACAGCATCGGGGGCTTCCGCTACACCCGCACCTCCGACTACGCCGCCACCCGCGTTATTCAGTATAAGAATGAGATGGGGGGCGTGCTCGCCAAGTACGGCTACGACGGTACCAAGCACCCCACCAAGCTCTACGTGCTCACCGAGTCGAACGTGAGCCGCCGCACCTCGGACGACCGTATTGGCTCGGACGAGCAGCAGCGGAACTTCAACATCAAGAACCTGGTGCTGCTCCAGAAAAACGGCGTTACCCAGTTCTACACCTACGCCATTGGGGAGGCGGTAGATGCCCCGGCCGCCACGCAGTCGGTATCGGGCGGCGACGAGCTGGGCCTGATGGGCATCTACCAGAACCTGTACACGGCCACGCCCGCCACCGTTAAACTAACGATGGCCGGCCAGGCCTTCCTGAGTACTTCCAAGCTGCTCTACGGCTACGCCTACGACCCCGCCCGCACCGCCGCCCTGGCCCTGCCCAGCGCCGTGGAAGGGGCCGCTTTCAGCAAGGCTGGCAGCTACATCTACGTGCTGTGGGCCAAAGCCCTGGTTGATAACGTGGAGCAGGCTACGGCCACCTACTCGTTTCCGGCGGCCCTGAACCTGGCCACCGTAAACCGCTACGAGTGGGACTACTCGCTCACCAATACCAACACCACGCAGGCGGCCCAAAACGTGGCCCTGAGCACGGTGCCTTCGTTCTTCGTGGCCGGTAGCGCGGCCCCGGTGAGCTGCACGGCCACGGGCACCATCCTGCGCGAGCAGTGGGACAACGTGAGCGGCTCGACGGTGGCCAGCGTGCCGGTGGCCACTACCCCCACCAGCACCAGCCAGCTCCCGCAGCTGGAGTTCAACACCACGAATGGCTTCAACTACGCGGCGCGGGTGCGCGGCTACCTCTGCGCCCCGCAGAGCGGCGCCTACACCTTCTCCCTGACCAGCGACGACGACGGCGAGCTGTGGCTGAGCCCCGATACCGACCCCACCCATAAGGTGCGCATCGCCACCTGCGGCGGCTGGACGTCGGACATCCACGACTATACCCGCTACGCCAACCAAAAGTCGGCCGCCGTGACCCTGGTGGCGGGCCAGAGCTACTACCTTGAAGTGCTGCACAAGCAGAGCTGGGGCCCCGGCTACGCCTCGGTAGCGATGACGCTGCCCGGCGGCACCACCGAGGCGCCGCTGGCGGGCAGCCACCTGTCGCCCTTCGTGGGCACTACCCCCCCCGTGGTAGTAGTGCCGCCCGTGACGCCGCCCACCGGCGGCTGCTCGGCCACGGGCAGCATCCTGCGCGAGCAGTGGGACAACGTAAACGGCTCCCTGGTAGCCAGCGTGCCAGTGGCTGCTACCCCCACCAGCACCAGCCAGCTCCCGCAGTTTGAAGCGACGGGCACGGCCTTCAACTACGGAGCCCGCGTGCGCGGCTACGTGTGCGTGCCGCTGAGTGGCGCTTACAATTTCTCGCTGACCAGCGACGATGATGGCGAGCTGTGGCTGAGCCCCGACGCCGACCCCACCCACAAGGCGCGCATCGCCACCTGCCAGGGTTGGCTGTCGGGTATTCACGACTATACCCGCTACGCCGGCCAGCAGTCGGCCGCCATTACGCTGGTAGCCGGCCAGAAATACTACATCGAAGCCTTGCACAAGCAGAGCTGGGGCCCTGGCTTCGTTTCGGTGGCCTGGACGCTGCCCAACGGCACTACGGAGGCCCCGCTCTCCGGCACCCGCCTCTCGCCCTACGTGCCGGCTGTTACGGTGGCGGCGCTGGCCGGCCCGCCCGCCACGGCCAGCGCCGTGGGGAGCCTGACCACTGACGCGGCCACGACCCGCGCGGCCAGCCCCGCTACGCAGCTCGCGGCCTATCCCAACCCCTTCACCCAGCAAACGACGGTGCAGTTTGGGGCCGCCACGGCGGGCCACCTGAGCCTGGCCGTCTACAACGTAGAAGGCCAGCTGGTGCGCCAGCTGTTCGTGGGCGAAGGCCAGGCGGGCGCCAGCCAGTCCGTTACCCTCGACCGGCAAAACCTCAGCTCGGGCCTCTACCTGCTGCGCCTGGTTACGGGTAGCAGCGTCGTGACCCAGAAGCTGACGCTCAACTAGCGCAGGCCTAGTGAGTTAAAAGTTACGAGTTGAGAGGTAAGAGTTAAAGACCTTTAAGGTGCCTTTTAACTCTTACCTCTCAACTCGTAACTCTTAGTGGCGATAGGGGCGCGAACTTATTGCCGGGCTCACTACTTATCGCCTCACTCACCGCAACCAACTGCCTTTCACCTTTCACTTTTCCCCACCATGCGTTTCCTACCCCTCGCCGCGCTAGCCGGCGCTGCTCTGCTCACCTACGCCGCCCCGGCCCAGGCGCAGGACAAAATGCCCGAAGACAAATCGAAGCGCCCCAGCCCGCCGGCCGTGGTGACAACCACCGTCGATGGCACCAACGTTACCATCGACTACAGCCGGCCCTCGCTGAAGAGCCGCGAGGCGTTTGGCGAAAAGTCCCCGCTGGCCCCCACCGGCGAGGTGTGGCGCACCGGCGCCAACGAAGCCACCACCTTCACGGTGAATAAGGCCGTGAAAATCAACGGCCAGCCGCTGGCGGCCGGCACCTACGCGTTGTTCACCATTCCGGCCGCGGGCGAGTGGACCGTCGTGTTCAACAAAACGGCCAAGCAGTGGGGCGCCTTTAAATACGAAATGAAGGAAGATGCCCTGCGCGTGAAAGTGAAGCCTAAGACGCTGCCCGCGCCCGTCGAGCAGTTCACCATCACGGCCGATAAGTCGGGCAGGGTGGCGCTTATGTGGGCCAAGACGGAAGCCGACTTTACGGTGAAGTAACGTTCTTCACCTTGATTATAGAACGTCATGCTGACGAAGGAAGCATCTTGTCAGGTTTACGCGAGTTTCACTCGACCCTGATAAGATGCTCTCTTCGTCAGCATGACGTTCTTTCTTATTCGAACTAACGTATCAATCGCAACCTATGGAAAAGCTCGTGCTTTTGCGTCACGGCCAAAGCGTGTGGAACCTGGAAAACCGCTTCACCGGCTGGACCGACGTGGACCTCACCGACGAGGGCAAGCAGCAGGCGGCCCACGCTGGCCAGCTCTTGCAACAACACGGCTACACGTTTGACATCGGCTTTACGTCGGTGCTCAAGCGGGCGATTAAAACGCTGGATATCACGCTCGAAAACCTGGACCAGCTCTGGATTCCGGTGCAGAAGTCGTGGCGGCTGAACGAGCGCTTCTACGGCGCCTTGCAGGGTCTCAACAAGGCCGAAACCGCCGCCCAGTACGGCGAGGAGCAGGTGCAGCAGTGGCGCCGCTCGCCCCACGCCCACCCGCCCGCCGTGCAGCCCGAAGACCCGCGCTTTCCGGGCCACGACCCGCGCTACCGGCACCTCACCTACCGCGAGCTACCCCAGACCGAAAACCTGAGCGAGACGCTGGCGCGGGTGATGCCCTTCTGGACCGAGAAAATAATGCCCGCCCTGCGCCGCAACCAGAAGGTGATAATTGCCGCCCACGGCAACAGCCTGCGCGCGCTGGTGCAGTACATCGACCATTTATCGGATGAGGAAGTGACCAAGCTGGACATCCCGACCGGCGTGCCGCTGGTGTACGAGCTGGATGAGCATTTCAACCGCATCCGGCACTATTACCTCAAATAAAGGGGGGTAGGGGATGATTGTGGCCGCGGTAGGTAATAATAACCTAACACATTGGGCAGCCTTGCCGTAGAACGCATGTTTCTCATTAACTCGATTCTACGCGATGAACTTGCCCGAACCTGATTTCGATGCCCCTGATAAGGCGAAAGACCTGCCTGGCGATGCTACCGGCAAAGTAAAAGACCTCTACGACGAAGCCACCGCCAAGGCCAAGGGCCTCTACGACGAGGCCGCCGACAAAGGCAAAGACCTGCTCGATAAGGTGCCTGCCCCCGTCAAGGATGCCGGCACCAAAACGGCCCAGGCTTTCAACAAGCTCACGACCACGCAGAAAGTAGTGGGCGGCGCGCTGCTGACCGCCGGCCTGGCCTACCTCGTAGCCCCCAAGAAAAAAGGCCAGGCCAGGCGCGCTGCCAAAGCGCTGGATGAGCTGCTGCTCTTCGTCAATGACCGCATCGAAGGCTATAAGCGCGCCGTGGCCGAAACCAAGGACGCGCGGCTAAAGGGCTACTACCAGAAACTGGTGGGCCAAAGCAAGGAATTTGCCAACACCCTCAACGACTACCTGACCAAAAAAGGTGGCGAGCGCGAAACGGGTACCACGCTGAAAGGCAAGCTCTACCGCAAGCTCATGGATGCGCAGGCCGTGGTGTCGGCCCGCGACGAAAAAGCCATTCTGGCGGCCAACGTGTATGGCGAGCGGTGGGCCATTAAGGCTTATAAGAAAGCCCTGCGCCGCAAAGCCCTGAAAGGGGACATTCGCAACGCGGTGGAGAAGCAGTTTGCCGCGTCCAAGAAAACCTACAAGCAGCTCAGGGAGCTGGCGGCTGCCCAAAAATAAGGGGGGTAGCAAGTAAAGTTCACAAAAGAGCCCCCGGCGTAGTCTATACGCCGGGGGCTTTTTCGCGTGGGGCTGTTTTTTACCGCGGCCGGCTTTTCAGGCGCACGGCCCGGAACTCGGAGCCGGGTTTCCACCGCGGAAAGGTGGTTTCGGAGGCCAGCTTCTGGCCGATGCGGAAGAGCAGGCGGGCATCCTGGGCGGCGCCGCGCAGGTCCCACCTGGGGTCGTACTGGTCGGAGGGCTGGTGGTAGTTTTTGGCCTCAAAGTCTGCGCGCTCTTTTTCGGCGAAGGCCTTGCCGTGCAGGCGGCTGTCGAACGAGCCGCTGGCGTAGAGCGCGGGCACGCCCACCTTGGCAAAGCTGAAGTGGTCGGAGCGGTAGAAGCTGCCGGTTTCGGGGTGCTGGTAGGGGATGACGTAGCGGTTCTGCTCCTGGGCGGCGGCGCGGGCGTAGTCGTCCAGCTCCGACTGTCCGTAGCCGGTAATCGTCACGTCGCGCATCGGCCCAAAGGCCAGTAGCTCGTCCATATTAATGTCGGCCACCGTGTTTTTGAGCGGGAAAATGGGATGCTGGGCGTAGTAGTCCGAGCCCAGCAGGCCCTGCTCTTCGCCCGTCACGGCCAGGAACACGATGCTGCGCTGGGGCTGCTCCTTGGCCTGCTTGAAAGCCGTGGCGATGGCCAGCAGGCCGGCGCAGCCGCTGGCGTTGTCGAGCGCGCCGTTGTAAATGGAGTCGCCGGCGATGGCCGGGCCGATACCCAGGTGGTCCCAGTGCGCCGAGTAAATAATGTACTCCTGGGGCCGGGTAGTGCCGGGCAGCACGGCCACCACGTTCTTGGAAGTTTTGTAGGTGATTTTATCGTGCAGCGTCGTGGTCAGGCTCAGGCCCAGGTCCTTACCCTTAAAACCGGGCTTGTTAGCGGCGGCGTACAAGGCGTCGTAATTCTGGCCAGCAGCCTCAAATATGCGCTTGGCCGCGTCGAGGGTCATCCAGCCTTCGAGGGCCACTTTGCGGGCGCCGTGGTCGGGCGTTTGGGGGTGTAGCTTGGCGCCGCCGTTGCTGCTTTGCACCACCGTCCAGGGGTAGGAGGCGGGCTTGGTGTCGTGGATGATAACCAGGCCGGTGGCGCCGTGGCGGGCCGCTTCCTCGTATTTATACATCCAGCGGCCGTAGTAAGTCATTTCCTTGCCCTTGAATAGCGTAGTGTCGGTGCCCGCGTTGCCGGGGTCGTTGATGAGCACCACCACCGTCTTGCCCTTCACGTCGAGGCCGGCGTAGTCGTCCCACTTGTACTCGGGGGCCGTCACGCCGTAGCCGGCAAATACCAGCGGCGAGTTTTTGAGGACAATCGTCGGCTTTTCCTGCTCGGTCAGGAACATGTAGTCGGTGCGGTAGTGCAGCGTCAGGCTTTTGCCGTGGCCGGCGATGGTGGCCGTCGAGTCGGGCCGGCCGGTAATCTCCACCAGCGGCACCGGCTGGAAGTAGCTGCTGCCGTTGCCCGGCTTCAGCCCCAGCTTCTTAAACTCACTGGCCAGGTAGGTCGTAGCTTTTTCCTCACCCGCCGTAAACGGCCGCCGGCCCTGGTACTCATCCGAAGCCAGCACCTTGATATGCCGGGCAATAAGGGCCGGCGTGATGCCATCGTGGGGCGTAGGTACGCTGGCCGTGTCGGCCGGAGCAGCCTCAGTGGGCTGGCCGGTAGCGGCAGTTTCGGAGGAGGTAGATTGGCCCTGGCAACTCGCCAGCAACAGGCCGGCCGCGACCGGAGCCAGCCAGGGGGGTAGGGAGGAAAAACGCATAGGAAACAGCTGAAGTGGAACGCAACGGGTGCGGCCGCGAAAGTAGGGCGTAAAAGGTAGTGAAAGTCTGAGCCCGGCCGTAGCTGCCCGCCAACGGATTTTTTTTGCGCCAGCGGTGACCACTTCTCAGCAGTAGGTGAGAAAACACCGCCCGCCCTACCCCCGTAGAAAGCCAGTATTCACCTTCAACCTGATTTCACGCATGAGCGATAACCAACCGAGCGGCACCCTGGGCGGCATGATTTCCAGCCTGTTCCGCGGCAAAACCAACGACGATGGCACCACCGGCGGCGGCTTCACCTCCACGCACAAAGTACTGAGCGGCGCGCTGCTGGCCGCCGGCGCCACCTACCTCTACAAGCGCGCCAAAGGTAAGCAGGCTTCTTTCGATAACTAAGTAGCGCAAGCCACCCGTGTCGCAAGCCCCGCTGCGACTGGTTGTCACACCAGTTGCAGCGGGGCTTTGCTAATGTCAGATAGCATCTACTCGTTTAGTGTTGATTTATAAGAATTTATAGCGAGAAATTGAAGGTTGCTTTATCAATCACGAAGTCTGATAAAGTAAGAAATGGGTTTGTTGCTCCGGGAGGTGGCCCCCTACTTTTGGCCCATACCTCACGCCTCACCAACCATGTCACCTGCTCCCGTTACTACCGCCCGCCCTTCCGCCGCCTTCATTGCCGCCTCGTGGTTTGCCCTGCTCGCGGGCATGGGCGGCTTTCTGGTGGGCCTTTGGAACGCCACGATGGCGCTCAATGAAAAAGGCTACTACTTCACCGTGCTCCTATTCGGGTTGTTTGCCGTCATCTCCCTTCAAAAAACCGTGCGCGACCAGCTGGAGAAAATACCCGCCACGGGGCTCTACTACGGCCTGGCGTGGTTTGCCACGCTGCTGACCATCCTGCTGCTGCTCGTCGGGCTCTGGAACGCAACCCTCACGCTCAGCGAAAAGGGCTTCTACGCGATGGCCTTTTTGCTGGGTCTGTTCGGGGCCATCGCCGTGCAGAAGAATACGCGCGATATGCGTTTGGGGGCGGGTGAGGCAAGCGGCTCTACGGAAGCTATTTAGTGCGTTGCTTAGAAAGTGAGGGGGTAGTAGCGCGAACTTTCCAGTTCGTGCGTGAGCGAAGCGAGCAGGGTCGTTCGCACTACTCCGTCCCGCCTGCTCGCTGGCGCTCGCGCACGAACTGGAAAGTTCGCGCTACTTACCGCCGCCCGGTTATAATGCGGCAGCCTCGGCTTGTTGCGTAAATCGCGCATACTGTTTTCGCAGCCGGTCGCGCTCGGCCAGCAGGGCGGCCCGGTTGGTAGCGAGGTAGGTTTCGCGGGTGGTTTCGTCGGCCTGGGCCAAGGCGAATGCTTCGCTGGCGCGTAGCTCGGCCAACTCGCGCAACAGGTCGGCGTGCCTGGCGGCCCGGGCGTCGCGGCGGGCTTGTAATACCTCTACCGAGTTGGGGGCAGGGGTAGCAGCCGTGAAAATACCGCGCCGCAGGTCCAGCAGCTGCGTTTGGAGTGCGGCCACGTCCTGGCGCTGGTAGGCGCTGAGTACCTGCTGAAATACCGCCGTGGCCGCATCTTTATGCGCCTCGGCTACGCGGTCGGGGTGGCAGAGCTGGGCGGCTTCGCGGTAAAGTTTTTTGAGGGAGGCGCGGCCGTCGGCATCGAGCGCGAAGGTGTGGGCGGCCGTGTTTTGGGCCTGCTCGCGGTCGTGGGCTTGCTGCTGGTAGCGCTGCTGGGCGCGCTGGTACTCGCTTTCCGAATAAGCCGACTCCTGGCGGTGGCAGCGGGCCACGTCGCGGCGCAGGGCCAGCACCTCTTGCAGTAGCTCGCCCAGCTCGCGCTGGTGCCACAGCTCGAAGGCCAGGAGCAGGCGGCCGGCTTCGGCGCGCTCAGCTTCGAGAGCCAGCAGCTCGGCTTCGAGGCGGCGAATTTCCAGTTGCAAAGCCGCCAGCAGCGGGTCTTCCCACACGCGCACCTGGGCGTGGGCGGCCACGAAGGCTTGCAGCAGGCCGGTAGCCTCGGCGTAGCGGTGGTCGCGCAGGGCGGCTAGTACGGCGGCCAGGCGCGGGTCGGGGAGGGGCTCGGCTTCGAGGCGGTCGAGGTGCTTGGGCAGGTCTTCAGTTTCGTGCAGCGTCAGCAGCGACTGAATGACGGCCAGGCGCTTGAGGACCCACTGCACGGCCGGGTCGGCGGCCGGTGCTTCGGGCTGCCCGGTGAGGCGGGCAAACTCGCGCAGGAAGTGCCGGGCCAGCTCGGCATCGCCGGTGGTGAGCACCAGGTTTTCCTCGTTGTAGTGGGCGGCGCGGTGCGTCCAGTTGTAGGAGCCGGTAAGCACGTCGCGCCCGTCGAGGACGCAGAACTTGTGGTGCATCAGCCGGTCTGCGACCACCGTCACGCGCCCGCCGGCCGCTTCCAGCTCGGCAAAGGGCAGCCCGCCCGGCTGGAAATTGATGTTGTGCTCGTCGCGCGTCAGGCACAGGGCCACGGGTACGCCCGCCCGCTGCCGCGCCAGCAGCGCCGCAAACAGGGTGCGGTCGGTAAACCACGCCACGGCCACGTGAATAGACTGCTTGGCGAGGCCGATTTCACGCAGAATAACGGCGCGGATGTCGGTGAAAAAGGCTTCGGTTTGCATTAATTAATTAGGAATAAAAAATAATCTTCATCTGAAATTAGTAACCTCGTAAACAATCATTAAATTCAGTTTGAAAACTTTGCTCTGTCTTCTATTGCGCCAGCATAGCCTTTGATTTCGTATTTCATGTCAGCTCTCATTTTGTATGCATTGTATGAATAACGTTTTTCTGGACATGTTTCAATGCATTTAGTAAAATCCTCAATGGCTCCATTATAATCCTCTAGTAGTGACTTAATTTTTCCTCTTTTATAATAGGCATCTGCAATGGAAGAATCCCCTGCAATAAAAGCGCCTGAATTGATGACAAAATTGATTCCGTCACTTAATGTATCTAGTGCATTAGTAAATTTTTCTAATTCAAGATACATTGAAGATTTTTTTATATAAACAGAAATTTTGTTGTGTCCAAGATTAATACAGTGGTCAAAATCAGTAATGGCTTCGGCATATCTTTCTAAACGTCGATAAGCATTAGCTCTTTTCAAATACGAAGTTATAGGTTTTTGGCCAAGTTCAATAACTTTAGAGAAATCATTCAATGAATTGGTTTCATTTCCAGCTTCTAATTGAATGTCGCCCCGTTCTAAGTATGCATCCGTGAATTCAGGGGCGATTTCGATTGTGCGATTATAGTAGAGTTACTATGAGCTGGTTATCAGAGCATTACAGGTATTAAGTAATTCCAGATTATTGCGCCTATTTTACATTTCCGCTATTTCAGTACGGCTGGGCCTTTTCTGAGCACTTTTTAGCGTCTTATAGTGGCTGTATTATTTCAGCCCAAATGCTTACTCAATTAAGCTTAGGTTGCATATGCCTGATTTTCAAGCGATAGTAACTCTAGTAAAAAAGGGCATCATCCAACGAGTAGCTCGAATGGGAGTGATTGCGAAGATGGTAGAGGAAGTGTGCAACTTTATAATTTACATACGGATGATTTTTATCGAGTTCAGCAGCTTTTTTATACTCGGGAATTACTAAACCATAACAAGTCAAATCGTCGCAATAACATTCTTCGTAAGCAAGAGCTATCCTATAGTTACTATCGCTTGAAAATCAGGCATATGCAACCTAAACTTAATTGAGTAAGCATTTGGGCTGAAATAATACAGCCACTATAAGACGCTAAAAAGTGCTCAAAAAAGGCTCAGCCGTACTGAAATAGCGGAAATGTAAAATAGGCGCAATAATCTGGAATTACTTAATGCCTGTAATGCTCTGATAACCAGCTTATAGTAACTCTAGTATACCGCCGCATTATCAGGAGCTATTTCTATAGCATATTTAAAAAAATTGAACCAAGCTTCATCTGTCTTATAGTAATTTAAATCCAGCACTAAGCAACCTGATAATACATACCATGTTGGTGATTTTTTGATTTGTAACGGATATAGGGACTTCATTAAGTCTAACGTTTCAGCAAGGAAATCGTTGCTTGAGGCCTCTCTAGGAATTATTATCAGTGCTAGTAAAATACTAAATTTATTTTGTGCGACTTCCTGATATCCTTCGAAGCTAGTACGGAGCATTTGCCATTCATTCGTTGAAAGCTCGGATTTCCATTCTTTTGATTCTAAATATGGTAAATAATAGGCCTGTTCTAATGCTGAAGCAGCAGTTTCATATCGGTTTTGTTGAACTAAAGTAATCGTCATCTGCAAAGTCGCCCGCCAGTGATTAGGGTCGCGCACTATGCAGGCTTGAAAAGCAGCTAATGCTTCTACCCACTCTTGCCTTGCTCCTGCCTTCTTTCCCCGCTCATACCAGTACTCCGCCGAGCTTTCTTGCACTACCTCGCGTAGTAGCTCTAGCGTCGTTTGCGTCCGTTGTAGTATAAGAGCGGCTGGGGGTTGTAAAGCGGGTAGTTGCGAGGTATTGTCAGCATCCATAATTTCTAATTCAGTTGTGCCGAATATAAAAAGCGTTTTTCGCCCCCTGTTTCCTGGGATATAAATTTGAAGCCTACTCTTTCAAGTGTGCTTATTGATTTCGTGTTGTCAGTATTTACTAGAGCTTTCACTTCTGCAACGCTGTATTCTTGCAAATAAGCTAGAATTTGAGATAGAGAAGATGCCATAATTCCCCTACCCTGCATAGCATCAGCCATCCAATAGTCAACGGTCCAACTTTCAAGCCCTGTTGGTGTTAGGGGCGTATTCAGGTGAATGTAGCCAATAGGCAATGGCCGTTGCTTAAATCTGATGCTGTAGAATAGCGACTGCTTTAAGAGCATTCTACGGTCAAATTCTAGTAATTTCTTCATGGCCTGTTCCTTGTTTTCAACATAAACAGACGGCAGGTATTTTTTTACTCCCGCATTATTTGTGTTGAATAGGTATAATATGCCCTCTTCCTCAATTAGTTGAGGAATGATTGGTTTAAGAATTATTTCATCACCGACCGAAATAAATCTGATTTTCTCAAAAATTTCAGAATCAGCTTTTATTCTTTTATCGTATGCCATGATTGAAGTGTAGTCGAGCGTAGTAGCCTAAGAGCCTTTTTTGTCTGTATGAAGCGAGATAGACCTGATATGCAGGGCAATCGTTGGGTTTGGTGTAACTTTCCAGCATGAATCAACCCTACACCTCTGAGCGCATTGCTGATATTTATCGCATTGACCAGCCAATTCAAGTTTACTTTTCCCACGCCTCCGCCGCTTATCAAAAGTACGGAGCTTATGTTGTGGGTTGGTTGATTAAACAAGAAGCAGACCGTTCAGCCGAGCCGGATTTTCCTCTGGATTTTGAAATACTCTCCCAAGCGAATGCGCTTCCGGAAGTGGGTAGTGAGTACGGGGCGGAGGTACGACAATTAAAACAAATTTCTTTCCGTGGTAGCGAAGTAACTCAAATAAAGAAGTACGGGTAGCCTGCCTGTCTGCATCGTAATCTTAGCGAGTAGTGCTGATGTAGCTACTCGCCCAATTGCAACTTCCTGCGGGCAATCGGCGGGGCGGTAGTAGCGTTCGGGCGCTTGGTCAGGATTTATGGCTGCAAGTATAAGCCCAGAAGCCTGCGCAACTTGCGGAAGCTTCCGGGTTCGGGGGTGGGCCGTACCTTTCACAACCACTAGGGGCAGCTACCGGGCCGGATGCGAACTTGTTGCCCCGAATACTAGGAGTAGCTATAGGGTGACTATCAGCACACCGGCGCAAATTGCCCTTCACTCGCTCCAGCCGCAGGACCAGCGGCAGGTAGAGGAGCGTATCAAGCAGCTAGCGCGATTTCCGCACGATGAGTACGTGCGCCAACAGGCTAGTCAACTGGTGGGCTATCAGGATGTATACCTGGTGCGGGTGTCGCCGAGCTTACGGTTGATTTTTCAGGCCAGTGCCGCCGGCGGGGAAGTAATGGAAATTGTCACGCAGGAGCGATTGCGGCAAATGAGCAGCTACGCGCATTCGTAGCAAGGAAGGTAGTTGAGGCATTCGAGTTCGACCTGGCCCACTATCGGCGGGAGCTGGACGAACTACAAACCCTGCTCAACGGGCAGGTGGCGCTGGCGGCGCGGGCAGCTATTTTGCCGTTTTTTTGGGCGCGGCGGCATTTGTCGGCTTTTATCGGCGCTTATTTTCCCTATCTGGCCCGGCCCGACCGGCTGGCCATTGAGTACGACTTGTTCGGGGACTTTACCTGTGACCTGGCACTTGGTGATTCGGCGACGGGCCAGTAGTGCTTTGTCGAGTTTGAGGATGCTGGTGCCCGCAGCCTGTTGGTAGCTGTATGGTCCCGGAGGATGGGGGAGTAGGTCGAGCGTCGGGTCGCGTTTAAAGATAGTAGGATTTTTACGCCATTCGGCGCAAATAAATTCGTAAGGGGTCAGACCCTTTAAGCGCTTGAGT
>JAABUK010001974.1_pt1 | contig 37677 bp, 51 predicted proteins | sample 5559141 | NCBI WGS metagenome assembly JAABUK01 (sample SAMN10711869, study PRJNA513367) | rock metagenome | isolation source: Antarctica rocks | place: Antarctica: Victoria Land, Pudding Butte nord | collected 2016-01-03 | reverse complement strand
GCCCTGTCCTGCCTCACTGCCCTGCTCATGCTCACATACCCTGCCTCCACCACTGGACTAGTCAGTGGCAAGGAGAACAGTACTGTTCTCCTTGCCACTGCTGCTGCTGCCTGGAAAACCTACCGGCGATAACTCTGCTGAGGTGCGCTTGGCTGCAGTTGCAATGGGAGGCAGAGGGTGGGAGTGAGTGGGGCTGCTGACACAGCAGGCGTCAGGTGTAGTCACAGCTGGCAGGCTGACTGCTTGCTGGGGAGCACCACAGTTGGCCGGCAGGCTGCCCCTGGGGCTGACCCTGGGGCTGACCATGAGGCTGATGTCAGCTGGCATGCTGCTCTGGAGTGGCTGGAGAGGTGCAGATACCTGGGCCAGCAGCTCATCAACCACCTGGTCTACTGCGGCATGCTGGGCTGCAACACAGTTGGCTGGCAGGCTGACTATGGGGCTGATCATGCCACTAGTGTCAGCTGGCACGCTGCTCTGGGCTGGTTGGAAAGGTGCTGCTACCTCAGCCAGCAGGTCGTCAACGACCTGATCCACTGCAGTGTGTTGCGCTTCACTGCTCACCAAGGCAATTGTCATTGCAGTGAGAGCATCACTGATGGTGTCAGCTGCATTGTCAGCTGGAAAGCTGCTCTGCATTGGCTGGAGGGACGCTGATACCTCGTCCAGCAGGTCATCAACCACCTGATCCACTGCAGCATGCTGCACCTCACTGGTCATCGAGACATTGATCGTGGCAGTGAGATCATCACTGATGGTGTCAGCTGCGTTGTCAGCTGGCAAGCTGCTCTGGAGTGGCTGGAGGGAGGCTGATACCTCATCCAGCAGGTCATCAACCATCTGATCTACTGCAGCATGCTGCACCTCACTGCTCATCAAGGCATCCACCATTGCCAGGTGATCATCACTGAAGGTCTCATATGCATCATCAGCTGACAAACCGCAGGCTGTGTTGAGGTTCTCCTCTGGACCTGCTGGAGATTGTGGGTTGTTTGCTGCAGCATCAGCACCAGAGGCAGCAGCATGCTGCGCAGCTGCTGAGAGGCTCAGAGGGGTTGCACCTGCTTCCTGCACATTTTGCTGCAGGCAGTCTCTGACTGCTTGGCTTGCAGACTGGGCTTGACCATCCTCTGAGGCACGCTTGCAGAGTCTTGCAAGGGCTTCAGCCAATGATGCCTTGTAGTCCAGGCTGTCAGAAACATCAAAGAAGCAAAAGCCTGGCTGACACAGTGCAAGCTGGGTCACACCCACTGAAGCAGAAGAATGAAGACAGGATGCCTGGGCTACTTTGGTTTTGTCCAAGGCAGCAAGTGCTGTGTCCAGGTGGTCAGAAGAGGACATATCACATGCTGCACCAGCTTCTGAAGGGGTGATGTCAGCATTTGAGGCACCAACAGTTGCCTGACTGCCAGTGGTGGCAATGCAGTGAACGAACATAACTCCATCCAGGACAGTATGCTGACTGCTGGCGACAGGGTTCAAGATAGGCCCTTCATATTCCGGCACCAGCACAGCCACAGGAGCAGCTTTGCTGGATCTGGGTGCCTGAAAACGCAACAATGCGTTTTGGCAAATTAGCTCCAAGAAGAAAATGCAAGGTTGCCTGCAGGCTGTACCAAGGTGGGGGACCACTTTCGGGGTTATGCACAACACAGTCTGCACTGTGTAATACCTGGTCGTCGACTTGACTAACTGGCTCAGCATCAGAGTTTGCAAAGCAGCCTCGGAAAGGTCTTACGAGCCGTCTGAAAGGCATTGACAACCGTAGACACCCAGCCTGCAAGCAACGAAAGCCGCTGTCAGTCAACGGCATGTGTCGCAAAGGAACCTCAGGACCTTCCTCATTTGCATTTCATACCCTGGAAGTCAGCAGGGTTCTCTTGCAAAAGCCGCTAGCAGTGCAGCGATTTTGCCTCTGTCGGCCGCTGCCCTGGCAGCTGCCCCCGAAGCAGCCCATGGTAGCTGCTGCCAGAGGCCTAAAAATTGCTAAGGTCTGGCCAAGCAACAAATATCGGCGAGGACAGGATGGCTAAAGCTTTTCCGGCATCCGAGAGGCTCTCAGCTCTGACAGCAACTTGAGGATGCGGCAGAAGTTGTTCGCCCCGCCCATGCAAACTGGGCAACCCAATTTAGATTACGGCTGTGCTAATTGCATTTCTCAAAATTCTAAAACGAAATTGGGAGGCAGGAGACCAAACGATTTCGGCTGTGCTCATGTCAAGGGCCTTGACTCAAGGCGCAACATGACTTGTTAACAGAACACGCAGTGACGGACCCTTCGTTGCCTTTTACTTTTTGCTTACTTCGGGATCCCGCGTACCGATCTGACTAGCTGTTTTGCCCGCGTTCCGTCTGGGTGATCTTGATACGGATTGAGCGAGTGAAGGATCGTCACAAGCCTCGGTTCGATACAAGCAATCTGTATTGTTTACACTCATGCTCAGGGCTCTCCTGAGGCATCGGCAGCCGCTCGTATCATTGCTAGGTGCTGAGGGTAGTACGGTATGCGCTTGACCTAACTGTACTGTCTACGAGACCAATTTTTCTTGTAAACTTCATCTCTTGAGCGCTGCAGGCTGTGCCGCTTGCTAAGTCATCTGCGGCAGAGGACTTCCCTGTCCGTCAAGCCTTTGGTTGTATACAATATGGTACATGTAGCTAAGTGCTGTTCCCAAGTGATTATGCGGGTTGAGTGACTGCTGACGTTCTTTTGGAACTCCAGGAGCAGTGTGTTTCCAGACAGCACGGGGCAAGACATCTGCTGTGGATGTAGGCTTGAAGTTCTATAAGCCAACCACACCTGGCAAGTTGAAGCACTGCCCTGCTGCTGTCCTTCTTGCAGAGCAAACTAAGCAGCATTTGTTAGCTGCTCAAGCTGAATTGCATGGTTGTGCATACGTCTGAAACAACTCTGCATGATTGACCAATACTGCACTGCAACTTGCAAGTGAGACAAGCGCAGGAGTGCTTGTAGAGCCAGGCCCCATCAGGACATGAGTCTTTCTAAGCGTAAGGTCATAGCTGGAAAAACCCAGTGTGTCAGATCTGTGCTTTCGATGCAGGCATGCGCGGACGTGTCATCACTGACAGAAAGGACCTTTGGAAAGGAGACCCGTATAAGCCTCTTACAGAGGGCATCAGGAACACAGGCGGCCGCAATGCTCAGGGCCGAATCACGTCTTATCATAGAGGTGGCGCACACAAGCGATTGTACCGTATCATTGACTTCAAGCGAAATATCACAGGCGCTCAAGGGACGCTTGAACGGATAGAGTATGATCCCAATAGGACAGCACGCATTGCGCTGGCCAGGTACCCAGCAGGTAAAGCAGCATCTTTGCTTGATGTGCAAAATTCTCGTGCATGCCCAGTATCTCCCTGTGTTGTGTGTCCAAGCTGACTGAGCAGAAGCTAAGATGACGCTGTTCTTGTTGTTCTGACTAATCACTTGCTGTACAAGGCGCTTTGAGCAGGTCAGTTTGATCTGATGCAGCTTGGCAGGGCTTCATTTCTGACTTCGCAGGGTTGTCAATGGCTGTCATGCATGTCTTACGTTTCATGACAACAACAATAATATTCACAGTGCTTTCCAGCTCATGATGAGCTAGGTATGCGCAGGATAAGTCTTGTCTCTCCAGAGCAGCCAGTCCTGTGCATCCCTGTAAGGCCTACTGTTGTAACATAAGGCCTACATGTCTCAAGTTTGAATGAGATAATATGTTTTTGGAGCTGGCATGCAGCTTAATGACAATAATCACACATTGCTGTACAGCTGTTTTGTCGTAGCATCACACCCTCTTTGACAATCTGCAGCAGAGGAAGGTGGCAAAGAGCGTTTTGCATACATCCTGGCCCCACAGCAGATGGTGCCAGGTGACCCCATCATGTCTGGCACTGCTGCTGGCATCAAGACTGGCAACAGTTTGCCTTTGTCAGCCATCCCAGTTGGGACAGCCCTTCACAATGTGGAGATGCACCCAGGCAAGGGAGGCCAGCTGGCACGCTCTGCTGGCACCAGTGCTCGCCTTGTCAGCAAAGGTGTGTTTCCTTGCCCTTGCAACCTTCAGCTCATTGCCTGTGCAGACTGTGTCAGGATGCATTACATGGCATGTAGCACTTGCCAATCAATCAATCAGGCAACAAGCAACAAGCCATCATCCATACAGCATCTTTTGTGAAACCCTTGCCTATGCATACTGGTCAGCCGCAGTATTGCTCTTCCTGGATTTCATCACCATGAAAATGTAGCCACTGTCTCATTGCAATTGCCATTTACACCTACCAGCCTGCAAATTCATCAACTGTTGTTGTGTGTTTGCCTAAAGCACACATAGTCCCGCTGGCTGCTGCATGCTTCCTGAGAGCATTCAGTTTCAGTGCAGCCACGGTTAATCTGTTGATTGATGTGCAGATGAGAAGTATGTTGTGGTACGGCTGCCTTCTGGAGAACAGCGGTCAGTACTTAGCCATTGCATGGCTACAGTTGGCGCTGTGTCAAACCCTCAGCACAAAAACGTGAAGATAGGCAAGGCTGGAGCAGCCAGGTGGTTGGGGCGGCGGCCTGTTGTACGAGGCATGGCCATGAACCCTGTAGATCACCCTCATGGTGGAGGCAGGGGCAAGCGAAAGGGTCGCATCAGCCAGACACCTTGGGGTGTGCCTACTAAGGGGTACCGTACTAGGAAGAGCAATAGGACAGACCAGTATATCAGGCTCAGCAGACATAAGGCTGCGTGACTGTCTTTGACTACAGGTTACCCCACACAACACAGCTTGTCAATTCTTCAGTAAGTTTGAAGGGCACTTGGCAAATATCAAGTGTCTTTAAAAGTTGCTCAGTATTGAAATGAGCTGTATAATATGTTCCACTGACTTTCCCAGTGGCAGGCCAAAATCCTGCAAGTGACCATGCTGCACAAAGATACACCTCAATGGTGTCAGTGCTTGTGGGAAACAGGGCAGCACACAATTGCTCAACAACTGGACTGTAACAGCAATACCATTACAGCGTGTCAGTTCAGGCAACATACTGACCACCGGCAAAACGGCCAACAACAGTAGGCAGGCTCAAGTCTCAACTGTACAAAACACTGCGTGCGCCTAGCAGATACAGGTAGCTGACAATACAGCCTGTTCAATATCAGAACGGTTCCTGCTAATCATTTGGGACCAATGATGGTATGTGCAGCTGGCTACCCCATCAAACGGGGCTGCCCTAGGACAGTGCAGTGCACACTGTAGTCATGAGCGCCCCACAAATGCTGATGCAAGGCCTTCACAATTGCAGCAACCTCCAAGAAAAAGACAATATTGGTATCAAAAGTCCTACTGTCCATTACAATGCAAGCAAGTAGCTTTGGAGCTTGCAAAATCCTTGGCACCAATTGGTTAACCATTGTTGAACGTTCATGCACACGGAAATGTCCATTTAAATGATAAATCAATAATGAGATTGTCAAGCAGAATGGTGTGGAAATGCGAGGCAACTAGCAGCTGTTGTTTCCAAACTACAGAGTCTGCTGAATGGAATTGCACTTCCAGGTACCTCAAGTGTCAATGTTATCATGCTGCACTGGGAGGCCATCTCATGTGAGAACAGGTGCTACAGGGGAGAAGGCTTGGACACCACCATCCCCTGTGTCTTTGCCACATTGACTGTCATGCGCAGAGTAGCACAGCAGACAGCAAGAGCAAGCTCTCATGCAGATCAGCTTGTACATTTGTACACGCCTGAACTGCAGCCCAGCAGGCGCAGGCACGAGCTGCACTGCACCAACTGCAGTGCAGATGGTGTAAACCATGAAAGAAGATGCCAATCAGAGTGGCACTGAGCGGGCAGCTTTGCCTGAGGCCAGTTGATGGGCTTTGACTTTGCCCACACTGTCCATTGACCCTCATGGACAGCAGAGAGCCGTTGTACAGGGAAAAGTGAGCTTTGCATGTGGCCATACACTCCCAAGTGTTGCAGCGGGCTCCACAGAAGCTGCCACTGGACTTTATCACAGGCTGACACAAAATACAAGTACAGAGGCTGACTGGCATGCCTATGCTTGTGCTTATAACATGCGGAAGGGCGAAGGCAGGATGGAGAGTGCCAAGCTCAGGTCAATAGCCTGTCTGACTGGTGGACCGCAGCTGCTGTTGCACGGTGTACTTGGCCAGGCACTGTGCTATGATGCTAGCATAAAGTCTGCTGATGGGCTCATCCACTGAGATTGACCTGTACTTGACTGTATGTGACGTCCCCCTTGTTGAGACCAAGGATTGATCAAGGAGGTATTTCAGGATTGGGGCACTTGTCCAATGCTGAAGGCCCTTTGAACATCATCATAAGGTATAGTGCTGGCAAGTGAGCTGGTAGTGGATGATGTGGGGTGACCACAAGCTTGGCATACCGCAACAGCGCTGAGGTGTAGCCATGCAAGGCTCCTGATCTGCCATGAGATCACATATAGAAGAAAGCAAAGGTCAAATTCAGGAAAAAATAAAGGCAGCACAACAAAGTTGAAAACATGCATGCGATCCTGTTGCGCAAAACAGGACCTCGAGGTGTCGGTGTTTGTGGACCAAAAGGGAGCATACTGCTTCCTAAGTGTGTGCAGAGCCAGACATTCCAGATCCATGTGCATTCCATGTGCGTCTGCCACACCACCACAATGCATGCACACCCTACTAGACCTGGCAACATGCTGGCTCTCAGCAAAACAGCCAAAACCAACTGGCAAGTTGTAATAATCAAGTCTGAGTTGCAGAAAGTGCTGCATGCGTCTGCCAGAAACAGGTAGCTGAAAGTACCGCCTGCATCCCAGCTGGCTCAAAGGCTGAACTCAAAGATGGTATGTCATGTGACAAGCCCAGTAGAGGTGCTATCCCAGGTATGGAGGTCATTACAGATGTGAAAGCCCTGCATCAGCATTTGGCCGGCACCCGTGACTTTGCCCTGCGTGGTCCCAGGGCAGCCCCAACTACTGGGGGTGTCATGTGCACGTACCATCATTGGGTCAGCCTTTGAGCCAGCTGGAGTGTAGGCAGTACTGTCAGCTATCTGGTTCTGGTAGACAAGTTTTCTGCACCTCAGACTTGGTTCAGACTTAGTTGTACTTGCTTGTTTTGCTGAGGGGCAGCATGTTGCCAGGGCTAGCGAGCTGTGCACACATTATGGTGGTGTGGCTGTTGCAGATGAATTGCACATGGTTTTTGAATGTCCGGCTTTCCACACACTTAGGCAGCAGAATGCTTCTTTGTTCTCCTTTAAACACCGACAACCTGAGGTCCTGTATGCGGCACAAGATCACATGCAAGTCCTCAAGTTTGTTCTATGCTTAAGCTGTCTTGATTTCTGCTAGAGTCGACCTTTGTCATCTTCTGTATGTGATCATACTTGTTGGCTGACTAAAGATCTGTGTAATCGAACGAATGATGGAAGTTTTCACTTTCTGGCAGAGCCCTTTGTCAGGGCCCCTGCCCGGCCCGGAGACCTGTCGCGTGGTGTTGCTTCTGGTCCGGCCTTGTGTTGCCTTCTGTCATTTGCAGAAACAGCTGACTGACTTGCATCACAGGCCTGCGGTCATCTCGGCCCGATCCGACCGTTCTTGCCGATTTCGGTTGTACATGGCAGTTGGACCTTTGAGGCCCTTGTGACATGACCGCGACATCTGTCATGCAGGACCCAAGTGTTCCAAACAATTTGCAAATGGCTCAGCTTTCCCCTGCCGAGTTTGACTACACGTTCACTGACAAAGAGCTACAGGATATCCTAGGTTTTATGGAACACCAGGCTGGTGGTCAAGACGCAGTAGCAACGCCAAATCCGCCTCCTTTTCTGTCAGCTTCTCCGCCATCGGGCCTTGGACTGCAGTTTCAGCCGCATCCGACGACGGTTCAGTCAGGTGGCACGCTTACTCCGCATCCTTATGATCAGAACACCACCGCCGGGATTAAACGGGAAACCGCTTTAAGCAGCAACGGCTTTGAGTCGGGATGTGGTGCACCTCACGGTGTGAAATTGACAGGATATCTTGGAACAAGATCAAATGCTTTCACATCCGCCTTGAACCCTTTACCTTTAGCAGAAAAGCGGTCCAGTTTGCAACAAAACCAAAGCACATCTGCTATAAGGCAGGACAGAGGTGAGTGCTCATGGCGGTGCAGCAGCTGCCTAGCTCATGCATCTCCTGTTCTGTTTTTCTGGAAATGGTACCAACCAGTGCCATGTGTGCAGAACCAAAGCAGCATATTAGTCACAGTACAGTGGAGAAGCAACGCAGAGACCGGATCAACTCACTGATAGATGAGGTACTGCCTACATAGTCCCAGCACTTTCAGAAAGCACAACACAAAGTGTTTCTGGCCATCATGAATGACAGATATTTGGACTGCAGTTGCGGGATCTTGTGCCACCATCAGCGGCGAACAACTCACAGCAAGAAGGCTTGGACAATAAGCGACCAAAGCATGTTGTCTTGTCTGACACAATAGCACTTGTCAAGGACCTTCAGGACAAGGTGTGTTGCCGTGACCATGTCCTGACCATGCCAAAAGGCATGCCTCTGCCCTCAATGATTGTTGGGAGTCTGCATTGCTGACATTCTAGCTATGCAGGCACGTCTTGGCGAAGTCAACCAGCCTGCCAAGCAAGAAGACCATGCACAGGCATTGATGCAGCGAAGCTATCCGGAGGCTAGCACCAGCAGAAGGTAGTGGCTTTCATTTGTCTGGTCGTATCCAATCTATGTGCAGATTAACAGGCAATGGCATCAGTAACATTCTTGTAGTGGCTTGGAGATGTAACTAGGTGTTGCCTGCCTGCAGTAGCGATCAAAGTGGATCTCCAAGGGCAAGCTCAGCTCCAGACCTGCCATTGGTGAGCTGCATCTGCATGCTGCCTTGCTGCACTGTCACCGCATGCGCACCAATCTTGCGCTGTGATCATGAACATCCACGCGCCGCTTTGTGAGTTGATTTCTTTGTTTTCACTTGACTTGATTCGTAGTGCATAGCATAATCATGCATGAGGCAATTGTAAGCAGGCCCTTATGTAACTGGCACAAAATCATCGCAACAACGTGATGCGGCCAGCACATCTATACTACAGCCTGACTGGACAGTTTTCTACATCCCAGGATGCATTGCAGGCTCCAGAGGGGGCTCCCGCCAGTTCAGGAGTGGTGGTGGAACAAGGGGAATCCTGCCTGTATGTCAAGGTCAATTGCCGAGATAGGCGGGGCCTGCTGGGTGACATCATCCTAGCACTCAAGGCCATGCCTCTTGAGGTATACCTGCTCATGAACTCTTCTGCCAGTGTCCAGCACCTGTACCAGCACCTGCTTATGAAGCAGCTGTTTGCAGTGACATGAAGTCGCTCCTGAAGCTGCCTGCTGGTACTTCCTGATTGCCATGTAGTCAGCATGCTAGGTAGGCTGATGAGCCTGGACATTATTTTGGGCGGGCTATTTTGGGCAGGCAAGAGCTGAGTGTGTGGCGTTGTGTGCTGCAGATCACGACGGCTGCAATCACAACCACGCAGGATGGCAATGTATATGACGTATTCCAAGTCAAGCTCGATGATGATCATGCATCCTGGACAGCGCAAGATGTGCAGTGCCAGGTGCATTCGAACCTTTATAGTAACTTTCTCACTGGATCTGGAGACAAAAGGCGCCGTCTGGTTGGTGTGTGACCAAGGACAGCAGCTTGCACTGCTTGCTGCTGTCCCTCAAATCTTCTGACTTGACTCAATCATGTCTAATTCCCTGTCATGTCACAGGCCTGTCACGTGCAGCTGAGTGCTCTGCTGGTTTGCAAATGCTTGTTGCAGCAATTGGCTGAGCTTAACACACAGTCATTTGGGCCCCATCAGCGACCTGCCCCCATTGACATCCATCAGATTGGCACCCACCTGGGCACACAGACACAAGTGTTATGCTGTTGTGTCTGCTTGAGTTTGCCCGCAAGGCACACAATCTGTGAATCTGCGCGGCTTGCTTTGTATGTATATACAGTATAGAATTGCCAGCGTTGCTATGTTGATTTGATGCTTTTGTATGCTAGCTTGCACTACTGTGCCTGCTAGACCCTTCTAGGACAAGCAAATTTCTTACGTGCCCAATAGATATCATGACTGCCTTTTGTCTGATGCCTGCTGCAAGTTCCTCATGTTAGCTGCCATTGTCCACATTTAGGCTTGGTGGTGCAAGAATACTGATGTTCATGCATGCTGATGTCCTGCTTAGCGGGCTTACGTATCAGCTTGTTACTACTTCTCACTTTGAAAGTAACATATTTTTTTCAATCGTTGATCGAGTGGTTTACAAGCTTTGAGTGAACAGGAAGCAGATTCTGTTGAGTTTCCAGCTGTGATGTACACCGTTGCCATGCTAAGGTGCCATGCACAAGCATTGCAGCATGTGTCCTTCAGACTTAATGCTGTGCTCCCTTGAAACCTAAGTGACTTCTTTGCGCATCCTCCTTGCCTGCAGAGCCAGGCTGGTCGTTGACAATAGGTGTCTTTTTCTGTCACATAGCTTGCTTGGATCTGTCTGCAAATAAAGTGAACTCGGTAAAGGTTTGACATATCGGATCTTAGATACACATTCCCAAGGCTGCACTGATTTGCAGAGCTTGGTACACATACATAGTATAACTCATGCAGTCATGCAAAGCTTTGTTGGGCAGATAACATGCATTGGGTAAAGGCTGCGCCACAGAGCGAGTTCAAGTCATCTTTTTACATGCTGCTGTGACCAGGATTTTGTCCTCACAGCTGATAGCAAAAGAGGCCAAAGTGTAAACTGACATCTGAAGAAGTACAGACCAAAATTCAGGTCACATTGCTCACGAAACCATCTACTCACCAAGACTGTCCGCTCACAGCGTCAGCCTCGGCACATCGCTTGGCGCTGAAAGCTGGCTGTTCTGTAAATGCCAACGTCAAGACCTATTTTGGCATCAAACTCAAGTCACTCTTTGGGCACAGTAAGCGTTGTGAGACACCCAAACGACGTGTCAGCGCGGAATGTATAGACTGCTCCGGCGAAGCAATGAAGTTCAGACGTTGGCTGGCGTCTGTCGGCGATGCTTTGCTGCATCCGCGGCAGACATTGGTGAAATAGGTGTCATCAGTGGAGCTCCAGACCACACCTTTAAGCGCAAGGTGAGCTTGTCCTTTGTTCAACAAGCATGCCTCTGTCAGGGCATGGTGTAGACGCAGGCTGTCCGAGCATGATAAACACGCAGGTTGGCATCTTCGCTCCCTCCCGGACGCCGTCTCAGCAGGGATTGTCTAAGACTATAGAAGGCCCTGGCAAAGGACCAGCCTGGAAAATTGAGTTCGAGACCATGGCAAAGTGAGCAATCTAAGTCAGCAGCGTTTCAAGTCAACAGCACGTGGCTTGCAGAAGTTACAGAACAGTGAACATGCTACAGGTGGGAGAACCCACTGATGGGGTGGACTTCTACAGCAGATGCTTTAGACCAGGTTGCGAGGTCAGCTCTGCAATTTGGGACGAAAGAAGATGCAATTGCATTCTGCAAAAAGCATGGCTGGGAGTATGCAGTCAGGGAACCTCAAATGCGCAGGACCAGCAGAAGCAGGCGTTATGCAGGCTATGGAGACAATTTCAGGTATGTGTACAAGCATGATGAGTATGCAAAGCACAAGGCATCATTCTCTGTCCCATTTCTGGCCAGCATGGACATGAAGCTGCGAATCCACTGGCCAAGCAAGCAGCCATAGATGCAAAAGGTCTGTGTTTGCACACACAATGTTGCAACTTTGTGTGGTCCTGCAGCGTGAAACGGAATGGGTTTCCTACTGGGGGCCTCAGGTCTGAGCTTGATGTTGATGACAAATGAGGAGAAGGGATTGAGTTCCTACAAGCATGCTTCAGCTAGTCATGCAGACATCTCACTTTGTTTGATGAATTTGCTTAGCAAATTTGGCACAGACTGTCCTCACCTAGGTTGAAGGCAGATCTGCCTTGTCAGCAGATGCTGTGCTGGGCCTGCCTTCGCCTTGCACTCATTATGCAAACCTGTGCTAGACATGGACAGTGTTGACATAGACAGTCAGCATGTGCAACAGCTTGTGTAGGAGATGCAGTTCTGCAATCAGCCCATGCATGTTACATTTGCCTCCAAGGAGCTCTTCTCTTCACCTTGATCCTTCTTTATAGTTCGCTTTATGGCGCACTCCCGTTTGTTCCTATGATAGATTTATAGTGATAGAGAAGCTTCCATCGGCTTACTTGTTGCCTCATGCATGATCATCAGCTCTGTGCAGAGCAGAAGATGCTGTGCCTCAGTGGACGGTTCATTGCGTGCAACAAGTTTCAGCAAAGCAGCGGCACATGTCTTGTCTCGTTCCAAGCAGCTGCTAGCATATGCCAGCAGGCTGCAGCATCAGCCAAGTCGTGCTGCAATGATTTGCACAAATGCCGTTTACGCCGTTGACGTGATGGCATCCTGTGTCCAGGTTGCCAACCTGGCTTGGTACATGGGCTGCTGCAATGGCTTTGACGCAGTGCATGACTGCAAGAGCTCTGAATTGTCTCACATGAGCAAAGAAGCAGGGATAGTGACAGCTACTATTCCGCACTAACCTACAAGGGTGTATATTTGGCCTGAGAAGATGGTGGATGCATAGCATAACAATCCTGTCATGTGCACAACATATCAGCCTTGTACAAATGACACTGCCTAAGAGGCAACCACCAAGTGCTAGAATGCAAAAGGAACCAGTCTGACCTGTGCAATCTGCCGTGGCGAGTACTGCCTAATAGCGACATTGAAGGACAGTGCCTCTTAGGTGAGCTGATGGGTATGAACGCAGATGAACTGGGTGCAAAGGAGCACACCCACAGCAACGCAGAATGACTATCAATGAAGGCTATGCTCAACAGAGTATCAAAAATAAAGTCTCTGAGCTATTCAAAATCAACTTGACACCACAACAGCATCAGTTGCATGAGGCACATGCGGAGTCACAACGTGCAGGGAAACAACAGCAGACAAACAACTGCACAACAGCCATGCTGGCCACTGGAGATCTCAGCACTGTTCAGTTTCAGCACAAGACTATGTATGCAAGTTTTCCCGTGATAAGTAGGGTCATGTTCTGCTTGTCGCTGATTAACGATACACAGCTCGCGCTGAGACACTTTCGTCTACATACACTGTTCAGACAATAGTCTGCGAAACACTCTGTCCTTGCGCTTGGTCGCCACGCAATTTGACATGACATTCTGGTAAAATCCTTCTTACGTGGTTGCTTCGCACGTGAGGTGGCGCGACCCCATTCAGAGAGTGTAGTGACACTGTGCAAGGCACAATCTCGCTGTTCAGCTTTCAAGACTCAAGCTAATCTGTTGAGGCTGGATTAGAGATTGCAGCCTTCTTTTGCTACTTCGCAAGGCTTGCGCAATCACTGCACATTCAACATGAACTTGCAAGGACAGGACTGGGGTGAGGTGGTCATCAGGAAAAAGAAGCCTACCGCTGCACAAGCACAGACAGAGTCAGCAGTCAATACGGTACGAACTTTTGTGCAGCCTGTGGACTTCAAGCACGAGGTACCAAGTGGCAGCTCTGACAACCTTTGGTCTGCACGCAGGCTCGGCGACAAGGCGCAGAAATTGACACGGTCAAGAAATGTAATTGCCCTCAATCCTGCCCTGTTGGTCATTGGCGGCACTGTATATCACTTACACGCTGCAGTGAGCTGTGGTGACCTGATCTGCTGTCACTGCAGACTCAGCTGGTGTAAACAAGACGACAGGGACCGGCAAGGATGCAGCCAAATTGGATAGGGAAACAGAGGAAACTCATCGTGAGTGATTGATGCTGTCAAGCTGGTATAAAGATTTCTTTTCGTCCTCTAAATTGCCACCTGCTTTGTTGCAGACGAAAGAGTGCCGAGTGAGCTAAAGAAAAAGATTTCACAAGCAAGGCTTGAAAAAAAAATGACGCAGGCGCAGCTGGCCCAGGTGAGCTGTCATGTTGAGCTTGCTTGCCAATCGTTTTGTACAAAAGAAGTGGCTGACAGCTCAGAGCTTCTTTGTTTCTGTAGCAAATAAATGAGAAGCCCAGTGTCATCAATGAGTATGAGAATGGCAAAGCGATTCCCAACCCTCAGGTCCTGAGCAAGATGTCCAGGGTGTTGGGTGTGCAATTGTCAGGAAAAGCAACCAAGAAGAAGGCACAGGAGTGAGAGGGTCATGCTTGTGTTTTGCTTGCGCAAAGCACCCACCCTATGTGCACAGCCGACAACCCTGTCTGATTACCGACAAGTGCAATGTGAATGCCCAGTGCTCCATGGTCTTGTTTGTTTGGCCTTGCTTTCTGCGTCTCATGCTTTACTGCCAGCACAAGGGTAGCCCTCCTTGCAGACCCTCATGAGTTACAAAATGATTTCACTGTTGAGCAAGCTCTGAGAGTACTACAGCATCAAACCATAGACTAGGACATTGCATGTGCATGCAGTTGTTGCATCATGTTATGTCATGCATTTTTCTGGACTAGTCGCAGTACGGCTTGCAACTCGTCCTCTTGCTCCATCATGTTTGCAGCCTTTACATCCATGTATATCACCTAATACATCCGACACAATACGCCTTTGTTCTAGCTGTAAAGCGCAACATTCATTTTGTGAATTATTTAGTTCAGAAACAACAAACGTAGATGCATCTATATGGCCATGGCTACGAAAGCTGATTGAATATCCTCATGGACCACAGTTGTGCAGATCACTCAGGTCCTTTCCTCCAGCTTGAACTTTGCTAAAAACATGTCTCCTGCACCACATTTAGTATAGAATGATGACTGTGTATACAGCTGAGGCACCAACTGAAAATGCCAAAACCCTTACCAAATGTTACTTCTTTACCAACTGACATCTCTACTGCTCTGAGAGGGACAAGCTCTTCATCATCTATGTAGGTGCCGTTTGTGCTGCTAAGATCTGTAACACTGACTTTACTGTTCTCTGCATGTACCCATGCAAACAAATGCTGAATAATGCATGCAAGTAGTTGTGGCAGCCTGACTCATTGTAGAACTGTTGTCAATGCTATGCATGGACCTCTTGCCCCTAAGCAACTATACGGCTGCTGCTACACGCAAGCTCAAAGCAGCAGCTTGGTACCTAGCCTCAGCATAGCATGCCTTGTAGACACTGTTGGGACGGCTACTACAATATCAGCTGGGGACTCTCTTCCGACCTGCATCAGCTCAAGCCTTGCACATATGTGCTAACACCAATGTGTACCGGCATCCATCAGCTTTGCACCCCTACCTCGAACAAACCGGTTTTTAATACAATCTCCGATGGTAGCGAGATGGACTGATCATCCAAGTGGTCGCACGAACCATCACCTAAGCATTGGCTCCCAACGATTGACTATGCAACAATCATGACAAGCAGTAGCATTTGCTGCACAGGACCAACCAGTGGGAACCAAGACGAAAGCGCTGAGTGTCAACAGAGAAGCTCTGGTACGCCTAGGAGAACGTGCTGTGAGCAAGCACAGCATCAGAGTTGCCAGTCAAGATTTGACAGAGATCACTCTGCACTGTTCGGAATGCAGCGAGAGGACGGATACGCCTCACCGGAAACAAGCTGTGTTTGTCTCACCCCGGCATGCAGTGCGTTGCCGGCAAAAGCCTGCACCCCACGAGGCCCTGCGGTTTGCAAAGAAGCGATTTGCAACATGCCCTGTGTCGAGCTCACTACCAAATGGGTCAAAAATATACACTTCCGCAGCTGGAATGTCCGGGAGTCATCCAGTTGAGCGTTTTCGCAATCGTTTGCGATTTTTCATTTCTCTCATGTGTACCCTCATGACTAACTAGCAGGTACTCCACCAGGCATTTCTATTGCACGAAGCCGCGACGAAAATAGCGTGACTGACACACAACCCGAGCTCTGTAATAAGCGCAGAAAATCGAAGCAAATCAGCCTGTGTGTTTCGTTGCTGCCCAATTGACGCTGTCACAAGTTGATAAGCCACCTGCCTTGCTGTCTGATACCATCGACTTCTTAAGGAATGGCCGTTTATCCTACTACTAACAGCGCCCGAACATCACTGCTGCGGATTGGGGCTAGAAACAGCGTGCCATACTGTAAAGGCCCCAGTATAGGTCACAAGTTTGTGCAAGGGGCAGTTTCTACTCAACAGCGTCCATCAAGCAAGCAAGTCCGCTTTTCTAAGCAGCCATCGCAAGGTGTAGTTCCTGCGCAATGCTCTTCATACAAAGAAGCAGAAGGCGACGGCCTGCAACAAGCGGGCGCTACAGGTATTCTGCTTGCCTGCTGTACCTCTGTGAGCCTCAAAACAGAGCCTGTTTAGGAATTAGTCCCCATACTAGTTGAATTTGTGTAATGATCTTGTGCAGCACCAAGCGTTGAGGGTGTGGACCAACCTCAGTCTGCCAGCACAAGCATGGCGCAGTCTGTATATCAGCCAGCTTCACTGTCCCGAGTGTTTATTGGGGTGCAGCCTGGCAGAGGGGTAGCAAGGCTGACAAAAGTTGGCAAACCAAGTGGCCCAATGTCTCTGGTGAGTGAACTCACCTTTGATGGCTTTTACAGCATGTACTGAGCCTTGTGTGTGTTGCAGTTGCTGCTTTTGTTCACTGTGGCGGGAACAATTTCAGCTGCAGTACGGTCACGACTGGAGTCAGCTGCAAGGGAGTGCAGCACTTGTCATGGTTATGGCATCAATAGGTAGGCTTGTCAAGCCTGCATATCGATTACAGCACAGCGACTAAGCGCCCTGCTCACACGTGCCTGTCCTTTGTTGAGTGCCTGCCATGCACAAATTATGCAAGCAAAGGCGTTGCACTACATCTGCATGCTAGTTGCTACTTCTGTATGACAGGTGGCTTCATGTGCTATGTCATGCTGAAGCACATGTCACTTTGGAAGAGAAAAGACCACGCCTTTCGGTGTCAATTTTGTGAGAAGCGCAGTATCATACCAGGCTGCCCAGGTCATGTCACTTTGCATTACCGGCCTTGCAGGTGCACGCTGTGCAGTGGCACAGGTGCTGTCGGTTGGGAGGGTAAATGGAACCACAAGGAGCCTTGCCCTATGTGTTTAGGCAAGAGGTTTGTGGACTGCCCAGAGTGTGGTGGGCACTTTCACAGACGCATTTTCAATCATCATCACCACAAAGGCCTAACTGTTACAGAACTCGTAGAGGCTGAGCAAGGCACATTTGCTAAACTGGGTGACTGATTTCTGCAATATGCACTCACACTCTGTGTGCATGTACATCTGGGCAACTGTATGTTTTATTGTTTGGTACATTACCTGTCGTGGGAGGTCATTCAATTTTTCAGTTTAGACTGCAGGCCATATACCTGAGATGTAGTGTATGGTAGTTGCTTGTGCATGCATGGCCTTTATCAGTATATTGATTGGTGCTCTATTTTTCAAATGAACCTTTTTGTAGAACTATTTTCAATGGCATAGGTCCAGTGTGTTACCGATTGCGTCACTTGCATTGGAGTGACAGATATAAGTTTAATGTCGTTGATTTCTTGTGCAGAATTAGGCCTAGATATACTCTAGAGTTAGACACAGCACATGGATAGCTGCACTAAGCTTCGTAAATTGTATCTTCTCAGAGTATGTGATAGCTTCTTGGCTGAACAGTTGTCTTGGGTGCATGCTGTGTTCCTTCGTTAAGTTCGTTATTGTTTTTGTCCAATTGATTGGACAGCAACGAGCAGTGAAAGGTTGAAGACAGTAACACATGTACAAAATCGTGCTTTACCGAGATCCAATGCAATGCATGCTTGTCAAGACCCTGGTTGTGCTGGTCCTCAACACTCATTGCTCCATCGCTGAATGCCAATTTGCAGATGACCGGCCAAAGGTCGATTTTGAGGCCACAGTATTTCACTAGCCTAGGCGGACGTGGGTACATGCTTCTGTGGTCGATAGCCCTTGTTGCAACACACTTCGCACAAATGTTGAGATGGTTGATGTGCAAACCGTTCACTGTTTCTTTCAGAACGTGGCAATGCCAATGTCTCGCAATAATGACATTGGACGATGACCTAAGAAGACCACTAGAGCAAGCAAGCAGGCATTTTGCATAGAAAATCCATTTTGCAATGAACCCCTAAACGCCACTTGCAGGTGCATGCTACTCTATGAGTTCACATGTGCTGTGCAATTGGCAAAAAGATATACATGCTGGATATACAGCAGAAAAGCATATATGCACAAGTGTGGCAATGTTGTCACACTGAATTCCAGCCTTGCAGTGTTTCCAGCCTTGCAGTGTGCTCAGTACAAACAGCCTAAACAGCCTGGCCCTTGTGAATGCTCTGCTTGATTTTGGCAATTGCCTTGCCAGGATTCAAGCCCTTTGGGCAGACCTTGGCGCAGTTCATGATCTGATGACACCTGTACAGCTTGTAGGCATCATCAACCTGAGCCATACGCTCCTGTGTGAAGTCGTCCCTGGCATCTATGATCCACCTAAACATGCAACGCAATGGTTACGCAACACAGCTGGCACGACCAGCATGCTAATCTGCGGCTGTTGCATGATCTCATCACAAGCTTCCCAGGCATTGCATTTGTTTGCACCAGTCTAAAAGTCACCTTTGAGAAAGACAGGACTTATGGTGAGTTTCATGCATGGTGGCCAACAAGGAGTACGCTCACCACAACTGAGAGGCATACTCAGCAACAATCGTTTACAGACTGTGCTCAATGCTAGGCAAGTATGCACATCACGCAGACAATGAGGGTGACGTGGAAATGTTTTGAGGAAGGAGTCCTTGTTTACACGCTATCAATTGAGCATTGGCTGGTCTGATGGCAGATGAACAAGATGATAGATGCAATGCCGTTCCTCATGACAACATGCTGTCTAGGCTGAAGCGGCAACAAAGGGCAAGGCAGGGTGCATACCTGTAGGCCTGTAGCAGGACAGCGGGCCCAAGGTACTTGTCCTCATTCCACCAGTAGCTGGGGCAGCTAGTGCTGCAGCAGGCACACAGGATGCACTCGTACAGTCCGTCCAGCTTGCTGCGGTCATCCTTGGTCATGGGGAACTCCTTGCCTGCAATCCTGCAACAAGCAGACATGACAGTGACCAACTTGTCCCTCACAACTCAGAAGGAGCAGTTATACATAAGTTGCAGTGGACAGGACAGAATGCAGATTTGAATCTGTAGATGACTATGAGCACCATGCTGGCAGACGAGCAGCTGTGAATGCAAATTGCCTGTGAGAGCAGGGGTGTACTCTGTGCTGAACAGCAGCAAGGACTGATTGGAGACAAAGAGGGTTGATTGCTCACTTGTTCTCTTCCTTCTTCTGCAAGTAAGGCTTGATGGACTTGTACTGAGCATAGAAGTTGCTCATATCCACCACCAGGTCCTTGATGACAAACATGTGGGGGAGGGGGGCAATCTTGGTGACCTTGGAGGGGTCCCTGTCCACCTTGGTCAGGCAGGCAAGCCCATTGGTGCCATCTATGTTCATGGAACATGAACCACAAATACCCTCCCTGTCACAGCAGGCACAGTTTTCAGCCATGATGTGCACTACTGGCAATGGTTTGTGCAATTCGTGTTGAATAGCATGAACATGAGGAGCGACTGACGCCTCAGTTGCTGCACGAGATAGATACACTGAGCGTGTAGTCACGCCTGTGCACGTGTGCCCAAAGCCTGGGCTGATGTCACACAGGGTGCTTTTGTTTGGCTTTTGGCAAGTGCAAGATGGTTCTTGTATACCTTCAGTGTGAACAAATCCACACAAGGAGAATGCCACTATAAAGCAACAGGTATGCACCATCAGGACAAATGTGCACTGCACACCTGCAAGATCGCCGGAAGGCAAGGGAGTGATCCTGGTCATCTTTGATCTTGAACAGGACATCCAACATCATAGGACCACAGCTGCATCATCAAATGCATTTCAGTGTAGGGACCATGTACACAGCAGAGAATTGATCCGATGCATATTGCTCAAAAAATAAAGCTGCAACAAGCGTGCAAAATTGCTTGTGCAAAGCGAGCAGGGCAAACATTGCCTATGAGGTGCTGACCTGTTGATGTCGACTTGGTAACTCTGATATGCAGGCTTGTCTTCTCGATCAGGGTCCCACCGATATATCTACAGAGACAGGTCATACTGAGCAGGTCATACTGAGCAAGACAGGCCAAGAGCAATAGATGGAAGCAAAGCAGCCCATGTTACAGTAAATTGGTGTCACAGTCTATAATCTACAATCTACAACGAATCATAGCCAGCAGAAATGCCATAAGTGGCATGTTCTGTCTGAGCGTGATGTGACTGCACCTGAAACTCTCGTGATACTGCACCCTTCTGGCTCGAGGCCGCTGATGCAGCAGCGGGTGATTCAGAGGCAGCACTGGTTGTGACCCGACATGCTGCTTCTGCTAGCCGGGGCTGTAACTGCACGCCTTTACGCAAGGTCCGACCCAAAGCTTGCATCTGACGAAAGCTTGCTGAACACCGGATACCTCTGACTCCACTTTTCGGCCACAAGCCTATAAAGCTGCAGTTTCAAGATGAACAACGGGTGATCAACCTGTTCTTTGGCACGATGTATAGCTGATGCTGGACTGAGTCACAGGTTCACGCACAGAATTGGCCTTCCAACGATTGCCATCGTGGCATCAACAGACCTTGCACGTGAAATTTCATGTAATGCATCCAGTTCACAGTCAACCTCAGCCCGCAAGTCAAATGCAAGTGATTTGTCTTCAATGGCACAATTGTGGAGCTGAATACAGGCAGCTTGGATTTGTGTTTGATGCCATCAAGAAAAATGGTGTTGTACACCTAGTGGCTGCTAGCACCGGAAAACATAGCACTGGCGCTGGGCACAAAGCATTGAATGCCATGCCACCGTGTTGCGTCTCCCTACATCTGTCTGATCCTGCCACCATATGCAAGCTATTTGACAATTGGTTCAACTCATTTTGAGCTATTCTTATGAAGTTTGAGCAGTCAATCTCAAAGCAGCAGCATAAGCTAAAATCATATGAGGTACTAGAAGGCATTTTGTGGTGCTTGACTGGTGTCTGAAAGAGCCCTACCAGCCAGATAGTGCTTGCAGAATATTGGTGCTTCCTTTTATGGGTCCATCTTTGACTGCAGATTTTGCTTTATAGCGCTGTCAGTGTCTTGACAGCATCTTCACCTCTCCCAGACAAAGGTGCAAGCATTGGCCTCCCATAAGACTCTTGAGGTGCAAAAGACTATCTGTGAATTCGTGCCCACTGGATGCTGAAATTTCTGTCGTATTCAGAACATGCTTGCATCAATGCTGACACACATGGCACCCAGGTCTGTGTTTCTCATAGCTTTGCTGAACTGCTCGCGTGTGAGGCCCTTTTCTGCGCTTGCTTGCTGCAAGGCTCTGCTCACGAGCGTTCGTAAATCACCATCACTGCAGCATGAGCAAATCAACATGTCAAGTCGACTGCATCAGTCGATGCAATTCCACATGATGTTGCTCTGACCTATATATGCTTACTCTGACAAGAGTGTGCTGAAATGAATGCTGCTCGCATGGACTTGACTTGATGATGTTGCCAGACAGCTGAAACACAATGCATGGTAATCACAACAAGACAACTTAGCACATCATTTGATGGTTGCACATGGCACAGGCAGAATGTGTGGAAGCATATATGAACAGACACAGTTATGCCCTCTTACCTGAGGGTGCTGCCAGCAAGCTGCCGGAGCATCAGCTCCATGTCATCTGCCGAAACTATGCCATCCCCATCACTGTCATACACTGCAAAGATGAGGTGCACCTTGTCTTCCACAGCAGCTCGAGTGCTGAAGGCAGACAACAAGAGCACAAAGTCCTGAAGCACAGCGGCAAAGTCTGAGTGACAGTAGTGCTGTTAGTGAGCATAGAGTTTAGCTGCGCCTTCACAGTTGCTACCTTGAAATTGACGCTTTCAAAAATACGCTCCAGTCTGTGCGCCAGTGGATTTATGGATAGTTCAGGAATGTTCATGAACTCCTCTGCAGAAATGTATCCCTGACCAGCATTCAATCCAGACTTTGGCTATCAAACATACTGCGACAAACGATGTGCTGCATAGCTACCTTGTGACCTCTATCCAGGGACCGAAAGCGTTGATACAGAGCTTCGATTTCTCTTTGTGTGACTGCATGACACAACATGAGTCTCAAGAAGGGTTGCTGACGCAGAGAAAATCTGCGCAAACCCAACAGCAAACAGCACTCACAGCAGTCTTTGCTATATCTGACAAGGTCTTCAACGTCATACTGTGTGAGGCCAAAGCTCATGGCCTGCGATACACCATTGCAGCTTGGGCAAAGTGGTCAAAAACCATGAGTGCCAGCCACAGCGACTTGCCTGGCCCATGATAACCGATCCTATAGGATCCTAGCAGGTCGAGGTCAAAGCAGTGATCTGGACATCAGCTCGGCATCGGCATCGAGCGCGCGTGATAGATCGATATCAGGGGATCCTGATGCTGGTGATAAACTCCAAATGCTTCGCTGTGCGCAGTGCGTCTGGTGTGAAGGCATGCAGGGCAAGAGAGAGAGAGATTACAGTCCGCGTTGATCTTCTTCTTGTATCGAGCAAAGTCTTGTCGAGTCGCCGCCTTGTATACGCCCTTTGTTGCTGTCAAGGTAAAAGGTCCATCCTGCAGGGCCTGTTGCCAACATGGCTCCTAAGGTCAAGAAAGCAGGTGGTGAGGAGAATGTGTCTTTGGGACCCGCAACTCGAGAGGGAGAGCTCGTATTTGGAGTTGCACACATCTTTGCTTCCTTCAACGACACTTTTGTCCATGTGACTGATCTCTCCGGCAAGGAAACTCTGTGCCGCGTCACTGGCGGCATGAAGGTCAAGGCTGACCGTGATGAGTCCTCTCCATACGCAGCTATGCTTGCTGCTCAGGACGTAGCAGTCAGATGCAAGGTACAAGCTATATTGTTTGGTGATAAGCGATCCCTATGGCAAGGCAGGATGGTTCACGCGCATCAAACATCTTGACACTGCAGGAACTAGGCATTTCTGCAGTACACATCAAGCTTCGTGCTACTGGTGGCAACAAGACCAAGACCCCTGGACCTGGCGCACAGAGTGCCCTGCGTGCTTTGGCAAGATCAGGCATTAAAATTGGTCGCATAGGTAAGCTGCCTCTGCAATGTCTCAAAGCTTCTGCTGTGCTGTCTACAATCTTGCTGTCAGGAAGTTGTTGCTGCATATGTGCGTATGCCCTGACACGCTGTGTTTCTAATTAAGAGTAAGTGCTTGTCTGCAGAGGATGTCACACCAATCCCAACTGACTCAACCAGGAGAAAGGGTGGACGACGGGGTCGCAGATTGTAGATTGCTTCATGTGTTGTTCTTGGCTGCCATTGCCTGCAAAGCACGTCAGCTGCTGTTAGAATGGCACTGTGCAATGTTGAAGCATTGCTATGGAAGGGTGCTTTGATATTCCACTGCAGACTTTGTTATCAGCACAAGCTCCCTTAGCACTGTAGCACTTTGTTGCTGCAGCTGCAGCTATCAGTGAGCATATGACCGCCAGCTCAACATCAGTGCCAGCTCAACATCCACATGATTGTGTAAGCACGCTATCTGCAGCTGCGATGTGCACTCACACAGCTTCATTGAGCAGTGTACACTAGCAATCTCGGAAGTCATCACACAGTCATTTGGATTTTGAAAACAAGTCTACAGCATAGACTTGAATTACACAGTCTGTTACTGCATGGACATTGATACTGCCCGAAAAGGCTTCGCATGGCTGACTTGGTCGGACCTGACTGGAGCGAACTAGTTCTCAAGGTAGTAGCTGGTGTGGCAGACACCAGATCCAATGGCAAGCAACTGTGACAGGACATGCTCAGGAACTTAAAGTACGGTACGGTACGCGAGACCAGACACCGTAAATCTAAATTAAAAAACGCAAATCCCTGTAACGCCTGCAGTCCGAAACGCAGTCTGTGCAGTGCGGTGCAGTGCCAAGTTGACACAGTGTGCGATGCGTGCATTGAGATCTTGGTCACAGCTGAACTCCGGCCAACAGGAGCAAGCCTTGGGACTGAGTTTTGTGTTCTGTGTGGCAGTGATCTGGGTTGCAGCGTCTTTTCTGGTGCAAGACCTTGAAAAAGAAGGCATCAACCCCTTCGTGCTGACTTACATTGCTAACAGTCTGTTCATTGTGCTGCTTCCCATTTCCGCCTTGTATACCAAGCATACAGAGACGCCAATACCAAGGTAGGATAAAGCTGTGCACTGACTCCTGCAGCTGTCAGTGTCTGAAAGTACGAGCATACGCAGGTCAGCAGCGCAGACAGAGCTTGAAGACAAGCAGCTGTTAGATCGTGGTGGCGCTGCACAAGATGCACCACTCACTGCAGACGTATCTGCACCAGTGTCGTCCTGGAGCCGGGCTGTCGGCAACAAGCAGATCAGACACGCAGCGCTAGTAGTGAGTCGTGCTGTGTGCACCGTGTCACGTCTAGAAGCGCGAGCCCACAAGTTGACAACAGCAAAGTCACTGGCCTGCAGGTTGCGCCTCTCTGGTTTGGTGCTCAGCTGACCTTCAACCTTAGTCTTTCCAAGACAACTGTCACATCAAACACAATTTTGTCTTCTACCTCCAGCTTGTTCACTTTTGCTTTATCTTGTTTGCTGCTTGGAGAACAGTACTCATTTGTCAAGCTGGGCTCAATCGTGGTCTGCATTGCTGGTAAGTTCTGAACCTGCCACTGGGAGTGTCCAAAATGACTGTACACAGAGCAGAGGCCTTCTTTTGCTTTGTTGTTCGAAGCATACCAATTGATTGACTCAAGCTATATGACTTTCAGGTGTGGTGATGGTGACATTAGGTGACAGTTCACACAGTGAAGGGCGGCAAAGTTTTGTGGGAGACATGCTGTGTCTGCTCTCATCATTGTTGTATGCTTCTTACACCATAGCAATTCGCCAAATGCTCCCAAATGATGAGCATGCTGATGTGACCACTTTCTTTGGCTTCATTGGGTTGCTGAACCTGGTGTTCATGGCACCAGTGCTCCTCATACCGTGGCTGACGTCTGTGGTGCAGCTGCAAGGCATGACAGCCTGGCTGCTCTTTCTTGCTGTCTGCAAAGGTGAGCACTCTTCTGCTGCTATCACTTCTCAGTTTTTGACCTTCTACCTGTGTCATGCAGGTTGTTTCTAGCATGCTGGCTCCATAAAACAGACTCTGTTTGGCGCACTTGACGCAGTGTGACACAATGTGAAACTATTCCATGTTGCTGGTCCCTGTGCATTGCCCTGTCCAAGCTACCTTATTGTAGGTCTTGAACTCAGCAGCCTTGCTTTGTGCAGGACTGTTTGATAATGTTCTTTCTGACTACCTCTGGGCCAGAGCTGTCTTGCTGATAGGTACAGCTGTGCCTCTGCACCACGTAGCGCTTGTTGGTCCTTGCAGGATCAGCATCTTGGATTGTCTGCTTGTGCGCTCTGTAACATCTCATTGCCCGACTGCTTCAGCTGTGCTGTGATTGCTTTTGGCCATTGTCATATGCTGGCTGCACCACTTTCTTAAGCCGTTGCATCACAAGAAACAGTTCGACCAGAACAAGCTCAAACAAGCACAACTGGTGTGCAGGACCCACAGTAGCCACAGTAGGTTTGTCTGTACAAGTACCAATGGCTGTGGCAGCAGAGGGCATCTTTGGCTCACCCGAATGGCTGCACAGTCATACATCTGCAGCCTTGATGATGTTGGGAGCCATTGCTGTGCTTGTGGGATTTATGGGTGTCAGTCTCAGCCATACTTCAGCGATATTTCAGCGCTACAGCCAAATTTCAGCGATACAGCAGGAACCTACTGACAATCGGGCAGATTCTGAACAGTGTGAGGCCGGCATGTACCGCAATGACAGTGTGTTGACTGACAATGGCTCTGGTGGCTTTTAGTGCTTTAGCTGCTGTTGGGAGAGCCTTCTTTCCAGTGTGGGCCTGGGTATTCTTCTGTTCAGCTGTAACATGTCATCAGCAGCGAATTTGAACCTAGCTGCTCGCTGTCGTTGACTTATAAGCTTGTCAGGCTAAAGGACATGTATAACACTATGTTAGGCATGTTTATGGAAAGCTTGCCCACACCGTGTGTATTTGTGTATATTCTTGGAACTTCAAGTCTCTACCGGAGGGAGGGAGGGGGGCGGGAAGGGGGGCGGGGTTGGGTCCAGGCAAAAGGCAATAACACAAAATTCTCGGAAACGATTGTTCAACCAATTTAGCATCTTCAGACAGGCTGCATGATTAATTTACTGGATATTGAATATTCTCAGAGGCACCTGTGCATGTCTAACATCTGTGCAGTCACACGCGCTGCTCAGCTACGGCCAAGCTACTGGACGAGGGGTCCACCAATGTATGCGTTTGTAGATGCAGTGACTCAGCTGGCGCTTTTGCGAATTGATCAATACACGAGGATAGTCAAGTTGCGAACAGTATACTGACCAGCGGGAAATCCCTAGTTCGAAAAGGATGCGTGTCGTCTGTACATTAGATACTTGTACAAAGCAAGATTGATGTTGATTCATCTCACCATGAAGATCAAGGCAATGAAATGAACAAACTAACATCATGGACCAGTCAAGTTGACACAGCTGAAGTCAGGTGCTCTCACACACTCATTCCAAATGTAGACTCCAAACGTCAGCACAGCCTTGCGACAGGTAAATAAATCTGGATACTCTAGACAGCACTAGCGTCTTTTGCTTGATGTCAGACGGCTTTTTTGAGGCCTGTGCATCAGTTTGTCAGCACAAGAACTAGTGAATAGCACATGTTAAAACAAGACTGCACACAGTTTATGCACACTTGTACAAAAGCATTTTCCTGCAGATAAAGCGTTATTAACAAACACGAAAGCACAAAGCAAGGCCGCTTTAACACCACCAACACTGTTCACATGACTAAGGCTGCCCAAAGAGTGGGCTGTCATTGGGCAGAGACAGTATTAAAGACTTTGTGCTGAGGCGCACTGCCCTTGCAAAACAGCAGCCACACCATTTTGGTAGCCTGATCTTGTCTGATCGTTGCTTGACAGCCTGTCAAACTGTGAAGGCTGTTGCACGTGCTGCTGCTGTGCGTGATGCTGTTGTGCCTGCTGCTGCTGCTGATAATGGGGCATGGCTGGACCAAACTGAACTTGCTGTCCAGAATTGCTGGAGACCAATGCGCCATTCTGCAACAGCGGCTGCATGGACGACATGTGAGGGACGCCAGCTTGTGTGGAATGGACCTGATGTTGCATGATGGGCATGAAAGAAGATGCAGGCAGGGCACCTGCTCCTAGCTGCCCCCGGTAGGGCTGTCCCATTGTGCTGCTGCCAGGTCTGGCTTGCAACACTGGAACCATATTGGGCGCAAAGGTAGGGTTGCTCTGACCCATACCTCCTTGCACTGCTGGAGGCTGCATTTGGCCAGGCAAATGCATGCCCACTGCACAAACAACCATGATGGCACATTCAGCACAATGTCTACTATACGTCCTCAACGTCATCAAGCAATGGTTAATTACTTTGGGCTGTGCATGAAACCTCATAATGTTTGACAACCCTGCGGAAAAAGGTGGTGCAGGATAGCATGATGTATTCCCAGCCTCTGGGATAAGCTTTATGCAGACTAAGCCAGCTTGTAGCAATCAAGATTGGCTGGCGGCATGCAGGATGACGCTTGACACACGCTGAAGCCCTGTGGGATAGCGTGGATTTTTCTTTCAGGGGTGCCCCTGATATTGAGGATGTACAGTGTAATGACACACATGATGATGATGATGACTCACATGGTGAGAAACATGTCTGCTTTAGATCCCAGATCAGGGCTGTACCGAGCATAGATGATGCATGTTAGACAGCACAGCTGTGAGGCAAGGCGTAAACAAGCGACCCGCACAGTCTTGCTACAGGTTGCAACTGACGTTTCAGGTGATGAGGTGTCAAGTCACATTGATAGACAGCAATTCAGAGTAGAAGCGGCAGCCAGGTGTGATGGGAAGAGGTCGAAGAAGCAGAGCATGCAAGCAGAGGGAGAGGCACCTGGCATTTGTTGGCCTTGTGCAGCTGCTGCTGCCTTGCCAGCCTTGGCCTTAGCCGCCAGCGCCTTCTTGGTTTCATGGGGCATGACTGCGCCAGCATCATTGTTGCGCGCAAAGCGACCCCTCACGCGAGGCCTGGTGTCAGCCAGGGTCTTGCGGCACATGTACTTGATACGCTTGGTGAAGTTGCGCTCATGCCGCTTCTGGCGGTACCTGCAATGCATGGCCCAAGAGTTGCAATGGCAATTGCACTTGTGCGTGTGTGTGTGTGGCTGACCAGACTGAGGATGAGCAGTCTTTGTGACTGAGTTTTGCAACTTGCAAGCAAGAATGACTGTCATGTCTGCAAGAGTTACAAGGCGTCTTGTCTTGCAAAGGCTGAACAGGTGCCAGTTAGCATTTATGCAGTGTTGTGACCATTTACGCAATGTTGTGACCACATGCAAGCCAGATTGATGCGGTGATATGCTTGCTGATTGCCACATCTCGCACTGCACCGCTCTACGGCACAAAATATTTCGAGGGCAGGCATTCAATGCTTGACCACACATGAAGAAGATGAGCCGGCCAGCCAGCTTGCAGTACATGACATACTTGAGTATCTTCTGTGCCCTTTCTTCATTGGAGAGCCTGCCCACTTTGTAGACATGGCCCTCAGGGGTGGTCAGCTCCACAGTGACCTGCTGCAGCTCCTTGAGGTTGAGGTCAGAGGAGTGCTGAGGCAGGCCAAGGGAGCGCAACTCCACTGCTGACTGGGACCGCCGTATGAACCTGTCCCTGCCATAATAATAATAATAATAATAATAATAATGATAATGATAATGATAATAATTCTGATAATGACAATGACGATGATAATAATAGTGATAATGATGATAATCATGTACAGGCGTTCCAGCTAATCGTTCTTGCCAGGTAGTATGCAAAGCTACACATGGGTGACAGGGGAAGCCATGGAGGCCTTTTCCAGCAACAATGCTTTATGCCAACAGACAGAAGCCCTTGAACACTCCGTGAAGCCTGTTCAATGCAAGTCACAGTCATGCAAAGGCAGCATGCCATACTGCATGCCATAACTTTATGCAAATGAAAATGACTGCTAGAAGGACAAGTACACAAACAGCACCAACTGATCCTGTTATTGGTGACGGTGATGGCATCTGAGGAGTGCTTAACTTGCTGCTTCATGCCATGCGCAGCTTTGAAGTGCAATCATGTAGTCCTGAGAAGGACAACATCGGGACTGAGTTTGTGGGGCCTTGACAGTATTGCATGTCAGCACACCATACACTACACATCTGCTGAGGCTACAGTAGCAAACAGACTAAGTGTTATCATTGCAAGCAGCCTCACCTAGCCTCAGCCTGCTGCTGGGTAGCAATGATGGGTGGCATGGAGGCGGGTGGGGCAGTAGAGGCAGTAGGCCTGCCCAAGTTGCCTTCCTGAGGTGCACTGCATGTTGGTTCCTGGTTAGCTTGGCCAGCCTCTGCAGAGCTACTGCCAGCCTCTGCGCAGCTACTGCCAGCTTCCTGCTTGACTGCGCCCATCTCGCCATCAGTCTGGTACAACAGCGCATCAGCATAGCTCTGCATTTGAAAGCTGAAATTTCAGACTGCAGGCACTCTGATGCACTTGGGCACAGGCATAGATCTGCATGACTGGAAGTCTGAGTTGCAAGCAAGGCAACTGCAGAAGTGATAGTTGTTCATCACATGCATTGTTTGAGCTCCGCAAGTTGCAGCCAAGCTGGCTGTACCACAGGCGTAACTTGCTGACTGATCAGATCAAATGATCTGGGCAGTGCAAACTGGCAAGACGGCTGGCACAACATATTCAGCTGTCACGCGCTGACCTTGATACAAAGCCATGGGTGGTGCAAGCTGTCTGCTGCTCTACTGCTATGCCAAAGAACCAGCAAGCCAGATACAGCAGCAGGTTTTGGGCAACTCAAAGTGCCATTGTTATGCAGCATTTGCCTGCCATTGGAGAGCAGCCTGCTGTGTTTCCTAGTGTTCCACTGACTGCAGTATCACCCTGATTGCAAGACAAAGTTTTCCATGTACAACAAGGCAGCTTGCATGCATGAGCAGGCATGTACCTGCACCATCTGCTGGGAGTGGGGGTCCATGCCCTCCATGGCAGTGACAGCGGGGGCAGACTGGGGGGTGAGGGGCTGCAGGTTGCCAGAGGCATCCTGATAGAAGCCTCCTCCGTAGGCGGGCATGCTTGTCATCGTGTTTGGCATGCTGAAATCGCCAAAGCTGCCTGTGGGCTGGGGGTACATTGGCCTGGCCATGGGGCCAAAGCCTTGCTGCGACACGAACGCCCCCTGTTTGTTACTGTACATGGGCATGTTGGCATGACCTGCGGAATACCACCAAAAGCGTATATGTATACTCATCAGCTGCATCATGATGTCAGCATGTGAAGTGCTCATGCTGTCAGGGTCTAGGGTAAGAAGATCAGCATTGGGAGTGCTTCATCAGTGGCAGAGCACTCAATGCCATGTATGTGCTACAGTGCTGGTGCCTCACATGTAAAGTGAACCAATATGGCAGCCCAGTGTGACACATTTGTTGCTATACTGACGCCTGTGGTGAGTTGCTTTGGCTGGTTGGCACCACAGGCAAGGCCAGGCAATGCTTTTTGCCATGCAGGTGACAGCACAGCATATCAAGAGCCTGTGGTAAAGTGTGCAGCTTACCAGCAGAGTGAAAAGCTTGGCGGGTGCGAATTAGTTCAGCCTGCAGCTCCTCTACAGACATGCTGCTGAGGTCCTCGGTTGGCACAAGGGCATCAGATGTGTAGTGCATGGCAGGCATGCCGGTGGATAAGCCAGTGTTTATGGTGGAACCCTCTGGGACAGTTGCCAAGCTAGGCTGAGCTGAGACCAAAGCTGCAGATATTGTCCTGCAATCAAGCAGGCAATGTTGCCAGTCCACAACACTGTGAACAAGCAGGGTGCATGCCTTTGCCCCAGCTTGATGCAAGGCCAATGTGCACAAATGATTGTCAAGTTCGGAGATCAACATAGCTTCATAATGCCATGGGCCATGCCATGAAGCTGTGGCACACAGATACTATGCAGCGCTGGTATGCTTGCAGTCAGCTTTGACAGGATGACATGATGACATTGTACCTGTGAAGGCTGGCATGCGCAGGGTCAGGCGGGGAAGGGGAGCTCTTTGCAGGCATGACAGAAAGAGCTTGCAAATCTCCTGTGCTGAAAGCTGTTCGCCGAATGCCATTCCTGTTCAATCCAGCTGCTGCAGCTGCTGCCATGACGACCTGACATCAAAGCTCAATGTCAGAGTTTGTTTTCTGCCTGCCTGACAGAAATCTTGCTGCACCATGCTCAATGGCAGAATGTACCTGGCGATCATTTGGCTGCTCCTGCAAGTTGCTAAGCTCTGAGAGTGCATCTGGGAAGCTGGCGCTGCTTTGGAGGTCAAACAGCTTGTCATCATCAACTGCACATTCGTCATTGTTTGAGACTATCCATCATTTTATGCAGACAGAGTGACAGTCAACTACTTGCCAAGGAACCGCAAAAAAAGTGACTCACCTGAGAGTGCTTGACTCAGCTCGCTGGTGCCTCCAAAAAGGTCGTCAGGAAAGTCTTGTGGCAGCCACTGGTCTGAGTCACTGGGTGTAGGGAAGTTTGCAGACAGAGGAGAAACAGTGGCAAATCGCTCCATGCTCACTTTGCGGAGCACTTGACTGGGGGCAACTGAGATACTGTCAAATCATCAGTAAGCAAGAAGTCCCCCGACGCCAGCATGCTCGGGTCTCGTACTTGCTTACAATATGACTAGGTACAGACTAAGGACAGAAGGCTGCCTGCCAGACGAGTTAGCGAGAAGGCAACACCGAGACAGTCTGAGTCACACTAGCTCGTAAACTACAGTGTAGTCGTTTTCCTGAGGGTCGTAGTGTCAAGTCGTTACTGAAGCACCGTGATCTAACAATGGGCACAGGGAACGAGCAAGGCCGAAATTTCGACCTGGCCTGACGATTCCGGGCTCTCGTGACAAGCTTCGAAATCCCCGACAGGTACCAAGGCACTGTGAGTAAGCGCAAGGAAAAGCCCTTTCGTTCCGAAGACAGCAAAGATTTGAGAATCGCATTAGTCTTCTTTGATGGCGTTCAAGGTACGGCGTAAAGAGTATGAGGCATGCAACAACAAGAGTATGAGGCATGCAACAAGAGGGACTCGCTGTCGAGCCGAACATGCAAGGAAAGACTTCTACGTCAACGTAGCAGACTTGTCTCGTCGGTAACTGCCAAGTTTAGTGCACTGCGGTCAAGCCGTGAAGCGCCCATCATAATTTTGAGCACAGCAGAGCTCGCATGCAAGCGGAACGTCGTGACACATATGTGCTTCTTTGCTTCTCAGACAATGGCTACGCCAAGCTGCAATCTGACGAACGGCGAGCTCGCAGATCGTTCGATCACGTTACACAAGTGCCAGCTTAGACACTGATCTGCTATACTGCACCCGACATTCAAACTGAACGCTGCCGCTGCTTGGAACCTGTTAGTAACAGCAGCTGTGCTATCCTCAACAATCGCTGCTGTTGCACCAGTTACATGTCTCTAATCACGAAAGTGCCCATGTCTAACGTATTGGAGTAGCTGCTGTCACCCCGACAGTCAGTGCTTGTGTAATCAGCATACAAGGCAGCATACAAGCCATGCACACTCTGCCGGTAAGTCAAGTGTCTACAATCTGGTCACCATTTGAATGTCATGAACCTGCTACTTGACAGCAATCAAATCACACACATTATTTCTTGTCAGCAGAACCTTGAACTTAGGCATGCAGGTGCAGGGCCTCTGATGTCAGCATCTGGGGCCCATCAAGCCGCAGGTCTCACCAGTACATGTGATGAGCAGCATTCCTTGCACAGTCAGGTGTGCACTTGCCATGCGCATGTGCACAGGCAATTCAATATTGTTTCTGCTCATGCATTTGCCGCTGGCGTGACACATGCAAGTCTGTATGTTTGGCTATGAGAGCATGTTAGCCATCAAAGCATTTCCAAGGAACTGTCTCCTGCAAGGCAGTTGACACAGAATCCTGTCCTTTGTGCGGACATCATTTTGCATTTCTCTTTGTTATTTTGCGTTCAGCTTCCATGTGTGGAATCGCATCAGCAACTTTTACATGACATGTTGAACATCTCTTTTTGTCACCATGATGCTATCAAGACTGGATATATGCGACCCCTGTACCACTCTTGGCAGAAAGGCAGAGGATGCATATCCAATGAGCAAGGTATCACCCGAGTGTTTATTGTGTGTAGCAGGCGCCATGTGCAAACAGCATGAGTGTCAACTCAAATATGCATCAGCGGTCAAGTTCAAGTGGCAATGACCAGAAGCATATGGAGGCTGCAAACACATTCACGTGGCTTACACTGCCTGAAGGGCCAAGCAGGATTTGGGACAAATGTCCGGTGGTGTCCAAGCAACAATTACTGATTGCTTATGTGACTAGCCTCAAGGTTTGTCTACAGAAGGACCACTGCATGTGGCATGAGTCAATATCAGTCAGCATGCTGATGAAGGCATGGCAGCCTTGTCATGCTGTTCAAACTTCTTTTGCACATTGTAAAACAGCCTGCTGTTTCAACTTATGTCTTGCTTGTCTGTTGAGTGGCCAAAAAGTCAAATTCTGCACTTTCTGTCTGCTTTGTGGTTTTCTCTTGGCTGCACATTTCACTTTGATGTTTGTGACCCTCTGAGAAGGATGTCATCAATGCTCAACGAGGACAACACATAAATTCATATGCTTTCACTCCAAAGATCTTTCCACTTTGCTGTCATCACATGCAGTGAGGCTTTGTCTGTAGGAGCTCAGCGAGGCAGAAAAGGCAGATCGGCTTGTGTGCTTAGAGCGGAATGTCCAGAAACTGCTCAGTCAGCTGATGCATGATGACACAGTGCAAGGCAGGTGTGACCAAACAGGCTGCAAGGAGGTCATCAGCTGCTCAACTTCTCCTGTACAGCAGCCCTCAGACACAATGCTTTGGTCCATCAAGTACAGGCCAGCAGCAACAGCTGATGTGAGAGGCCCGATCCCCATGTGGACTGCTTTAGCTCTCGTGCTTCCTTGATTTGATGTATGACCTGTATTGGCATTGCACAAGGCACTGGCATCCTACGTTGCCTCATAGCATTGCAGTGCGACCATTCATATCAAGTTTGCTCTGCTTTGACCAACACGTCATGGTGTCTGGACTTGTTTCTGCCTCTCAAGCGCACTGTGTCAGTTCTGAAGAAGAAGAAGAATGTAAGCTTTGGCCAGCCAACAAGTCTGATCGTGACAGTTATGCATCTGCAGGTGTTGGACAATGGGTCGACTTGCAGAGAAGTGCTTACGTGGTTGAGCACATGGGAAGCACAAGATGCCATCTCAGCAAATTCAAATCCGTCACCTGGTCATCACAAAGAAGTATCGCATGAGTGTGATCAAGACCAAGACTGGGTTCAGAATGTAAGGATTTGCTGGCATGTACAGTTTGTGCTGTGAAAACAGTGTTGCAAGATGCAAAGCTCAGGCAACAAGTGTTGTATGGTGCAGGGCAGCGACTCAGATGACTCCACTGTTGGTGACAATGAACAGAGACAAGCTGCCATGCTGCTGATAGGGCCTGTAGGGTCGGGCAAAACCTCTCTTGTGTATACTGCAGCACAGGTGACAAAGAGAATGCCCACATCATGTTTCACACCTGTTGCACATTCTCCATGTGCTGGAGCTGCCAGATATACCTGCTCAAGACCTTGAGTCCCACGCAGTACACATTTGTTGACATGAAAGTATGTGTGCCACTTGCAACCTGCAGATTCAAATCTATCTCTGAACATCAAGCCATTTTTTTGCAACACCATTGAATGTTTCACCCTGGTGGGATTTTCAAGCATAGCAGTTTCATAGACAGTATGGTGCGTCTGCACCTGCCTTGACCTGAGGCTTGTGCACAAAGTCTAGAGGCATCGGAAGCTTACAAGCTGTTTTCGATGCAAAAAAGCTTTGATGCCTTGACAACAGCAGAATGAGCCTGGGTTGCTTTGACTGCATTCATGTGCGACCGTTGGCTGACATCAACCTGCAGGAGGCGGGCATGAGAGTTGTGGAGATCAACTCTGACTGCAGAGCTAAAGGAAGTTGCATCAGTGCAGTGGTGGGAGAAGCCATGCAGTCATGTAGCCTGCACCTCTCTGCTCTGGTATGCTCTACCTTCTTGCCTCACACTGCCTCACAAGACTGGCATAGTGGTGTTCTGTGGATAACATATCACCACTGTGCACAACGCATGTATCTACACAGTGCCCAGTCAAAATCATTGGTCACTTCTGCACATGATTGTCTTCATCTACAGCTTTTCAATTGTCAAAACTTCATGCACATGTACACTCAGTTCCTCTTGCACCTACACTGCATGATGCACATTGGTGCAGGCGGCTTCAGATGCCTTTGCACGTCCTGCATTTGCAGAAGAGAAGAGTCTCATTCTGCTTGAAGAACTGGACGTGCAAGTCGAGTTGGATACATCATTGATGGCTCCCTTGGCAAAGCTTATCGGCCGGTCCAAGGTACATATTCAAGCTTGTCAATGGGTCTACTGTGTGTACCACTTCTGCTGATGCTGCGCCACATGCAATTCATTCCTGATCTAAAGGGCCTTTGTGGCGCCCTGACGACAGCCTGTTGTCTGTCTGTGCATACATTGCTGGCCACACCTCACAATCAACTTGCACTTCTGTGCTCGAACATGCTGGGAAAAACGTGCTTGACCATAGCCAAACTGCATGTTGCATGCAATGATACAGGTGTACGTGCCAAAGTATTCAACAATATACAACAGATGCTTGGTAACAAGCAAATGCACAACAACTTATGGCCCTCTCCTGGAATGGGGTGCAATTACTACAGCAGTATAACTTTGTTTGATCTTCTTGATGTGGCATGCAGCGGCCAGTGGTGATCACTTGTAACACTACTGACAGCCTCAGCCTCTCCTCACACATCACCCCATTGCACCTGCCTCTGCAGCGCCCCTCCACCCAGTCCTCCTTGGAACATCTTGTGCTGGTGGCTGTCTGTGAGGGCATTTGCACAAATGTAGCCAGTCTGTCTCAGCTGATTGAGGTGTGCCATAATGACCTCAGGTAGCCACAAGTTGCCTGACGTCACTCCCATACATGTCGTTAATGGTACACGAGACTGCAATTATGTACAAGGCAGAAGAGCAGTATGCATGCTGTGTTGAAACTGACACTGTCAGCATGCTTGAACTGACTCTGTGTCACACAGCTGGCCTGTGATGAATGCTTATAGCAACATAACATGGCCTGGCTGTGACACACCTGCTGTAAGCTTGCAGCCCATGTGTCAAGCACCACAACTTAGAAGCCAACTGCTGCTAGATGATGCATTCTCAGACATGTCATCTCAAGTTCTTTCATTGCATAATACTGGCTTGTATGCTTGCATGCAGGCATGCATTACTGATGGCCCAATTTTGGGGTGTTGGGAAGCATCTGTCAGGCAACATTCTGCTGCAGAATTGCTCCTCTCATGGGTACTGGAAGAATGCCATGTGGGAAGTTGCTGAAAGCATTTCTACTGCCGCTGCTCCTCCATTACCTGAGCCCACTGAGGTAAATTCATTGCATAACGCATGATGTTGCTCAAGGGTTTGTCTGAGCATTATGAGCATTGAGTGTGGTGAAGCTTGAAAGGAGCCATGCAAGGGTTTCCAATGACCTCAGCCATTGTTGATGCTCACCTGCAAGTTTGTGCCCCCCTCCCCCCTTCCCTCCCCCCTTCCCCCTGCCACGCCCCTCCCCCCCCCTTCCCGCCCAACCTAAGGTGTGCTAGCCTGTAGGTATGTACTGTGTCTAGGTCTATTTTTGCGCCCCAACATCCACATCGCACTCAACAGGTGTGCATTCATGAGGCAAGTGCCATAGCTGCAAGTGTGTCCTTCAAACAATCGAAAGACCGAAGGAATGAACAACTGGCAAAAGATTGACCAATTGAAGGATACAAAGGAAGGGATGAAGGCATCAGTAAATGCAGGAATCAAGGAACAAATGTGTGATTGGACATATGAACTGTTGAATGGTCGAAAAGTGAGTGACCTTTTTGTAGGACCTGACTGGTTAGATGAGAAATGGGTTCACGACTTGATTCTAGTGTTTGCAACAACGAACAGACCTGAGCGTCGGACAGCTTGTGAGTGAAATGTAAATGATTGCTTGTCTGCAGGAAGCAGCAGTGACTGGTGACAAAAAGCAAGCTGAGCAGAAGCTGGGTCAAAGCGGCATTCGCTCAGGTTAGTATCTGTGCCCTCTTCATGCCCCTGCTTGTCTTTCCAGCTTGTAGACTGGCTATTGCAATTTTGGGAGGTAGTCACGAGATGGTGTTTTCATGTGTAACATTTCTCCTGTGATGTTTCAGCTACAAAGGTCAGCTTTTTCATGGACAACATGTTCTTTGACTCCAATGTCATGGCTTCTTACCTTCTGGACATTAGACCCAGTGCTCCATTGTTTTCACTCATCAAGTTCAGGTTAGGTGCT
>JAABUK010001973.1_pt1 | contig 37737 bp, 32 predicted proteins | sample 5559141 | NCBI WGS metagenome assembly JAABUK01 (sample SAMN10711869, study PRJNA513367) | rock metagenome | isolation source: Antarctica rocks | place: Antarctica: Victoria Land, Pudding Butte nord | collected 2016-01-03 | reverse complement strand
TGAAGAGAAGCATGGCAGGAAGATCACAGGAGGGGGAGGGAGAGGGGATTGGGAGGGGTCATTGGGCGGCAGTGTTTGGATGAAATTGACCGACCATCCAGTTTCTTGAGGACTCGCTCGATGGCGCCGGAGCAGCCGCCGCAGGACATGGAGACGTTGAATTTGTAAAGGTGGTCTGCCATCTTGACTGGTTCTAGGGTGGGAGAGGGAGAGCGAGAGCGAGGGCGAGAGCTTTGAAGTAATCAAAGTAGGTGGGTGTTGTTCTGGCTGATTGAGCTGAAGTCGAGGAGATGCGCCTTTGGGGATTTAGGGATGATCAATCTGTCGTGGGAAGAGGGTGGAGTACAAGTACAGCGGTCACGGTAGTCAGTAAGCGTCGAGGACGGTGATCGTGGCGGTTGGTTGCGTTGAAACTCGTGTTGCGGCGGAAATGGCTCTTGTCCAACAACGCGCAATTGTCCGAGGGTTAATAAATCAAGCACAATTCTCTCACGTTTGGGGTGTCAAATTGTAGCCACCGCTGACTACTTTTGGACGAGACGGTTCAGCCCGCCTAAACGTTGTTGATACACTGGACCTGCAGGATAGAAGCAGGGAGAGGGAAGCAGCATGCTCACTCTCTCTCACTGCCTTGGTGGTCTCTGCAGTACGAGTCAAGGACCCGACCATACGGATGTCATTTGAAAGGACCAGTGGAGCGGTTGAGCGGCAAAGCTGACTGAAGGGTTGTGGAATCGCTCCGCATTGTCGGGCTTGCGAATCCACCAAGGATTCGAAGCAAGCAGGACAATTTCTGGCCACCCGAGAGAGATAGATCAGGGAGGGAGGGAGTTGGTCCACGATTTGCCGTGTCTTCCAATCGAAATTCCTGTCACTGTGGCAATCTCAGTCGGGCACCGACGACAGCCCGTGACCATCTCCTCAAAGTATTGAATGAACCCCCAAATGCCTTCTTACCTAGCCCTTCCCGCCGACATGACCCCGACTTCCCCTCTGCTTCACCTCCTAGTAGAGATCCGCATCCAGATCCTCACCTACCTCCTAGTCAATCCCGCCAAAGAAGGGTCCAACAACACAACCATCGACATCTTACCTCCCCTGCCCCATCTCAGAGGAAAACGTCCCACCAACGGATTGTCTCCCAACATCATTCCCACATGTCGAGAACTCACAGCCCAAGGCCTCGACGTCCTCTACAGCCGGAACAGCTTCGAAATCCACGGAGACGACATAATCTTGAGTCCCACAAATTTCCTGAACACGATCGGTGCGCTGAATGTATCGCGCCTCCGCCATCTTACCCTCGACCACAGACATGCTGGGTACGGAGACGAGAGAACGGAAATGGGATGGAAAGACGAGGATAGATGGATTTCCTCCATGTTCGAGAAACACCCTCAGCTGCAGCTGTCTTTACAAGTCTTAGTCATAGCGGTGGATCACGCTTCCAAGAAATTCGGAGACCACATAGCGCTTATTCATCATGAGGAATCCATTGAGGATATTGGGAGGAGAGGGGAATATGATTCTGCGGTTGAGGGGCGTGATTGGGATACGGCTGGTAAAATCAGCGATGAGGCGTCGAGACATTCTAATTACATGGGGGTTTTGAAGGGAACGAGATCGTTGGAGCGCTGGTGTCCGGCGCTGGTTGAGAACGTCTATTGGGGTCGGTACAAGCATGGGGGATACGCTATCTTCTCGAGAGGAGCATTGGTTGAGGTTGTTGAGCCTGTGGGAGGTGACGACGAGAAGGAGAAGCTGGATGTCCTTTTTCCGGTGAGGCTCTCTCCTCCGAGGACGTGTTGTGTCGCACCCAACTAAATCGTCACGGTATGATAGAATCGTCGTCTGAAGGTTGATACGGCCAGAGGCTGCGTTGCTGATGCCGTGGGAGAGATCCGATTTTGAGGTCAGGTTTGTGGATATTTCGCAGAGCTCGCAACCTCGACGAGTAGACTTGTCGGCCGTGGAGTGGTATAAAGCTGTTGTGCGTGGCTCAATTGCATATATAACCTGTGCATGAGGAGCTTGGCTGCGGTGAGAACAGTCTCTTACGAGGGTGCGAAAGCAAGCCAATACGTTCTCCAAAGGGAGCCCTCAGGGGTGCGCAGCGCCCATGAAATAGCTACTTTGCGTCAATCAATCAACGCGATAATATTCGAGTACATCACTGATGCAATTTCCATTATGGAAGAGACCGTCAGTGTCTCCTGGAAAAAGGAGCAGATGGCCAAACAGACAAACGACATTCCAGATGGACAGACGTATATAGACACTGCAGTTGCCAACAAGCGTGCCTGGATCTACCATCTCAGAACCCAGCAGCGCGCTTCTTCTTCTTCTTCTTCTTCCCAACGCCCCCACTCGCCGCCGCGCCAGGTCTCGTTCCAAACACTCCCCTCTCCGGCTGCGTCACTGGCATGTCTTGTCCATGTCCATAACCTGCGAGTTTTCCCTGACTCGATGACCCAGCTAAGCCATCCCACGCAGGGCCCCCTTTCACCTGACTACTCTGCACCTCTCTCTCACCATGATTCTCCCCAAACCCTCCCATCTGCGTCGCCATCCCCGTGCCAAACTGACTACCGACAACCATTGGCATCCCGCTCCGCTCCGCCTTGATCTCCTCCGCCGCCCTTCTCCTGATCTCCTCCCTCCTTTCCCTCGCCACCCTGGCCTTCTCTGCTCTCTTCCACGCCCGCGGATCCGCCCTACTGGCCGCGATGGCTGTTTCTTTTTGTTGTTCGGCGGCGAGGGTACGCTCGGTGGCGCGGTAGTTGTAAGTTGCTGGGTGAGTATGAGGAGAGGTGGGAAGGTGGCGCAGGATAGAGGTCAGGGTGGGGTTTGTGGAGAGGCTAAGCGGGACTGCGGAGGGGGGTGAGATGGTGGCGTATTGCCGGAGGCGGGTGATGATGAGGTCTTCTTCTGTTGCTGGGCTTGCCGTTGTTGCGGCGGTGGTGGAGGTGGGTCTGGAGGTGGTTAGGGCGCTTGAGGAGGAGGCCTGTGTAGGTTGAGAAGTCGCTCGCTCGGAAACGGTATCTTGGTTCATGTCGCCGGTCCGAGTGGTAGGGGCTGGAAAAATAGCGGTACTTGCGAGAAGCAAATCGGCGGTTACTCTGCGACCGAGGCGTTCTTTGTTTACTCGTACTCGGTCAGGTGTTTGAGGTGAGAGTGGCGTGAGGTGAGTCCTGACAATAGCGTCGTAGATGGATGTAAGTCTGCCGGTCGTTGACCTGGCAGAAGGGACTATGGGCAGTCGTTCTAGCTTCAAGTCACGACCTTGCTGGGAATTGAACGTGGAAATGAAATTCTCGAACTGTTCCAAATCATCATCGACGTCTATGATGTGTAGCTTGCGAGATATGGCTTCCGACAAAAGGGCTTTGCCAGGCGGGCTGGCTTGATGTAAGTGATCTGGACATTGTGCCAGAAGAGCTTTCATCTTGATTCGAGCATTCACAGCAGAATGCTCACTTTGCTCGGTAGAATGAGCGTATACATCTTGCCAATCAAGATTTAGTCGTGCTGGTGCGGAACGCTTTTCCCCTGTTGGGCGTCTGCCATCTCCGCGGCGATCGGTTCCTGTCAAATTCCCATTCCCCTTAACCCAGTTATCTGCGACCACAAAGTCACTAAAATCTCCTTCAGAGGTTGACTCTGATCTCAGAGGGCGTAGTGATATGTGAACAGGTAGAGGTAAGGTGAAAGAAAGAGCCGCTTCTCCTGTTGATCCAAAACCGGCCTCAGTGCTCGAATAAAGGTGCTCAGCGATACTGAGATTTTCGTAGAGTGAGAATAGCTTGAACAAGTAAGGATATTCCGTCCCATCGATAACCTCTTCATCGCGACGGGATTCTATTGCACGAAATAACGATGAAATAAGGCAGTGCCGAGGTACAGCGCGATCGGGATGCTCAGGGAGAAATATTGGAAGCGGATCGGCCAACGAGACTGGAAGTCTCTTGTCGTCGTTGAGCAGGCCAACTCGAAATACCGAGACCAGATCAACGAGCCGAGATACTATAAGCACAACAGAGCCTACCAAAGATTAGTATCGGTGTGACTTGTGCAACGAGTTGAAGCCTACTCAACCCTGTTTCCAATAAGATCAAGTGGAGCGTTCTATCTCCACGATCCCGAAAATGCTGCCATGCAAGTAAGACATGAGGGAGATTCTGGTCCCTGCCAGATTTCCCGACATGTATGCCCATAACGTGAACCAACAACAATCGTTTCGATGTGAGGACGAAACAATGACCAGGAATGAGACTGCTCCATTGCACGTCAAGAATGATTTGACACTTCTGAGCATGCCCAAGACGAAGGTCTTTTAAGCCAAGCAGATGCCCTGAACTCTTATAGACGGCAGCCGTTCGACGGTTACAAACGAGAAGCTCGTCAGACGTGTTGTTCGAGCTAATGCACCACGAGATCCTGTGCCAGCCATCATGATAAGGTGATGATGCTTTCAACCTCTTCTCAAAATCCCATGTCCATATCTTCCCCAAGCCAATTAGCGTGACGCAAAACGCAGCACCGGGAGTCTCTTGTCGCTCCCCGTCAACAAGCCAGACACTCCAATTCCCATGGTCGTCTATCAAAGCTAGTCGTGAGTGGTCCTGTGGATGGAAGCTAACGTCAGCGTGCGTATAACCACCGGTACGCGAGATTGGAATGGTGGCTATTAGATTGGCGTCAAGCACCGAAGACGGAAGTGCTTCAGAGGGAGACTGAGTTGTCTCAAATCTTGGGGCCACTGATTTTCGATGTTCGAGGGGATGAAAAATGGTTGTAGAGCTGTGCAGTCTGGCTGCCATCCATGTGCTCGAGTAGCCGGTTACCGCAGCGAAACATACTTGCTGGATGGATCCGCCATGGCTCGCCCAATATGCGTCGTCCTCGTTGGAGATAGATGGGGCGTGCAGGGAGATATCTTCACCATCAACACGATTTACATTTTCCTTCCCAATTCTCACGAGTCGGACATACTGCGCATTGCTGCCAGATACCGATGTGGCGATCGGAATACAGACGGGCTCGGAAGTGACTCGCCTCCCCACCGTAGAGACAGCATTCCCAAAAGCAAGGAGCGCCGAGCGGTTCGCTGATTGCTTCTCAGCGAGCGCAAAAGCATCACTCCCAGAAAACTCGTCCTTTCTCACAGATCTATCCTCTGCCGTGGCACTAGTGTCAGTAATTCTGGTCACTTGTGAACTGGACACATTCATGTCATCGCGGTCGCTATCGGACGTCTCAGGCTCAACTTTGTTCTGCGCAGCGGCCAATCCGTCATAGACGATCTTGCTCGATAAGTGGCGTAATGGAAATGCAGAACGACCATCTTCCTCTGAGTCAGCAGGCCGAGCAGACGCGACATGAGGTTCGACGGTGCGTAAAGTGCCCCATCTCTTGTCTTCTTTATCGTATGTGACCGTGCCGAGATGACCATAGTTCAAGAACCTCGTAGAATGCGCATTTTCCAACATGTGTCTCTGAGACAGCCCAGCCATCCAATTTCAGCCTTCTTCTTCTTGACGTTCTTTGACAGCTTTCATAATACATACCGGAGAGAGTGGCCTCGAGATGGGCTACAGCACCTCCTCGTTGGATTGTTACTTAGCTGCAGTGTTTCCTTGTTCAGGTGAGTATCAGGTGGAGGGCTACGTGAAAGCAGATGGACTTTGAATCGGGATCGGGAAAATTGATAAATCTTGGTTATCATATCGGACCGGGGGTGTGGTACCCAAAACCAAGGCCCAGTAAAGAGGTAAAAGCTCTACATTTCTACATTAAACAATAGTAACCTCCCAAGAGACCAGCAGCCTCCAGGACAGTAATCATCTTGTGCAGTCGGATATATTCGACGACCTGACTGTTTCTCCCCACATACCTATTCTGCAACACAATACATTACCGATGACTATGCATCTGTATTTGATACCGTCGCATCATTCCGGGAGCCCTCACAATTTTTCGTTGCATCACAGCTCATTCGTGAAAATCGTTGGAATACGGCGGCGGGGGTCAAAGCTCAATAAGTGAATCTGAAGCTCGGGTGATCATCACCAAGATTATCCACCTCTTCAGGCGAAGCATTGAGGCGATGATCGCGTTCGCCTCGTTCTCTCTTTTTGTTCTCCATCCTGATCAGAATGAGGAACGCTATAGCCGAGAAACCACATAGCCAGACAAGGCCTAAGCTGACCCCAAAGCCGACAGGGTAACGGGGCTTTTGTTTTGGCAGGTAGATGTTGCTTGCGATGATGCCCCCACAATTGCCTAGCCCGATCTGCATCGCACTCGACACACCTCGCTTGATATGCCCGCCCATATTGTTGCTGAGCCATACGAGGGTCACTGGTTGAGCAATGTATCCTAGATAACGATGTCAGCGGAGACTGAGTAGCTTGCAGCAACAACGGGAAATCTCACCACCTCCCGTAATGAGGAAGAGTGCAGCGTAACGCGCGCCAACGGGAACGTGTGTCATGCTCAACAAAATTGCGTATCCGACGGTGGCGACACAGCAACCAATAATGATGAAGGTGAAGCGATGCTTCAGCCGGTCCGTCAGGAAAGCAGTGGTGAGCGCCAGAACAGTAGCCACAATATAGATTGGAATACTCATGACTTGAGAGCGGACCGGGGTCCAAGTGGGCCCTAGCTGGTTCAAGATGGTAGGTGTAAAGAATGAGCCACCATAGCCGGTGTTCACGATGCCAAGGTACATCAGTACACTGCGAAGCGTGTCAACTGGGATGCGCAGCTGAGAGTGGTGCGCTTACCCAAGCCAGACCTTGACATCACCAAAGACTCGCCTCGATGTGTTCTTGCCCCAGTTGTTCATTTTGGCTTCCCCTACATCTTCTGCTAGACGGCGAAGTAGCATCTCTCTTTCATGAGGCTGAAGGAACTTGGCAGTCTCTGGCCAGTCAGGGATTAGCCAGTACGAAGCTGTTGACAGCACGACCGTGGCTAAACCCTCGATGATGAAAATCCAACGCCACCCTCCGTAGCCAGCAAAGCCGGACATCTTCGCAATTGCGTATGCCAGTAACTATGCTTCACTCAGTAATGTGATTACCAGACGTAGAGGAGCACTCACACCGCTAAATGCTCCAGCCAGAATACTTGCGGAGAAGAACAAGTTGACTCGAAGTTGCAGCTCATGGCGCTTGTAGTACATGGAAATAAGATAGATTGCGCCTGATACCCGTGAGCTCGGATTCTAGAAAGTCGATAGGTGCGCACCTGGAAAGAATCCAGCCTCAAAGACGCCCAGTAGGATACGGCAGATCACCAATCCAGCAAACGACTGAGTGCAGCCCTGACAGATAGTAATGACTCCTGATGAGGTGTTAGCTGCGCGACATAGACTTTGCCAGGAATCACCCGCCCCATCCAAGCATGATCGAACTCAGCCAGACGGACGGCCGTATTTTCTTCAGAAGGATGTTGCTTGGCACCTCGAAGAGGATATAGGGGATGAAAAACATGAACAAAGCGATGTTGAATTTGGGTCCGTTCCGATCCATATGCAGATCTTTCTCCAAGCCTTGCAGCCTTGCATTGCCGATATTAATGCGACTAAAGCTGTTAGCGAATTGCGCTACTTGTACAGATTCAATCTTTTGTACTCGATAAAAGCTGCGAGGCTGATAAAAGAGGTCAGCATCAGATGTGAGGTGAGGTGCAAGGATTCCGCTTACAACAGCGCAAACAAGATTGGGACCAGGTGCCGGTCAACCTTCCGAAGAAGTTTCCGCTCCGCCGAACGATCGATAGGCTCGAGCGAGCTCGCGGAGCTGGAAGGTAGATCTCCCAATGGGAGACCCTTCTCCAGCAAAACCTTGTCAGAATGAGCCGAAGCCATGTTTGATGAGCAGCTCCAGCGTGGCAAGCGAACCGATCTTGAAGACGCGAATTGGCTTGCTGAACAGAACGGGCAAGCAAATGCTGAAGTCTTCGCCTTTCTCGGAAGACGATGCCGAGAAGATGTGAGGAAAGCGCGATCAAATTGCACAGCTCTGTGAGGAAGTCGGGCCACAGCAGTAAGATGTGAGAGGCAGCAACATCAGCGAAAAGCAAAATCCTTCTTTTTCCTATCCCAACCAGCGTCGGACAAGTGCTCGACGCGGAGAGGTGAGCCGCGATTGTAGACACGAGATTGAGCGCGTGAGGCCGAAGAGGTAGAAGTACTTTCTGACGAAGAAACATTTCCTGCATTACGCAGTTGCAGCACATAGAGTAGTACATTCACTCAGCGGAAACAGCCCACCATCAGCAGCAGCCTCAACGACAGATTCTGACCCTGACCGTACCAAAACTGTTGCAGATGCCTCCGGCATAGAGCGCCGGGTACACCAAATACCTGGGATGTAGCAGGAAGAGAGAAGCAGGCAAGGTTGGATCGGGCGAATCATGGCGCTGGGCGCGGAAGCGGCGGTTGGTCTTCACCAGACCCTGGAACCACATCTGCCAGTGGGTGGATCTGGAGCATCCCCGACACCAAACAGTTGTACGCCACCATTCTCACCCCCCTTCCCTTCAGTAGAAACCATCTCTCTGGTACGAGTAATTAGTTCCCCGCTTTCTGGGAAAGCTGCCTGCCTCTACTGGTAGGTGCAAGAGGGAGACCCTATTTGACAGACGTTACTCCAAATGATCTCAAAGCCCGAGAACGGAACAGGGAATATCTCCTTGCACCATCCCATTTGCTACTCGTCGAAGGTCTTCTCTTGCGGGTACTCGTTGGAAGCATTTCTCTGTCACAATTTTCGCCACCGCCAGCATGCGTACATCCCGTGCTGTGGAGTAGCGATATATGCTCCAGCCCTTCGAACAGCGAGGACGACATTTTCATGTAATGTGGCATATGCGAAGTGATCAGCGACCAAATGACGAGGAGAAACGTCTCTTCAACAATAATAATGTGCATTTCGCTTCCTGTTCACTCACTTCTGTATTCGCATTGCGTCTTGGGGCCGGAGCTGCTGCAGCCGATATCAAAATCTTCCGGCATCTAGCTGCTGGCTTTGTTGGAAGTCAAAACACTAAGCACGCCCAAACTCAGATGACGAATTGAAGAATATCAAGGACACTACAGGCTGAAGCTGAGCTGTAATATGACTGGGTGATATAAGCCAAGGCTTTGTGTTCATGGCCATGTCTCTCCACAAAAATGGCATTCTCGCTTGCTTTCGAATCATATCAGGCCGAACGCAAACCCACGAGGCTCTGATGGTTCACTTCCTCATAGAGACATAAGCCAGTGGGCTCAGACCTGAGCAAGTCTCAGATTATCTGTCAGCCCGCATCGTGCCGCAGTGGCACAAGGTATGTTGGGTAGGTGCATGCCTCTTTGTACAGCCTTGTTCGTTCTCGATATCTAGGCTTCAGACCTCGGATGTCTCCTTGCCCAATATCTGAAGAATCCGGAGATCTTCCGTAGCTCTATTGATTGTCCCCCGATGCCGATTATGCCAAGGTTGCTTGACGGCTGACTTTGCCAAATTTCTCACGCCTTGACGATGGGAAGCCTTGTGCGAACGTTGGTGATGGACCTGACTGGCAGGTGACTAGTCAGCCAGGTAAGACAAATGTCTTTATCCGCATTGCTCAGCGTGTGTGTCACATCTCCCAAGATCTCTTCACCCAGTCGCATTTGCAATGATCTACGCTCAATCTCAAATAACCCCAGGGCTCCTGACAAGGGTTCCTGTGTGGAAGCTTTCCATTTCTTCTCTTTCTTCGAAGGGCCTTGTAGAGTTTCAGGGTTGCATTGCCTGGAAAGATGTTGTAGAGTGGACTTTCTTGACAGGACACCATGGGCTGGATATCACCACGTCATTTAGAGTGCTGCAGAAACCTGACCCTATCATAATTCATTCGTCTCATACGGAGGCGTGCCCCAAAGGTAAGGAGAATACGCTAATTCGGCGTAGCCCTGGCGTGTCACTGGCGTAGAGGCTAGATGTTCTAATGCCCATACTAATTTGTACCTAGCGAAGAACAGAATTACTCTTCATCAGGGAATTCGTTGGTCAATGAATTGCAGTGTAGAGAGCTTGCCCTTGATTCAAGTGCCTGCCCAGCTGCGTTTAAAGCCCTATATACCCTCTTTGTATTCATTTCCACCTTTTAGCCGTATAATAGCTTGGATATGATCTACTCATAAATATGAGGATCTTCTTGTGGACGAAAACCACGTTCATGAGCCTTTTTCTTAATTTTTGTCTGTGCAGATGCTGTAACGCCTGTTCTCTGTGTAATATCACGCCCTGAGTATCCCTTCGCTAATAATGTAAGGCATTGAACTCGTTGAGTAAGGGTATATCGAGAAGAACAATTCGCAGGACTCTGAGGAAGAGATTCGGCTTAAGAAGGTGTTTGAGGCGCTTGAATTGGAGGCATTTGAAGATATCTTGACGGCGTAATTCTATATGAGTCAGATTAGGTGTAATATTATACAAATATGCTTACAAGAAAGTAGATATTTAAGTAGCTGAGCTGTTCAATGCGCTGAGAAATTTGTTGTTGATTGTGGTGTGACGAATCCTATTTTCGGTTCTAGATATTAGGTTACCATATAAATTAGTATGAGAGCTAGAGCTACGCTAAACAGCGCCAGTGTCACGCCAGGGCTCCGCCAAACTAGCGTATTTTCCTTACTTTTGGGGCACGTCTCCGTAGTCAAAATGGTTCTGCCCATCAAGGTAAACATGTTCTACCATTTAAGAATCTCAGAACACTTTCCATCCCCGTTTTATATCTACGCCGCTGGTAGAATCTTCCCCACGCACTCTCCGAACCCAACCAGACCATCCTCTTCTGTGCCACAGACACCCCTTAGTGTTACAGTATCGCCGTCTTCTAAGAACTTCCGTTCCACACCGTCTGAAAGTTTTATGGTCTCTTTCCCAGCTTTAGTGACTTCCAACAAACTCCCCTGTGAGCCGTATTCTGTGCCACTGAGGGTACCAGAGCCTAGTAAGTCTCCGACACGCATTGGACAGCCGCCAACTGAATGATGTGCCAGCATCTGGGAAAACGAGAATAGAAGATTTTTGCCATTTGAACGCAGGATAGTGGTTGGAGGGTTTGATTCAGCTATGCCAACTTGGTTAGCTTCACAGAATGTTAGATCCACCAAGCCACTCACGAGCAAGGTCAACTTCAAGCCGAATATCAAAAAAATTGTTCTTCTCTTCCTGCAGATAGGGCAAAAGTTCGGTATCGCTTTCGATGCCAGGCGTCCTGAATGGCTCCAATGCGTCTACCAACACTACCCATGGACTTATGCTCGTGCCAAAATTCTTTGCATTGAAGGGTCCTAAGGGAACGTACTCCCACATTTGAATGTCACGAGCAGACCAATCATTCATAAGCACTAACCCGAAGATACTATCTGCTGCCACAGAGATTGGAATTGGCTCGCCCATCTTGTTCTCTCTACACACAAACGCGCCCAGTTCAAGTTCGATGTCAAGACTCTTACTTGGACTGAATGAGGGAAGCTTTGGCTCGGCCGTCGGATTCGCGAGTATCTGTCCGTTCGGTCTGCGGATGGGCGTTCCTGAGACGACGACTGAGGAAGCGCGACCATGATAGCCTACGGGCAAGTGGGTGTAATTTGGCTGCAACGCATTCACCGGACCCCGAAACATTACGCCAACATTATAGGCGTGGTTCTTTCCGGCGTAAAAGTCTGTGTAATCCCCTATCCGCATCGGAAGGTGCATCTGCACATCCTTCAGCGGTACAAGACATTTTTCTTGGAGTGCCTTGTTGTCCTTCAGAACGTCTGGGAAAGGCGTGTCAAACCGAAATACATCCCGTATGTATCTGCGGACCTCGCGATGCACAGGACGCCCTAGCGCGGCGAACTCATTCAACGTATGTCCCAAGAAAACTGGCGAACGGCTCTGTATGCTCGGCAACGAAGAGAAGCCGTTTCCGGCGCTGAATGTTGCCAAATCTAGAGCATGCTCTCCTACGGCAACGGCAGGTCGAGGCACGTCATCTTGAGCTGTGCTGATAATGCCAAATGGTATGTTTGCGAGTGAGAAGTGGGTAGACTTAGGTATTGGGAACCAGCTCCTGCAAGCCATTGCGCCTCGAAGAGTAGAGCGACTTTCCAGAGGAAGAAAGATCTTGGTGTACGCGATTACCTTTCTTGCTTCACGCCTATTTTTGTAAATTATAAAAATAAGTATATAAACAGAAAAGGAAAATATAAAAAACAACTGTTTTTGCTCTTAGCACTTCGTGGAGGACGTCCTCCGCCACTGCTGTACGCTGTCCGTTAACTTGCCGCAGCTCAATCCAGCACGTGCAAGAACAGCTATGCGAGGTGAACAAAGAAGAATTTGCTCATTCCTTCTCTAATCTTGTCCTCACTTTTGCTTTCTTCACGGAGGCTTCTTCTGCAGCAAGTCTGATCTACAAAGACGCTTCGATTCTATCTTGGTCACCAAAATCATCCTTCCAGGTGCTTGCTTTGAATCGAATATTCTTGATTGGAGAGCATCGCTCTGAAGGATTTTTACGAGCTCCCACAAGCTTTCCCCTTCAAAGTCTCACCCACACAGAGTCACTTCAAATCTGGCTCGTCGTATGGCACCCTTCGGACTCGACAGACACAAGTGGTGGAAGGAGCAGACGGTCTACCAGGTTTATCCTTCTTCATTTCAAGACAGTAATAGCGATGGTTGGGGTGACATCAAAGGAATCACCAGCAGACTTGATTATCTGAAAGACCTTGGAATTGACACGCTCTGGAGCTCCCCATTTCTCAAATCTCCACAGGTAGACATGGGTTACGATATTGCAGACTACAAGGATATAGACCCGTCATATGGGACTCTGGCAGACGTGGACAATCTGGTTACTCCATTGAAGAAGCGTGATATGAGGTGAGAAAAATACTCTGGCCGTTCTGCGGAGACTTATGCGCATCTCTCAGAATGCTCATCGATCTGGTAGTCAACCATACTAGTAGCCAGCACGCCTGGTTTCAAGAGTCGAAGTCGTCGTCAACCAACGCCAAGCGAGATTGGTACATCTGGAAGAAGCCGAAGTCCATTGCCAAGGACGGCACTCCAAACCCACCAAACAACTGGTCACAGCTCCTGGGTGAAGCCAGCAGTGCATGGAATTACAATGAGAAGACTGGAGAGTTTACCTTGCCCTCTTCACTCCAGAGCAGCCAGATCTCAATTGGGAGAATCCTGATGTACGACAAGCCGTGTATGATGTGATGCATTTCTGGCTGAAGAGAGGAGCGTCAGGCTTCAGAATGGATGTAATCAATATGATCAGCAAAGTCAACACATTTCCTGATGCCGAAAAGACGTTGGGAGACGACCATGAGTTCCATCCTGGAAATAAGTTCTTCGTGAACGGACCTAAGTTCCATGAATGGATGAAGGAGATGAATCGGGAGGTGCTAAGCAAGTACGATTGCTATACTGGTATGCGAGGCCTCCGGACAACGGATGTGCGGAAAATGCTGACACACGGTACGAATAGTCGGCGAGTCACCAGGTGTCTCAGACCTTGACGAGATCCTTCGCTGCGTGGGAGGGAATGCCGGAGAGCTGAACACTCAGGTATGCAGGTGACCACTATCTAAGACCAGTGCTTTGTACTGATCTTGGGGTTTATAAGTTCATCTTCGATCTAGTCGACATGGATTTCGTCCCCGGCGAAGTGCGAATGACGATGCACCCGTGGGATATCAAGCGAATGAAATCCATCATCACCAAATACCAGCGTGCTATGATCGAGCGCGATGGCTGGAACTCGGTCTTTATTGAGAACCACGACAACCCCAGGAGCGTCTCGAGATTCACGGATGACAGTGACAAGTATCGAGACAAAGGCGCTAAGCTGCTGGCACTGATGCAGACCACCCTGTCGGGAACACTTTTCGTGTACCAGGGAGAAGAAATTGGAATTCGGAATATACCCAGAGAGTGGGATATTAATGAGTATAAAGACATTGAGAGTATCAATTTCTGGAAGAAATCGAAGCAGAAGTACGGCAATGACCCCCAAAAAATGGCGGAGGCAAGGGCCATCCTAGAGAAGAAGGCCAGAGATACCTCCAGAACACCAATGCAGTGGACAAGCGAGTCACCCAATGCCGGCTTTTGTGACAAACACGTCAAGCCATGGATGAGAGTAAACGATGATTATCCCACAATCAATGCCGAGGCACAGATGAAAGCGAATGATCCCAATGAGCTATCAGTCTGGCAATTCTGGCAACGAGGCCTGAAAGCGAGGAAAGACAACAAACGGGTGTTCGTTTACGGTGGCTATGAAGAACTTGATCCAGAGGACGAAGATATCTTTGCGTACGTCAGAACGGCAGACAATGGAGATCAGTTTGTTGTCGTTCTGAACTTTTCAGGCAAGATCCGGGAATGGCCCGTACCGTCATCTATATCGGTGAAGTCGTGGGTAGCAGGCAATTATACCAAGGGGAGCCCAGAGAAGCCGTTGGAAGGGAGGCTTAAGCTAGAGCCTTGGGAAGGCCTCTTGGGACACTGTTCATGACAGGGGCGGAAACGGGGCTCCTCGTTCGCCCATTACCAGGGTAAGTGACTTAGACCTTTTTGACTGCAGCTTATTGCCTAGACCACCAGTTTGATTGGTGGTAGCTGACTGCTGTCAAAACATTTGCTTGGTGGCGGACACTTATCGGAATCATGAAGAGGATCTTGGTCCTCCGTTCCAGGGCCCTTACGAATACCAGGGTGGTTGTGGCGTATTTGGGCTTCTTTGTGTGACTGTCATAGCGTTGCATAGCACGTTGTAGGGAGTGTGTCCCACCTGGTACGACGTTTCAGCGTCATGACCTTTGTATCAACATATGACAAGCATACTGTTGATTAGATCCCAAGCTATCTACAGAAATCTAAAGCCCTGGGCGTGTCTTTCATACCAATTTCAGACGCAAATGGACCTTAGAAAGCTGGTGTACTGGTGTACTAACGTGCATTGAAGGAGCATACACCTATGTCAAAGGGGTGAACATCATAGGAACGCAGTTTATAGGGGGCCCAATGTGGTCCTGGAGGGGTCACGTAAGAATCATGAACCTGCTATTCTGTATTTAGAAAATACTTAGATCCTTTTACACTGATACCATAACAGCCTGGCCTTTCAGGACATCCAGCGCAACGTTTTCAACTCATTCAGTTGAATTTTGTTTGGTGCTCTCCAGACCATCAACTCACAAAGTAGATTGGCAGATCATCTAGACTGTGGGAACAGCAGTGGCGTTATTACTCTCATTGAAACTCCGGCCGAACCGCTTATGCCAGCTCTGCGGACGGTATACTGATGCACAGCTCGCTGGCTGGCGTGGTTTCCGGTCTCCGAAGGAAGAACTTTGGGAGCGGGTTTTGGTGAGGTAGCGATCCGGGTCAAGCAGTACTTTGTTTCTGAATTCCCAATCCTCACTCGGTGAGTGATCTGTCAAGCTCGTTGTGACAATGCGCAGGCAGAGACGTGTCGAGTGTGGGGTAAGCCGACTCTAACCGTGTCCCTGCAAACCCCTGACCGTGGTCACATTCCGTTTGCTACCAGTAGCTAATTACCATCCTCATCCCTCTCCGCAGTGCGGGATCGACGTAAGATGGCATCAAAGGTGGCCTGGTCCGTGGAACACCTCTCGCTCCTGGCCTTCGCATGATCCTTTTGGTTGAGTCTTGAAATCGTAAAGAAAGGTTTTGCCGCCTTCCTCAAGGTGCAAGTCCGATATTTCTCCTTCTCGAAGTACAAGAGATGATGTTTATGATTGCAATTCTCAAGACTGACTCTCAGTCATAACTGCGCAAGCTTCTCCGGCCTTCAATCTTGCTTTGCAGGCAGCGCATCCACAGGCAGACCTCTGTGATACATCTAACAGTCGTTGAAGCTCTCTCGAAGCCTCCATTTTCTTGCCTTCCCTTTCCAATCCTGCAATGACTACCCAAACGGTAGCCTTCGCCGTTCTGGCGTTGGCTTACTTCATAGTGAGATGGCTCAATCGGACAGACATGGCAAAGATCAAAAACTTACCTGAAATCCCTGGAGTCCCTATTTTTGGCAGTTTGCTGCAATTGGGTGAGCATCATGCGAAGGTTGCCGGCTCCTGGGTGAAGCAGTACGGCCCAGTCTTCCAAGTGAGGCTGGGCAACAGAGTACGTGGTTCAGAAGCAATCTCCGGTCACTGCTGACACTTGCCAGCGTATTGTCTTTGCAAATACTTTCGACGCGGTCAAAGAGTTGTGGATCAATAACCAGTCCTCCCTGATCTCGAGGCCTCAATTATATACTTTCCATAGCGTTGTTTCTACTTCACAAGGTTTCACCATTGGCACGTCTCCCTGGGACGAGTCTTGCAAGCAGCGAAGAAGGGCCGCGGCAACAGCTTTGAACCGACCTGCTGTACAATCGTACATGCCCATTATTGACCTCGAAAGCAACGTCAGCATCAGAGATATTGCGACCGATTCTAAAAGTGGCTCGGTGGACTTGGACCCAAGACGATACTTCCATCGCTTTGCTTTGAACACATCACTAACGCTCAATTACGGCATTCGGATCGATGGGTCGATTGATGACTCGCTGCTCAGGGAGATCGTCCATGTTGAGCGCGTCGTCAGCAATTTCCGCTCCACATCGAACAACTGGCAGGATTACATTCCACTTCTACGCTTGCCTCTCATCTCCAAGCAGAACAAATCTGCAGGCCAATATCGGGCAAGACGTGACGCCTACATGACGAAGCTGCTAGATATGCTCAAGCAAAGGATTGCGGATGGCACCGACAAGCCATGTATAACGGGCAACATCCTGAAAGACCCAGAGGCCAAGCTCAATGACGTGGAGATCAAGTCTGTCTGCTTGACCATGGTCAGTGCCGGAATCGACACTGTCCCTGGCAACTTGATCATGTCTTTGGCATACCTTTCTTCTCCACACGGACAAGAAATCCAAGAGCGTGCACACGAAGAGATCTTGAAGGTGTATCCAAACGATGGAGAAGCATGGGAGAGATGTCTGGTCGAGGAGAAAGTACCATATGTCTCCGCATTTGTCAAAGAGACGCTGCGCTTTTGGACCGTGATACCGATATCCCTACCACGGACAAGCGTCAGGGAAATTAAATGGCACGATGCCGTGATACCGGCAGGTACAACTTTCTACATGAATGCGTGGGCCGCTGACTACGACGACACCCATTTTAAGGACCCAGCAAAGTTCATACCGGAGAGGTTTCTCGACAGCCCCGATGGCGCTGGGACACCGCACTATGGGTATGGAGCTGGCTCGAGGATGTGTGCGGGGACTCATCTGGCGAATCGAGAGCTGTACACGGCATTTCTCAGGGTCTTTGCGGCGTTCCAAATTGTACCGGGTAAGGACCCAAAGGACGCCCCTGTGCTTGATGCATTGGAATGCAATTCTATCCCTACGAGTTTGACGACTGAGCCGAAGGAGTTCAAGGTTGGGTTTCGGGTAAGGAATCAGGAGAGCCTGGACAGGTGGATGAAGGAGAGTGATGGAAGGACCAAGGATCTCTGAGGAGGATGAAATGAAACACAGCGGTCGTTCGGTCTGAGTCTTGCGATGTGTAACGAGTCACGTAATGAAAATACTGCAGGGAGCACATCAAGTTTCTTGTTTCTGAGGATGCAATCGGTCCATTCGCCTTGAACGCACCCCCAATGCATAATGGCATGAATACGTCCGGGACTCAGAGTCAAGGCTTCAACTGCGCAGCGCCTGATTGGTCGCCTTGCCCGGCCCCCGGCCCACCGGTCACCGTTCTTCTTTTGGCAGTTTTATCAGCGTCAATCACGTGAGTAAGGAACCTTTCGCACACTGGGCTCTCTGGTATGAATTCTCGCTCGTGCTTTGCTCGAAGAACTTCTATCCAACTACACCCCAAGCAGATCCTCTCCTATCCTCACCGACATTATCAAGTCCCTCTGCTCTGACTGCAACCGATCGAAGACGCGGAGACGGCTTCCGCTCAGCGGCGGAGAGATCAGCGGATCGACATTAACCCTGGATCGCCACGTCGGTCTCCTGCAGGGGCACAGGACTCGCTTCTCGAACAAACTATCAATAATGCGGGGCAAACAAGCGCTGGCGGAATGTTGAGTGCGCCCAAAGCCTTCACACAACAGTCTCACGCTCCGTCCTCCTGATACCCTGTCGATCTCCAGCTCCTGCGCACAGCCTGGCATGTCTGACAAGAGGCGGAGCTCGGCTCTGATGTCGCATCGAAGCAACCCATTATCTGACGGTTTTCACAATATTAAAGGCTCAATCCTGAACGTTGGCCGGATCCGCGATTCACTCGCTGCCCGAAGAGAGAAGGAGATTCTCGAAACCAACTACGCCAAACGACCCCTCACTCACCGCAACGTCGAAACACTAGTTGAAGCGCAACGAGTCGACGATGCCTGTAACCCACTTCGAAGTTCCAGACAAGTACAGATATCTGAATGGCTTCAGCTCATATCATCAGTATGATTTTGGCTTCGCACAATCTCGCCATCATTTGACTGACACGTGTCGCGCTTAGGACTGAAGCCATTGAAGGCGCCCTACCAGTCGCTGCCAACGCACCCCAGCAAAACAATCATGGCTTGTATACCGAGAAACTTAGTGGGACCTCATTCACCTCACCTCGCAGCGAGACCCAGCAAACCTGGCTCTACCGCATCCTCCCATCTGCCTCACACCAAAATTTTACAGCTGTACCTTCAACCTCCACCTCGTCCCTTGATTCCCCCACACCGAGCTTCCAGTCGAAGTTTCACGTCATACCCAATCAGTTGCGCTGGGACCCTTTTGATCTCGATCCAGAAGTGTCATGGATACATTCGTTGCATCTGATTGGAGGTGCCGGAGATCCGACCATGAAATCCGGACTTGGCGTCTTTGTCTACGCGGCTGGCAAGTCCATGCCTGAGAAGACGGCATTCTACAGTGCCGATGGCGATTTCTTGATTGTGCCCCAGCACGGATCTCTTGACATCCAGACCGAGCTCGGACGACTTTTGGTGAGACCCAACGAGATTTGTGTCATACCTAGGGGAATCAGATACCGCGTTGCACTGCCCCAAGACGAACCAATCCGAGGATTTATACTTGAGTTGTACGAAGGCCACTTTCATCTACCAGAATTGGGGCCGATTGGATCCAATGGTCTGGCTAATTCTCGCGACTTTCAAGCACCAGTTGCAGATTTTGAAGAAGACTATGAGAACACGCAGCATACCCTCTATGGCAAATTTGGCGGCAACCTCTTCTCCGCTACCCAGAATCATTCGCCGTTCGACGTTGTTGCGTGGCATGGACTCTACTATCCTTACAAATATGATCTCGGTCGGTTCAACACCATCGGAAGCATTTCATATGACCATCCCGACCCGAGTATCTTCACCGTTCTTACCGCACCATCACACGCCCAAGGGCCTGGCACTGCTGTGGCGGACTTCGTAATATTCCCACCTCGCTGGCTCGTGGCCGAGAACACCTTCCGTCCACCATGGTACCATCGCAATACCATGTCCGAGTTCATGTCGCTGATCTCAGGCACCTATGACGCCAAGGGAGGAGGGAAAGGCGGCTTCCAGCCTGCGGGGGCTTCGTTGCACAACACCATGTCCGGACATGGACCCGACATGCAGACCTTCGAAAAAGCCAGCACTGCTGATCTCAAGCCCTCCAAGGTTGGCGAAGGATCGATGGCCTTCATGTTTGAGTCTTGCCTCATGATGGGTGTTACAGAGTGGGGACTTCATAGATGTCAGAAGGTGCAAGAAGAGTACAACAAGGAGTCTTGGGAACCATTGAAGGTCCATTTCAAGAGGTCTACGGAGCTTAAGGTTTCGAATGGAGAGCAGAGGAAGGGCGTTGGAGATGGGAAAGACATGAGCAGTGTTCATGATGTGAAATAGAGGTAGAGTTGGGTTGTTGATGCATTTCACCAGCCCTGGGTCGTGTGCTCGAATACCGAGGCTTGCCCCCGGTTTCGAAAAATTAGGACCCTATTTCGTCCTTGAACGGGGATGATAACCCCGGGCACAACCACGAATTCGCACATTATATCTACCTTCGCTACTGCAGCCGATACGTCCTGCTATCGAGCTTAACAGAACATTGTTGCCCTCTGGATCTCTCTTTGTGAACGGAACGCTTGAGGGGAGCCCAGAAGCAGCCCACATCCAGACCAACGGCCGGCTGTCGCCTTTCCATAGCTTCATAATCAATCGTCCAAGAGAACCAGCCCATTCACTTTCAGAACCACGCCCTCTACCCACCAGTATTTTGGCAAGCCAGGCTTAATTAAAGCATGTATAGCCTGACCCCTCTAACTATTTAACTGGTAAGCAATTCCCATCAGCATCAGGCATCCATCGAATACAATCACAATCTTAGTGCTCTGCTAAGTAAACCAACTGAATTGAGCTTCGAGGATGCCGCAAAAACCATGGACGGACAAGTTACTGAGAAACCCTCCTGCCATTGTCGTCAGCAGACCGTGACGTTGTTGTTAGGTCTGGATATCGTACTTGTCGGATCTTGTGACAAAGATGGTGAGACAGAACTCCGCGTGGATATACGTGCGCTCGTATCTGATCGATGTTGTTGATGGTTTCTGTATCCAGCTTGAGGAGGTTCGGTGTTTAGGTGCACCCATAGTAGATTACTGCAGAAGCAGAAGCATAGATGGGATTTGGGCTTGCGTACCCGATACAAGTAGCTTGCGCTGTTCGGCTTTTCGACATGAAGGGTAACTTTTGGATCTACTTTACTATTCCTTCCTCAGCCACAAGTACCACCAGCAACAGCAGCTGCTGGGGATTTTTGGCCATGGCTACCCTCGAGCCCATGTATCCTCAACGGTAAGGAAACCAGCTATATCACCTACTTAAGCAAAAGATCTCTTACGCTCAGCCCGGTTTTGATGGTTAGTCTTTGGGTCTGCGCCTCCCAGCTCGGTGTGTAGGTCTCCCAATTAGCTGTGGCAATGGTAGGATGAAAGCTCGGCCTGGGCCTGGAGTCTGCAGTACTGTTGCCTCGACGGTCGGTGCTTGTCAACATAAGCAATGCAGCGGCGGTATTGGTTGTTTCTTCGCTATCTCTGGCTCGGTCTCTGTCTCTGACTGGCTCGCTGTGGCAGCTGAGTTGGGGACTTAGGTGAGTTTGTAGTCGGGGATCTAGCGATGGTGTTGGTGGTGCTGGGCTTGGCCGCAGCGTTGTCTTCGGATCGTTCTCGTGCGCGGTGCGAGAGTGAGATTTGCAATCGCAGCGACACGCGGACAGAGGAGCGAGCGGAGACTTCTTCTGCGTCTCCACTTCCTCGTCCTTGTCCTGCCCAAGATGATACTGCTGCTCGCTTTGGCCTTTGTGTTGCCTCCCCATGCTTACCAACCCCCTATTGTCCGTTGAATCCCCAATCTCCTCCTCGTCATCCACCTCGATCGCTTTAATCTGACTGCTCCAAGCCGTACCCTTCCCCTCCCACTGTCTCTTATTCATCCTTTCCAGACACCTCTCAAGATACGCCAGATACTCGATCCCCGCATTCAAAACATCCAGCTTGTGCATCTCCTTCCCACTTCCATCTCTCTCGTCTCCACCTCGGCACGCAGGAATCATCTCCTTGAGCGTGGAGAATGCGTCGTTCATCTTCGAGCGGCGCCGACGTTCGATCAAAGAGTGGGCAGTCTTGCGAATGGCCTTTTTGGTAGGTTTGCTGACATTGTTGACATGGTTTGATGAGGACGAGGAGGAAGATGAGGATTTCTGTGTTGATGATGGGTCTAGAGTAGACCCGGGGCCTGTTTTTCTGCGTTTGCTAGATGGTTGAGTTTCGGGTTGCGGTCGAGGGGGTTTCATCTGAATGATTTTGCGGGAGCGGGTTGGTGGGGATGGAAGGGTGAAAGGTTTGGCTTCGGGGACTGGTCTGAGCTTCTTCGTGCCGATGAATGTTGATCGGCCAAGAGGCCGCCCATTCGCAGAGTCGGGAGGGCATGTAGTCTTGGTGTTGACGGCACTGGGAGAAAGAGGGCCATGCTCGGTTGCAGACTGTAAGGCAGGCGGTGGAAGAGCGAGACTCGACTCGGGAGATGATGATGATGGCCATGACTTTTCCTGTGCTGCAATATCTGTCGATGCAGCTGGAGTCGGTGGTAGGATTGGCGTAGGCATGTCTTCAGAGGTACTGCTATTGATTGAGAAGAATAGATAACCTTGGTGGCTGCTGTCAGATCTTGCAGACACAGGACGTCAATTGATGGACGTAGGGGATGAATTATGACAAGGAAGACTTCAAGAAAGTCAGCCTGATGTCCAGTTGGATGAACATGTGTGTAGCAGCTTGTGCGAGCCAGCGATAAACCCATCACAACCCCACTGGTGTCGCGTGTCCCCCGTGAGACAATGATAGGCTCACGTTCATCATCTTCCCCGTCTTCTCGTCGATGACAGTTCGGCACGAGATTCGACATGACGGATCCGAAGCAGCGATTTGGCACATGTTGGATTCCAGCATGGTGATTGGTGGAGCCGAGATCGTCGAAGCGAACAATGAAAAAGGCCAACACCACAAAGCGGGACACCCCACAAAACGGGACAGTTTTTTCTCCGACCCACCCAACCACCCTCTATCTTCAAACCCTCAAATCTCCACCAATATACCTCCAAATGGCGTCAAATCAAGAGTAATCTATTCAACAAGCGTTAAATAGCCTAAATATCGGCTCTTCGAGCTCAATTCGCAAGGCAGCTGTCAAATTTGGCGTGTCAAAATCGACATTGGCTTACTAACGCGGAGGCCGGCTCTCACGCGCAAATGCTGATCGCAGCACTTAACGCCTGTCCCTATAAGAGGAAAGAACCTTGATTCAATAGATTCGAGATCTACAACGATAGAATCTCTATTCAGATTACTCTAAAATCCGCCGTTTTACGCATAAGATTCTACGCAATAAGAAAGATTCCAGATTATTAAGTAAGAATTATATCTCCCGCTTTATTTCTCAACACTTAGATCTCCGAATAAGCAGATCTTGACTTATAAATATTAAATAATTATCTGCGCTTAATTTTATTATTATAAAGATCTTTTTTATTAAATTTAAAGAGCTGCGAAGTTAATATAGTATTAAAATAGAGAATATCTATAATATAAATAAAACAGACTTTTAAATAAGTTAAATAATAGACTAATTTATAATTTATAATCTATCTTTAAATTATTTAGTAATCTTATAATTGAATAACTCTTAATAAGTCATAATTATTAAATATATTTTATATAATTATACTCTTAAGCTCTATCTTATCTTTTATAATAAAATATCAGAATAATATATATTTATTATTATTAAAGAGCTATTTAATATTATTTAGATCTTCTTACTAAAGAGATAAATAAATAATAAGTTAACTGTTAATTAATTATAATAAATATTTATTTTATAAATATTAAAAGAGAATAAGCATTCTATTCTTATTCTTAATAATTATAACAGTTTGTTATGACCTCAGCTAACAAGTCACTTGTTGGCTAGTGCATTCGCATCTCCGACTTCTTGATGTCTTCTCTTCGTCCGAAGGTTTCCTCTTAACTACTACTATGATTGATAGTTAGCTACAGTTACCCCGCTTTCCCCTCCTCTTCAACTATCATGTTAAATAGATATAGAGGGAAGGGAAGAGATCTCTGAAGGAGTTCTCTAGAGATTAATTTCTATTACATAGAACTAATTAATATCCTCACTAATATTGAGTCAGCACCTCAACATCATTACTCTATCCTCACTACCTATCTATCACATAATCATTCTTAACACAGTTATTTAACAAATTAATTTTAGTATCTCTATCTTCAAAATAATGTTCATTCTCTTTATTTATTATCTTATATTTCTTATAAGCTTTAATCACTTAATTTAAATATATTTTCGTCTCTTTTAATTATATATAAATAAGTTATTTAAAAATTCATACTTACAGACTATACAGCTATAATACGCAAGATATTTACATAGCTTTATATAAAGACACGTTAGACTGCGTTTATAGCACAAAATATTTATATTAAATAAAATAGAGATGAATTTCTATAAATAAGTAGAAACTACTTCAAGATTCTGAAATTATAAATTTTGAGCGTATAATATCTGAATATTAATCGTCAGCTATCTCTAATAATCTATATCATACTCCGAAATAGAGCAGTGAGTTATAGACGCTCATTCACTAAATTAAGATTAAAATAACGCCTCAAATAAGACGTATAATATGCAAGCTTAATTACAGCGCTATTTAAGAGTATACTAGCGCCAAATTACTTTAAACGCAGTTAAAAGAGATACACAAATTAATATTGAATTAAAAGCTTATAAAATGCTTAAAATAATTATAAAAAGAGGCATAACAATATTTATAAGATCTTAAATAGATTAAGAAGGCTATAACGGGCAGGCAGCCTAAAACAGTGCAAATAGTCAGAAAGAAGGACGGGAAGAAGTAAATTCTTTATACTATTACAATAGAATAGGCCTAATAAAGCAATTCCATCAAGATCGCAGCTTATTCGCATGAGTATAGCAGCGACAGCGATGTTTTTGCTGTGCTGGGTCTACTCGGCAACTGTCCCGTTTTGTGGGGTGTCCCGCTTTGTGGTGTTGGCCGTTAAACGGACTTTTCGACATATCAAAAGCCATGTTTTCGAAGGGTCCGCACTTCATACAGGCCGGATTCAAGCCTCCAACTCACTTGGACTCGAGAAGTACCCCATTTACCGGCGAAAGCATTCACAGCAGCCGCTGATATGATGTTGGAAACGGGCAATGCTCGAATCTATGCGGGAACGTCAGCCGTAAGTGCTGTATCTCAGAGAGCCACCTTCGCGAATTGCGCAATGGCCGCCTGTGCATTTCTACGGTTCAGAAATACAGCATGAATCCAAAAGGAATAAGGATCGCCGGGACGACGCATTCGAAGTATTTCACCGCAAAAAAGGATTAACTAGCGTGCTAAGCATATCTTGTCTGAGCTTGAATACACTTTGCCGATTACCAAGATCATCCACGGAGCGACATCCTCTGCCCTTTCAATCTTATTTATCTTTGCCGAGAAGTACAACGTCCAGCCGTTCAAATCGCTGTACCTCCAGAAGCTTGATCATCTCAAAAGGTGTTGCGCATCTAGCCGCACTATTGAGACAACACTTAGCGGTTTCAGAGACAGTGGTAGCCCATTAATCTGACTGTTGAACTGTTGGCAAGGTGGAAGATGAGTGCCTATGCCTTGTTCACACTGAACACAGCCACTGAGACAATTCTTACATTTAATATTCGAGGTGTCTGCATATTGCTGCCGCAAAACCCCAGTCAGTTGTCTTCAGGCTCATTGAAGATGTAATTGTCCCTCCACTTACTCCTGATTGGCGGCACAAGCACCCACAATCAGTACCACACTGTCGAGCTTCCAAGTTGATCGTGGCAGCAAATGCCACGATGAGCATTGTCAAAAGGATAAGTGGGAACCTCATAGTTCCTGGAAATGAAGTTGAAGGGCTTGTGTTGCGTTTTGCTAAAAAGAGAATGATTGCTTGCGCAGCTGAATTGTATAAGCCAGGTGAGGGATAATGCTATTGATATCTTCTTCTCGAGGTCTCAGGACTCGTAGAATTATAGCTCTCACTTCTCTTTAGCTCGAAATGCTTTGTATCTATACTTCCGTGATCATGATTCATATTACTCCATCACATCCATCCTGAATGGTGGGCCTTGAACTCCCGACTTGGTACAAGAGGCAGGGGCAGCTCAGACCACTTGTTAGACGCTGGAATAGGTGCCACCAGCTTCACCAGCTGCCACCATTTGCTTCACGCTGGAGGAAGCTGAGTATACTTGAACGAGTTAATCTAGCTGGTCCCTAGAAATCAGTTACGTCTCTCTTCTCACATCGAGATCTTTTCTATCTACGATTTGCAGGCAGGTTGGCAGGCACAGAAGCAATGACAAGCTTCCAGCTCTATCGAGAAGCCAATTCATCAATAACGCTAAGCATACGAAGGGTCATACATCTGCAAATGGCATACATAAGGAGATGCAAGGTGCTATAAGTTGGTTTCCCCAATTTTTTGGCCTTCATGTGACGTAGTAAGACGGAGGAGAATTGAGCCACCTGCACGCTGGATAAGGGAGAGTTTTACCTAGATCTGGAATAAGATCGGGATCGGGATCAGGATCAGGATCAGGATCCAGACTTTGTTACATTTCGCACGGAGTGGAACAAGTCACAATGTAGTGTAAGCGTAGGCTTATATAGTCATATCATCAGCTCGTCTCATGCGAGAGGCATATCGATGGGAACATTCACAGAACCGATACGGAGAGTGAATCTGTGGAGGATGCTGGATTGAAGCCGGGTCTGTACTTGAGAATAGAGTATCCTGTAGTAATAATGAAAGCTAGCAAGCGTGGGTTTATATAATCATATCACTAATCTCACTCGGCATGTGTAGGGGGGGGATCCAGAATGCTATTTCCCGGTGCCCAAGTATAGGCATGGCTTCTATGAATGGACAATAACGCTCTGTCTCATCAGCTTTTCTACTACTCTTGACCAAATCCTAGCGTCTCCTCTACCGCGGTCGAAAGCTTGCTATTCAGCGTCTCATAGGTCTTGTAGGCCGGGAGATCCAGACGGTTGAAGCTAAAAGAAGATTGCTGTTAGCAGATGAACCACAATTGGCAATCAACAAAAGAGAGGATCGGATACACACCAAGTATGACTCTTCGGCAAAGCCCCCATCTCCCCAGCTTTCTCAATCGTAAACCTTCTAGGCCCATCACTGCCCTGCAAATCCTTAAACCCATTAACCGGGATCCTACTAGTCCCCGTCGCAAACTGAAGTAGACGACTCTTCTGCTCGGCATCCCATGTGCGGATGACCTTCCAGAAGTTCTGGATGACCTCGTCCTGCTCCTGGTAGCCGCGGTAGTCGGTGTGTTTCTTCCAGTCATCGACGTCGATGTCGGCAATGCCACCGATGAGCAGTTCTAATTCACGCTCGTCGAAGACGTTGACGAGGTCAGCGGGGATGAGCTCGTTGAAGCCAGTGATGAAGGCGTTGAATTGTTCGGAGACGCGCTTTTGGATCTTCCATTCTGTTACGAGTCTAGGGATGGTAAGTCAGCAATTTCACCTTGTTTGTGTTGGGGGCGGTTGAACGTACTCAATGTACTCCCTTTTGGTTTGATTGGTGACAGCAATTTCGCTTCCTCCGGGCTTCAAATCCACCGTCTTGGTCTCTCCGAATTGGTCGTCGTCAACAGAGAAGGTCAGATCAACGACGTTTTCGATATCATTCTCCAACATCCAGGTTAGGTTGCGGTGGAAGTCTTCGTCAACGCCCTCCATGTCCTGGATCTGGACTTTTTTGCGTAGCATCATCTTGTAAAATGCGCCGATGAAGAAGGAATCTAAAAATCTTCGATGGAAGATGGCAAGGCCGACGACTCTGCCAATGAATTTGAAGTAATTGAGATGTTCAGGGTTGATTCCGGAGTGAGGGTTTATTTGAAGGGTGTAGTTGTCGTGCGCAGAGTATTCGAACAGGCAGTAGAAAGGATTGAACATTTCATGTGAGAGGAGGAAGAAGAATTCGCTGAAAAGGTCATTAGTCATTCGGTATAGTTGACAATTGGAAAATATGACGTACCGAGAAAGACCACCATAATCTAAACCGTCTTCTCCATCGAATTTTATCATTAGGCGTTTCTTCAAATCCGTCGCACTTTGCCGCATGATTTCGGCATATGAGTCTCCGAAGATGTTCCCACGCCGTACCTTGACATGGCACTGACCTGACAGAATCCGCAAAGCGGGTTGTGATCTGAAATAGATGAGCTTTCTCCTGAAATCGCGCTTGTACTGCGGAACGCCCTGATCAAGCGATGAAGGCAGTCGAGGATCATCCCATGTAGTAGTCTTGGTATTGTGATCAACGAAATAGACTCTTGCAGTATTCGTAAGTCGCATTTCCCAACCACTTGGTAACGGCCCGAGCTGTGATACAGGCTGTTGCTGGATGGTAGCATTGCTTCCACCAGCACTTTGTGGTCCGTACATACGGATGTACTGTTGTCTTCGAGGATCAACCCAAGTCGTTGTTCGAGTGTTGTGGTCCACGAAATAAGCTCTTCCTTCAGGTGTATGGCGTTGTTCCCACCCAGCTGGAAGTTCACCTGTTCCAGCTGTTGTAGCACCTGTGGCCATCATTGATACGGCATTTGAGTTGGCTGGTGTGCTTCCTTGTTGTTCAGGTACACTTGGTGAATTTGCGCCAGTCCTATCCTCCGGTAACATTCGGTTCTGATGTGCTCTTCTTTCCATTTGCATGTTCGCCTCCATCGCTGTCCGTTGATCTCGTTCATTGTAGGTCGTTGATGGTCTGTTCCAAGTCGTTGATCTCGTATTATGGTCCACATAGTACGTCCTGCCCAAATTATCCTCTCTTCGTTCCCACCCATCTGGTAATCTTCCTTGGTTATCCTCGAAAGAACTAAAACCTGTTCTACTTGCGCCATTTGCTTGAGTGGCTGTTCCGTTGACAGCAGTAGTCGATGATGAAGATTGTTCAGCCACGGTCTGCGATCGGGAAGGAGGAGGACTTGCACCAGCAGATACTCGAGTCTGACTCGACGAGGTGGCAGGGTAGGTACCTGCCATACTGTTGGATGTGTTCGGCCCTGGTCGAGTGCCTGGTCCGCCGCCAACGGGGTTGAGATTAGTGGATAGGTTTACAATGAGCTTCCCGTGCACGACTAGGTTGTCGTTCGATTTTTTCAGATCTCGGGTGAGCATTTCTGTGAATAATGTAAGCTTAGATCAAACAGACGGCCCAGACGGTGGCGCTACCTTCACCGCCAACCTCTAGGTCAATGACATCGCCAATGCGAACATTGATGACTCCTAAAAACCCCTGGTCCTTCTTTTTGAATTTCTTCTGGTCGAATATTTGGATTGCCAGTATACCGTCCTCCGTGGCTTTCCTGTCATGATATATCAGAACCTTCCAATTCTTCAGGGTCAGCCAAAGCGTACATATCGAAGACCTCGTTCCAATACGGGTTCAGGGTCTTCTTGATGACCGACGTCGTCTTGGTCTGTTCCCCACTAATTGTAGCAACGGCAAAAGGATCCGGGAATCCTAAGACGGTTTCTCAGTAACGTTGCTTTGTATACCAGATGGTGGCCACTCACGAAAGACATCGCGCTTGTACAGCCCATCCGCCGCAATGACTGGCACTGGTCAGTCGAAGAGTAGCAATGCTCTCAAAGAAAGAACACACTTGTCACTCGGAGGTTTGCCTCGCTGGTGCTCCTATCAAGTCAGTATTACGAAAGGATAGATATTGATGGTCTTACCTAGGCAGATTGGAATCCATCTTGAGTACCTCTCTTGCCGCTTTCCCAGTCCGGGCAGGAACTCGACGAAAGACGAAGACTCTAACATGCACGAAGCCTTGCTCACAATGAGAAATCTCAAGCTAGGATCCGCTCAATGGACTCTTGGTCGTATGTATTATGGGTTTGTACCGTGGCCGCAGATCTGGGACAGGAATGATGCATGAGGTGGTCTTGCGCGCTTCGGGGGCTGTGTCGATTGACGCAGCTAGTGCGATGCTCCGAAAAGAATGGGGGGAGTCTGACAAAGGTTTGCGTTGAGAGGACTCTGACACCGCTGTTGTAAGAAATATCTGATATGGCTAATGATTAGAAGGCGATTACTATTCACCGTTTTAAGCCTGGCGAGGCTTCTCATACAAAGCGAAGATGATCACATTTCGAGAACTAGGAGCCTGCACCCTGCAGTCGACAGTCAACAGGCAAGAGTGTCCTTTCTTGCAAGCAAATTCTTTAGTAAAATCGCAACACATATCATCGATTGCTCGTTGCCTGTTGCTCTGCTAGTCAATGAACTTGCTTTTCAAATCCAATACCCAAGTATTGATGCAAATGTCCTGAACTCCTGGCTTCAGTCTACGATAGCAATTCTGTCCCAGCTTCTGTGCCACTGGTTGTTCTCGTGCTGCTCTACCTCGCAGCTGGCAATTATGACGTCCTTCAGTACGGTGCAAAACCACCTCTGCCTCGTCCCCGAAAGCCACCTCGATACCCGCCTCTAGGAGGACCGTATCCACCTCGTCCAAATCCTCCTCGACCACGAGGTGCGCCCCGACCACCCCCACCGCGGCCTCCTCTTGTCAGTCCAGGCAAGTTTGTTCGCTTTGGCACAACCTGAAGAGACTCTGTTAGCTAGGCCTCTTTCGTTCAGATAGACATCTCTTTTTCACCTTCAAGTTTCTTCCACGAAAGAGGCTCTCGTTCAGAACAAGCGCCTGCGCAACCAGATTTGGCTCAGTGAACTCCACATATGCGTACCTGCGCGATCCCGTCAGCGGTCCATCTCTTGCCAGGTAGCATAGAGCTCTTGAAACAGGACGAGACCCCTAGCGATCGTGTCGCTCAAGGACAAGGCCTAGGACATGGTGAAACCCACCCCTTCGGATGCCCAGTAAACTTGTCCAATAGTATTGTAACGCGATTGATCGAGCCAGCGCTTTGAAAATGTGCTTGGATCTCCTCCGGTGTTGCGCCATAGTCCACGTTGCCAACGAAGATGCTTCGTGCGTCCACGTCTTCTCGATCCTCGCGCTGTAAATTTTCTGATTGTTGATCGAGTTGGCTTTGCATTTCACGGAGTTTCGCAGCTTCAGATTCCATCTCAGCGACCCTTCGCTTCATTGCGGCAATTTCCTCCTACACGCGGACGTCAGCTAACCATTGGGTTTATGCATAGGGGAACAGGCAGGAGAACGATGCAGAGAGCCAGCAGTGACAGCGTTGAGACAGACCTCGTCATCCCCCCCTTCTTCGTGCGCCTCCTCGCGATCATCCCTGACGTCGAGTTCGTCTGGCATTGTGTCGTGGTTTGAGAAAAATTTGGAAAGAGCACGAGGAAGTGTAAGGTACTGTTGAATATTGGGTGCAGAACCAAGATCTAAATATGTCAGACAGGGCGTCAGTGAATATGTGAGATTCAGCAAGCAGTGTGCATTGCAATAATGCTTTTGAATAGTGGCCTTATTGTTACTGCAAACCACAATATTTAGACGGAACTTGCCATTCACTCAATGCAGGAAGGTTGCCAAGCGTCACCTCGGCTCACCTGCCTCGTGTTGCTGCCCTTCATTTCGACGTCAACCTCTTGGTCGCCCAGTAGGTGTTGCTCCTTCATTAATGCAAAGCACATTTGAAGCTGTGGACGGCCAGGATCGGGTGGAGTCTCTTGTGCTGCGAGCAGACCTGGCTTGACGCTGCAAGCCGGCTCCATGGACCAATTTTCCTTCAATTATGTTCTTCGACTTTTTTGGACGAGGTGCGTTTGAACAATTGTCGTGCTCCCCATTCGAGTCTCTGAAGAGATATTGTCTCGAGAGGATGTCATGGTTTTGCCAAACTGATGTTGCCACTGCTTCGTCACCTTCCAGTGCGCTGCTTTGAGTTTTATACTCCTGTTATCGCATTTCGTTTTATTCGTCCTCGAAGCAACTTGCTCGTTTTCTACTCGACTGCTAGTCCTGGCTGCGTCCCGAACGAGTCTTTTATACAACGGCTGCAGGACCTTTGATTCTCAAAGCTACTCCTTTTATGTCTTCCCACTGTGACGTCTGATTTCCAGGCCACTCTGTTCCCACTGATGGAGCCTTCAAGCATGTGGATGGAACTGACTGCATACGATATGGCAAGCACCGAAATCAGGACTTCTGTGGCTTGTGCTTTCCGAACTTGGAAGTCTCCGAAGGCAGTGTAACTTGGCTGCCCTTTGAAAGGAGGTCACTGTCATTGACGAACTCCCAGCGTCCTGGATCGAAAACGACTTGGTCGTTCCGACAGATCGAAGATGGCGTATTCCATGCAAAGGCTGTTCCCATACCATATTGATAGCAGGGGGGATGACCTCGAACAGGTTAATTTGTTTCATGCAGATGGACTCATTTTTTTGTTGCAAGTATTTGCCCGGAAGAAACACTTTTGGGGGCTGTACAAGCTTCTCTGCCACGTGACGATTCTTTTGGCAGGGTAAACACTTGCTTGCTGTCGCCAAAAGAAGTCATGGCTGTCTGGCCATCTACCAATTCCTATCTTCATCAGCCATCGCTTGCCAGCCAGACTCTGACCATAAAATCCTCTCCTCGATCTCTCGATCTCATCAAGAATCCCGTTTTCACTTACACTCAACGAGATCTCGAGAATCAGTTCTGCTCTAGTAGTATCGAGGTTGCTCCGACGGTCTCGACCCATCTGCTTAAGCTTGCACCTTCAACTTTGGGTTCAGAATCTGACGAGCTCGTGAAGGAGATCTGTCCGTTCGTTGTGGTAGCATCGCTGATACTTGAACAGACACCATCTACTTATGGCAACTTCTCAACCTGGGTTTTCCACTTCTCAAAAGCTATACGACGGCAACATGTCGTTGCAACATGCGTTCGAAAAGTCTTCCGTTGAACAGGCATACAAATCCTGTGTGCACGTCGACCAAGAAGCATTGCTAGGTAGATCCACAAATTCCCTGACCAAACTTTCTTCTACCGTTTCGCTCCCCCTTTCTCATCCCCTATTTTCAGCCGACACTGTTCATGTACTGCCACCCTTCAACAGCCGCACTGGAGGCATCCCTTTGCGCACCTTTTCGTTCAATGATACTGTTACAGTTGTTACCCTTGCTTCAGGAGACAACCTTTATGCCGCACAATCAGAAGCCATCTGGCAGTTCGAAATCTTTGTGCAAGGCATCCACTCGGCTACAATCAGCCAGACTTGCAAGGCCGACATTCTGACCCTTGGCGGGACTGAAGTAGCACCACGTAGGATTGTTGGCGAATACACCGGAGAAGAGCACTATCTCGGTTGGAAAATTGAGCATTTCAACCAGTTCTGTGAGGAGTACATGCATTCCAGTATTACGGAAGTCGGTGACTGCGTGTTGCATGATACTGCTGCGAATTGGCACGACCTAGTGATGCCCAAATGGCTATCCGCAGCTGATTTGGCTGATTTATGCAAGTCTCCAATATCAGCACTTGATCGAAGTCTTCAAGAAAGTATCTCTGCCACTAAGAAAGAATCAGCTCAGCCAAAGAAGACGTTCGAATACCGTAGCGGGTTGGCCAATCAAGCACGTAAGGGAAAGGTTTCGCGATCCGCAGCTTTACAGAGCAGGTCGGTCGGTGATCGAGGCCGAGCCAGCAAGAAAGGAGTTTTGAAGCTGTCTTCCAACAGGAAGCCAGGTCCAGCAATCAGGCCAAACAACATCTACAGCAAGAACGCCTGGTACCATGGCAGAAAAGGCGCAGATCATTGCAAAGATCGAGACCGCTACAACCAGAAACGCTCAATCTTGCCGCCCAGAAGCATCCAGCTAAGGAAAATCGATTCGCCCCAAACACCAATCATATCTCTTCGTGACGCTAACGGTCTTGGTGCTGCCATTTCCAAAATTGTAAAGCCATACCAGTGCATCACCGCCCGATTCCAAGACAGAAAGCCCTCCAATGAGAAGGCTCCGCTAACCCAATCCGTTCGTGATTTCATCGCCCAGAAAATCGAAGAACAGTTATTGATTCCAGCACAACAGGAAGCAATCTTGCACATCATCCGCACCGTCTCTCCTAAAGAATACAACCAACGTCGGAATGGCAGATTGATCGACTATCGTAATATGCCTGATCGTCTGTACCAACAATTGGCACGACTTCTATCTGTTTCGTCCGTCTCCGCCACTAACCGTGAAAATGCCAGCACGTACATGGATTCTGACGCCTCCTCAGCGCAATGCCAAGCTCTCACACCCGAAATGGTCCGCTTCACACGCGAGAATATCCTGAGGTTGGCACCAAAACGCTTGGATGAGCTGGCGAAAATCACGGAGAGGACAGTGTCGAGTGTAGATGCGTTGCCCGACTGGCGGACGAATGTTTTGCAGCCAGAAGATTTGCCGGTCGAGAAGCAGATCATGACTCGGAGGTATGTGAGGATGCATTTGCCGAAGGAGGAGGGTGCAACCGGAATAGAGGGTGGTGAAGGGGATGGGGGGATGGAAAGATGGGAGGAACTGAGGAGGGAGATGGCGCTGGAAGGGAAGGCAGGCTGACTGGGATGGGGATGCATGATAGATGCGGGGACGTAGACCAGGATGAGGACTACTTCGAGATCGACCTGGACGTGGATGAGGATGACATCGGAATCAATCTGGATGCCGATGTCGATTACAATCTGGGGATTAATTGATGCAATCAACGGACAACGGCTGGGATGATTTCGGAACTCTGAGAAGCAAGACAATCCCTAGCTGTAATAAAGACGGCAAAGATCCATATGTTCTACAACGCTGTATCTAGGCGGATGGCGCAGTGCCGCGTCGAGCAGATGGCAATCCGACGATGTCACCTGCAGTCAGGAATACGTTAGTGCTACCAATCCTTTTGAGTGGGTCGTGAGAGATCCGCGGCAGGGGCCATGGTCAGCGCCAACGGGCACGTCGCCTTGATGACCTCCGAGCGATGTAAGGCGATCCCTTACTGACACATGTAGGCTCGCCCTTGATTCTGCCTCGGCCATGAGGGTTGCTGCCCACGAATGATGGATGTCCTTCGTCTGAGACTGCGCTCGGTGGAGTCACGTGAACGACCACTTGCGAGAACTCCGCTGGCCACCTCATTGTGTTTCGATGTCTGGCAAGTTGTGTTTATCCACAACATATGGTTATTTCATCGCCTTGTTGCCAATATACACAAATGATAGGACTGGAGTTAACGCGGCTAGAACGGCGACGATAGCATACGTGTTGCCATACCCGATAGTGTCCTCAAAGGCCCGCTCAGCGTGGACCCGACGGTGAGTCCCGCATTAAACACAAACCTGTTGATGCCGAAGAGTTGTCCATATGGTCCATTCGGGCCAAACAAGGCAGGGTTTGCTTTGTCCAATTTTCGAATGACGTCGGTTGCCTCGACAACACTGGGAGTGCTAACCACAGACCGCCAGAATGAGGTTGGGGAGGCTAAGCGCGAGAAATAGGACGCCCGTGTCTAGGGATGAAAGTCCAAACCGTGCGGCTGCCTCTGTTGTCAAAGCGGCATCATGTGTGCCGATGATTAGTGCCTGTAAGAAATCAAGCGTCAAGGAAACAAGCAGTCGGGAATTCCCAAGGCAACCAAGGATTGGTAAGACTCGTGACAAGTCGCGTTTATTTACCCGATCACAAGTCTTGATCGGGAGAAGGCTGTCTTCTTCAGTCGCTTGGAAATCATCAAGTCTTTCGTGTTGTATCAGACCTCTCTCTCCTTGGATGGCATCAGGCTCGTCACTTATCGGGGAAGCGCCTTCAGACAAGTGATAAGCTGCAGCAGTCTTCTTTTCGATGAGGGAGACTCGCATCAGAAAGTCTACGGCCAGGATTGTGACGCTGACTCCTAGGACTCCAGCATACCCAGTGCGAGCGTATAGAGCACCGGCCAGCGGCGGTGCTATGAGCTTGCCAACGGCGATAAATGAGTGCAACTGAGATATTATCAGCAATCTGGAAGGCTCAATTGGCGAATGGGGCACCCCAGGTACCGTGCCAAGCGTTCTCCCGAGCTTCTTGGATCCCACAGTATCGATTCCCATTGCTAACCCTGTCGTATATATTATGGCAGCACTCATTCCTTGCAAGACCCTTGAGACGAAAAGTGGGATGAGATTTTCAGCGAATGCGAACATCAACGTGGCGGTAACGAGGAAAACGAGGCCGACCCGGTAGGGAGCTCGCCCAGTGGAGGTCGAATCCGCCAGCAATCCTGCGGGTAAGGCGAAAAGTAGGCGGGCCGCGGAGAATGCCGCAAGAAGCATATAGACATTGCCTTGAATAGCATCCTGCGGTAGATTCAGTCGGTCCCGAAGAAGGAAAGAAGAACTGGAACAATAAGCCCATAGAGAAAAAGGTCACTGAACTGGCCGATGGCTACTGTGGATAGTATGAACATTGGATGTGAGCGCCACCAAAGATCTGCTGGAGGCGCAGTGTCAAGGGGGCTGCCCGGGGTCAGGCGGGCAGTAGACGTCCTTCACGTGTATGTAGGAATCCGAGATATAGAAGTTTATGAGCATGCGAGTAACATGCGAAAGGTATGCTAAGAGCGTGTATAGTAAATATACAATGACGGCCCTCTTGTGCTACAAGAACAGATCACTAGTCTATAGAGATTTACTTCTGCAGCCAGCTTATATCTGCGTGTTAAGACTAAGTCTTGGCGCTTCCTAATATTATTCTCCCTCTTAGAGATCTTATTCTTAAGGCCCTAACCGCCTCTGTAAGCTTGCAGCTGTCTAGTAGTATATTCACATGCGTAAAGCATAATCATTAGAGTTATTTAGCGTGATACTGAGATCACTTATAATATCTTGTTACTTTCATAGAAAAAAGAGGGCAATATTCTATATTAAAATAGTCTCTCAATCATTCAGCATCTCGCTTTTTTAATACTTATAATTAAATTGACTTCTCAGTTATTTAGCATCTCGCTTATTTAATTTCTATAATTAAGTTAATCTCTTAATTATTAAGCATCTCGTCTACTTGATTTCTACTATTAAGTTGATCTCTTAATTATTTAATATCTCGCTTATTTAATCTCTAAATAACGCAAATGTTACTTTATAATTATTAAGCTATTCTATTTATAATAGAACTTTTATTATATTATTTATTATTCTGTTTTATAGAGTCTTAATATTCACATGCGAGATTTATTAAATAGATAGTTATTACTATTTATAATAATAGATTTCATTTATATAGACTCTCATATTTTGATTTGAGAGTTAATATGCGATTAATCTGATATTAATATACTTAAAGTATATTATATTACTCAATAAGTTATAGATTTCTATTAAAATAATTAATTTTTCGGAATAAAGAATTTATTATATTATTATTATTAATAGTTTATAAATAATAAAGTTAATTTATAATAAATACTTTCTTCTTCTAATAATATATAAGACTGCTTCTTTTCTCTTTAATTTCAACTTCTTTTCTTCTTTAATCATCTTTATCTTAATCTTAGTAATAATATTAGTAATAATAATAATAATAATAATAGTAATAATAATAGTAGCATCATTATTATTATTATTATTATCGTTATTATTATGCGTAAGTAATTCTTTTAATCTCTTATTTATTATTAATCTTCTTATTACTTAAAGCTTTAAAATATAAAGTAACTAAAGTTTATAAGTTAATATTCTACTATACTTATATTATAGTTCTACTAATATTATACTTTATAATAGCTGAGATATTTAATTTAATCTTCTCTATCGCCGATCAATCTTAATTATAATATTAATACTGCGTGAGATATCTTTATTAAGAGTCTAAGATATTATTTACTTATAAGATATTACTTAGTTATATTAAGTATGATTATTATTCTACTAAAGATTATAATTATTTTTTAGTATATTTTCTTAATAATTTTATATTTAAAATATACTTCTCTTATATAAAACGTCTGTATTAATTATTTAAAGTCTTCTTCTAATATACATATTATTATTTAATTACTTTATAAAGAAGTATAT
>JAABUK010001972.1_pt1 | contig 37751 bp, 37 predicted proteins | sample 5559141 | NCBI WGS metagenome assembly JAABUK01 (sample SAMN10711869, study PRJNA513367) | rock metagenome | isolation source: Antarctica rocks | place: Antarctica: Victoria Land, Pudding Butte nord | collected 2016-01-03 | reverse complement strand
TGAGGACCCATGCCAGGCAACTGAATCACAATGTGACATTTAGCTAAGACTACATGGCAATCAAAGCACAACAAGGGCTTGAGGCTGCTTGTAGCAGACACAGCGGACTTGCCTGGCCATTGCCTGGTTGTAGACGCTGGGTCAACTGTGCAGCCAGCTCGGGGTTCTGCTGCAATGCTTGCTGCAACATCAGGTGCTGACTTGCTGCAGTGTTCTGTGATCCAGGGCCTTGCACTGCTTGACCAGGCATCTGTGGAGGTCTCTGCTGAGCAACAGCACCAGGTGCCCCTGGTTGCGAAGTGCTTCCTTCAGGCTTTTGCCCATAATTTTGAAACATTGGACCAAACAGCAGCTGAACGGGTCAGTGGAAGAGTCAGACAGCTTAGGCGCTATGAAAGATCTTTTCAGGAGCAACTGCACAGCGGCAGCGCGAGCAACATCTGGACGGTGCCGAAGCGACCGAGTCCTGAAGGGTGCAAGCGGCGTATGCTGCGCTTTGCGACCAAAGTAAGGTACGCAAAAGAGCAAAGTCTTCACCTTTGCTCCGAAGCCAGTCACCATGCTGTTTATGTGGGACGCCATGATGCATGTGTTACACATGTAACAAACTGAACATACTGCATCACAGACGAGGTGCCAAGGGCTCAGTAGCATGCCAATTCAGCATGGGTACCGATCCTTGCTGGTATACATCCATCCAGAAAAGAATCGTGTACTTTGACATTGTATGGCATCAATGCAAGCGGGGTCACATGTGTACATCTGTACAGAGTCACTTTGCACACATTGTGTCTTACAAGGGCAATGTCATGATACCCTTTGAATTTGTTCTCCCTAGGGTTTTCACGCTGAGGAAGATTCTTCTTCCCCAAACAGCGCACCTGCAAATCCACAATTTTGTCTCTAGTGATGCATATTGTGGAACACTGCACTTGCACACTGCATTTGTGTGGATTTTTTTGGCTGACACAGTTCTTCATGCAAGTTTGAGTCACTCAAGTCACCGCATGGCAGTACCTTTGCATGTGACAATGACTTGCCTTGATGTCAACAAATGCTGCCACATGCTCGGGGTGTCAAATGGGTGATGTCATTGTATGGCTCCTGGTCAAACTCATCCTCTTTGGGTCGTGCATCAACAAGTAGGTAGTCTTGCGAAAGTGCTCAAAGCCACAATAGTCTTCAGTGTGCCCTGTCTTGTACATGACAGCAGACATACGTCAATGAGGTGAATATAAAGAGTTGCAACCATGATGCACAAGGGTCTTGCAAGGCACTTACATATTTGACCATGCAACTTGTCATACAGTAGAATGGCCGTGTCACGAGGCATCAGAACACATTGTTTGGCTTGACTGGTGCATGTTGGTACAAAGTTGCAGTGAGAGCAAGTACCTACCTGCTTGATCTAGAACAATGAGTTCTCCTTCTCTGCATCTAAGTCTGCCTTGCCCAATGTCTCTTGAGCAATCAGGTTATACCGGGTGTCATTCAAGTAGAAGGTGTATATGCTCATATGACCTTTTCACAGGATGCACAAGGACATTGTGTGGCCATGTAGCACCCCAAACAGAAGAGGTTGGTAGCAGGAGGAGAAGTGAGCATGGGTGCTTGGCACTGATGAGGGGGGGGCTTCTTTGAAGGTTGTGCTATCATCTCATCTGAGTCACCAGATTGATCCTGCAAGCAACTTATTCACTTCAATTATTGAAGTTCAATATGAGTTTATCAGTCGAAAATTGAAAACTTGTGAAGTATGAGCTTGCTAGGGGTAGGCTAGGCCAATGCGGGGGTTAGGCTAGGCCAAGGCTAGGGGTAGGCTTTGGCCAAGAGTAAAGCAAGATTGTGTGAATGACATGTGTAGTATATACAGTCAAAGCTTAAATTGGCCTAAAATGTTTGCTTGTTGAAGAATAGATGCACAGTAGAATGAACTCTGCATACCGTTGTTGAGGGAGGTTGTTGGAGGTGCAGAGCGAGGTTGTTGGAGGTGCAGAGCATGGTTGTTGGAGGTGCAGAGCATGGTTGTTGGAGGTGCAGAGCGAGGTGGTTGGAGGTGCAGAGCGAGGTGGTTGGAGGTGCAGAGTGAGCTGGTTGGAGGTGCCTGCAACAAACTTTTTTTAATCATGGTCAAGGCCGAAATATTTGAGAGAAATAGTCTGGATAGCCAAACTCGCACTGTGAAAGAGTGTGCATACAAAGGCGACTTGCAAGCCAAGTTCTCCAAATACGGGACTTACAAGATATCAGCAACAGAGACGACATGTGTCCGAATTGCCCGACCCACGGTGAATGGCTGCTACTGCAGACACGGTCGTCGATTTTGAACAGGCTGCTACTGCAGACACGGTCAAGATAGTCAATCCCTGCACTTTTTCGGGCTTGAGCTGCCCATTTGTAATAGTTTCAGTTCAGGGTTGCTTGCAAAGACTCCCGTTAAACAAGGCGAGAAACGCCTTGACTAACGGATGGCGCGCATGGACCGCAAAAGTTGCACCCGCGCAATGACTTGCAATATTACCTCGAAAAGGGGTATAGGCCCTGTGCATCAGCGGCTGTCGCTAGTTCGCCTGCAGCAGCTCCTCCTCGACGGTGCCAGCTTCCTGACATTCCGCTCCAGCTTTTCTCCAGCTTAGTGTACTGGGAATCTGCATGCAATTCGTAATGCGTAATCCGTCTTCTGGTTGCATGCCATCCTTCTGGACAGGGTTCGAGAGGGGTCCTCAAAACCAGCAGTTTGCCCACCTGGGTCATGAATTTTGGGGTGGGCCACCCCAAACTTCTGCTGGATGCGGTTCTGCGTGGGCAGCCCACTTGTCACAAACAAGTGATTTTTTTGGGATCGCACATGCAGCTGCTGAATGCATTAATGCAGCAAGCTTATCCACTCGCAAAGGCTCTTCTGAGATGTAAGTACAGCGATGTTTACAGACCCAGTGCAGCGCCTAGAGTGGATCTACACTGTCATCATCGTCACCACCAACAACCTCAGTGTACATGTTTTGAATCACAAACTGATCAACAGTTCCACCTACTGCCTCTTCATCATCACTGCTGTCTATTGGCTGTTCTAGACCAGCAACTTCATATCCACTCTCTGAGAAGTCCTGCACATCTGCCTCATCATTATTTGCTGTGCTAGTGTTGCCCGCGTGCTCTTCTCTGGCACGGTCATTCTGCGTGGTGGGCGCAATTTCATGAAGTGGGCTACCCTAAAACCCTAAACAAATGAAATTGTGCCACTTTAGGAGGGCAACCCCCGTGCGGCCAAAGGCCGGGGATGCCCTCTGCCTGCGCAGGATCTGGGTGGGGAGTCGAACCCTGCTCCTGGACCTATTTGCGCTGTCATGACTGGCAATACAGTCTGGCATGCAGAAAAACTGACTCCTTGACACCTACAGAAGGGGAGGAGATCCTGTTTTCCAAACAATGCATATCCTTTTACCATGTGGAGCCCACAGCATGCACATACGTCAATCAATACTTACGAGATGACTTGTCGTTAATCAAGCTACTCTGGAGCAGCACTCTGTTATGCAGAGACAACAGTCTTTTTAGCACACTGCATTGTATGCCTGCCACATCACATCATGCACTTCAAACACCTCTGTCAAGATAGCTGTACTGTAGTTGTAAAGACTTTGTCCAGCCAATTTGGCCTGCAGGAGAAATGTCTATGTTAAGCACACAGAAACATCAAAGTTGGGGTTCTGCATTAATTGCAGCAGCTGAGGGAAGGTAGCATCACTTGCAACTGCACCTGGCTGCATTTGACACGGATAGAAAGCACATAAGGAACGGCGGAGAGCAGGCCATTATGCTTTGCTGAACACATACACATGTTAGATTGCTCACCATGTGAGAACTAGAAAGCAGCGGATTTGATGCTTCCACATGTATCAAGGCTTTGGAAAGCAGCTTAGCACTGATGCTTACCGTAAGCATATGCAGCAGCACATTGTCATGTTGGCTTTGTACTGCTTCAAATGAGTACTGCTGCATACAGGCCAAGGTAGGTCTCAAAGACAATGCGCTGAGATACTTCTCATCATGGCGGCCCCTGCACCCATGCAGACATAAGTGTCCACCTCTACTGTATACAATGCTTAGGCAAGATAAACATACATTTGGAGCATGTCCGGGCGTGGAGTGTAGACACTATAAAATGCACATACCACTGGAAATGTACATAGGTTGCAAACACAAGCTAATTGCGGCTTTCATCAACTTGACAGCTGGTCATGTCTGGTCATGTACCTTGGAAAACATGGCTAAGCATACCTCTTGCAAGGGCTGTGGGCCAGATGCATGGCAGTTTGCGCATGGAATGCTAGATTATTTACCATACCACTGTGCTGTGATGTTTTGCTGCCTGAAGCTTAGAACTGCAGGCTTCAGGCAGCAACACATCCCTGCAAGATGGTGGCAGGGTGAATAATCCAGCACTCCAGACTCAGGCTGGACAGGCTGGACGAGTTGGCCTGAAACACGGCGCTCAGCTGAGCGTCACAGTCCAACAGACTTACCTGCTGAACTTTTTGCATCACCCACACAGCAGCGGCATCAGACATGAGCCCACTGCGGACGCGGAAGCAATCTGGGTGATTGTCCACCTCAATTCGAAGCACCACTTCCACATCTTGATTGCCCCGGCGCCTGCATGCAACTTTCAGCTATGGATGTGCACTCAACAGCTTAACTTTGTGTGCTTTGCAGAGGCTTTGCAATAACTCAGGGTGCAATGCTGCATGACCGCAACCTAGTCATGCTGCAGGTGATGTCAAAGGTGCTGCAGGTGTGATGCATCTGTGCTTTGGCTCGGAACCTGATGCAGTAGACAACTGTCTGTAAGATGCAGACAATATAAGACTCCTGGGTGAGTACAGACAATCCCAAACAGAACCGAAACTGGGACCAAGCAAAAGAGTTCCCCATGAAAACGGTACAACCTCAATATGAGTACAGGCATTGGATTGGGACCTACCACCGACAAGAAGTCTTCATGATTCTGGACATGTTGGCCCTTCTCCCAGATTACATGCTCCTCACCGTCTGAGTACTGCTCTGAGTCCAGCTGGGCTGTGAGGCGGCGGATGTAGTGAGTGAAAAGCGTGGGAGGAGGGGTGGTACACAGGAAGTTTTGGGGGGGGGGGGGGCTGTCCAGGGGCGTCTGCTGTCGTAGGGCTAGATGAGCTTGTCCTGAATGACAAGGGCCCAAGAAGGCGGCTCTGCAGTGTTCACAAGACAAGCTTGCCGTTTGTCCATCTGCTTCAGAAAACGGCACGTTCTAAGTGAGTCAAGAAAATGGCATCCTCTGGGGGAGAGAGGGGAGAAGGTATGGGGACAGTATTGGGAGACCAACTGCTTGTCGCCTTCTCAACCTCCCTTGATGACAAGGAATGCAAAGTATACTTGCATGAATGCAGTCACATGATGATGCAGCAGCACAGCTAAAATGGGTGGTCGATGGCTGCAGAGACATGGTGATGAGGCTCTGGTGACACAGACTTGTCACAGCATGCGAAGCGTGCTGCAAACAGCTGCACCAAGGGTTGCAGGCCACATACATGGTTGATGCAATCACTACTTGTAACAGATGTATGATGCTTGGGGTCCAGTCTGCAGTGCGTGCAGCTTGTGAACTGTCAAAGCCGTCGTTCAGCAAAGATAGGTAGATAGAGAGACATGTCTGTTTGGCTACCTGAAGATATCATCGATGTGGCAGAGGCCTCTTGGCATGTGTGTTGTATTTTTATATGCGCAGCTTCTTTACAATCAGCTGTGGCCCGCACAGGGCGTCTTGCACCTCACACTGTTTCTGCAAGAGGCAAAAGTCTGTCTTGCGCTTGCACTTCTGCAGCTGAGTGTACAGTGCAGACTCAGGCGCAGACTCAGGCACATAGGCTGCAACCTGCAAGCAATCAACAAGACATTGAGCTTGGCGAGTTGGGAGCAGAGTGGCTGGCTGGCTCAGATACATCTCCATCTAGTTTGAATTGTAAATCTGCACAGGATGCAGATGATGCACTGTTGACATGTGATGCAAACATCCCAGCTATGAAGCTGGCTCATATGCCACTTGGTGTAAGTGCACAGCAGAATACATTGCAGTGTAAATTGAAGCAGATGTCTTGCAATCACCAAGTGGTCCTGCTGTGCTCGCTGACATTGCCGCTTTCAGGCAAGTAAGCACTGCTTGGCATATGGCCAGAATGACCAGGCGTTTGTGCCTGTGTACCCACTGCTGAGCCATGGCCTGTAGCTGCTACATGCATCCATGTTCTCACAGCACAATATTGATAGACATTGCGCATGTCACCTTTTCAGGCAGCCGTTGTCCCTCAAGTTCCGTTTCTTGCGCTTGGCAGCAGGCAGCATATCAGCAGCTGACACATGAGGCTTGCTTGCTATCTGTCATGCTACTGATGTTGGCAAGGGGGGCGTACAACACCAGTAGAGAGGACTGCAGTTGCGGACTGGGGGCTGACTGGTGACATCTTTGCCATCCTCTGCCTCTGGATTGATCTCCCGACTCCCCCTGGACCTATGCAAATTTTGCTTAGCACTGATGGCACTTTCACTGTTGGAAGGCATGTACAGCAGAAACACCAGTTTGAAGCATGCAAGACTTCTGGAATGTAGACAGCACACGATGCACACACCAATGGAACTGCTACAGACACAAGCCAACTGCAGCTTTTATTCATTTGAATCTGTTCCACATCTAGTCATGTACCCTATAGTTTGCCAAAAATACCCCTTGCCAGGGGTGTTTCTTCAGGCAAGACATCAACTCAAGAGGGTAGCAGGGTCAACAACCCGGTCTTTCACGCCCCAAAATGTGAAAACCTGGCTCGCAATTTGGGACATTAAAAACAGGGTTGTCGACCCTGCTACCATCTTGAATTGGTGTCTTGCCTGAAAGTGTAGATGTCTTGCCTGAATGTGTAAGTACTTACACTCAGGGCAGGCATGGGTCAACATGCCTGCCCTGATAGCAGAAGGCTGAATGTCAATCACAGACCGCAGGGTTGTTTGGCAGTCAACCTTCTACTATCAGGGCAAGAGGCTCCTGACTCTTTGTTACTCTGCAACGCATGGTGCATGATGTTGCAAAGACACTCAGTGAGTGTATGGCTGTACTCAGCATGCAACAGCTCAGAAAGGTTGGCTAGGCGCTCGTGTCTTTGGTTGTTGAAGTTACAGCGGCTTTTGCTGCTCTGAACTGTCTGGTCAAAGATCCTATGTCATTGTTCACAAAAACAACCCAACAATGTTTTCGTGAACAATGACGTAGGATCTTTGATCAAACAACCTGCGGCAACGATGTACGTTGCAAGTCAGCAGTATGAGCTCTGCCAGTGAGCAGAAACGCTTTCTGTGGGTTCAGTAGCTAGCTCAATCTGGTGCAAACCAAAAACAAACTTGCTTTCTTCTGCAGCAACTTGTATCGCATTGTAGACTGAGCACCGAGCATCGTATGTCCGTTGAGATTTGATGCGACAATGCGGGCCTCAGCACGTGTGCAGGTGAGCAACACGAGCTGAGGCCCACATTGTCGCATCAAATCTCAACAGATATATGAGGCTTGGTGCTCAGCCTGCAATGCGTGCAGCTTGTGTACTATTGATGGTCTCATTCAGCCCAGATGTCTGTCTGGCTACCTGAAGATGTGGCAGAGGCCTCTTGATTGACATGTGTGTTGTACACAAATAGGCACAGCTTCTTGGTGATGTGGTGCGGGCGGCGCAGGGCGTCCTGCACCTCAGACTGCAGGCGTTTATCTTGTGCTCATACTCCTGCAGCTGAGTGTACAGGGCAGACTCAGGCACACAGGCTGCAACCTGCAAGCAATCAACAAGACATTGAGCTTGGCGAGTTGGGAGCAGAGTGGCTGGCTGGCTCAGATAAACCTCCATCTAGGTCAAGTATGGACTCTGCATAGGATGCACTGTTGACATGTGATGTAAACATTGCAAATTTGTGACTGGCTCATATTCCAATCTGTGTATGTGCACAGGATGCATCGAGCTCCAAAGTGAAGCACATCTCATGTATAGATTGCTGTGCTCGGTGACGTTGCTGCCTCAGGGCAAGCAAGCACTGCGCAGCATACAGCCTAAGTGACCATGCATTTGTGCATGTGTAGCCACTGCTGAGCCATGGCATGTAGCTGCTACATGCATCTATGGTCTCAGAGCACCATGGACACTGCACATGTCACCTTTTCAGGCAGCCTGTTGTCCATCAAGTTCCTTTTTCTTGTGGCCGGCAGCAGGCAGCATGTCTGCAGCGGACGCAGGAGGCTTGCTTGCTATCTGTCCTGCTACTGCTGCTGGTGAGGGGGGCCGCGCACCACCAGCAGACAAGACTGCAGTTGCGCACTGGGGGTTTGGCTGGTGACATCTTTGCCATCCTCTGGCTCTGGATGACCTCCCGGCTCCCCCTGGATCAATGCAAATTTTGCTTAGCACTAGTGGCACCTTTACTGTTGGAAGGCATGGACAGCAGAAACACCACTTTGAAGCGTGTAAGACTTCTGAAATGGAGACAGCATACGACGCACACACCAATGGAACTGCTACAGACACAAGCTAGCTGCAGCTTTCGTTCATTTGAATCTATTCCACATCCAGTCACGTACCCTGTAGGTTGCCAAGCATACCTCTTGCCAGGAGTGTTCGTTCAGGCAAGACATCAACCCAAGATGGTAGCAGGGTCAACAACCCAGTCTTTCACGCACCAAAATGTGGAATCCTGGTTCACAGTTTAGGACATGAAACACAGGGTTGTTGACCCTGCTATCATCTTGAGTTGATGTCTTGCCTGAAGTGTAAATACACTTTCAGGCAAGACATCTTCACTTTCAGGCAAGCCAACAATTTAACACTGTTCCGGTGAGCACTGACATAGGTTTTTGATCAGACAACCTGTGGCACTTATGTAGGTTGCCAATCAGCAGCATGAGCTCTGCCAGTGAGCAGAACGCTTTCTGTGGGTTCAGTAGCTAGCTCAATCTGGTGCAAAGCAAAAACAAAGAAAGCTTTCTTTCTTCTGCAGCAACTTGTGTTGCATTGTAGACTGGGCACCAAGCCTAGTATATCTTTTGAGGTTTGATACATCAATGCGGGCCAACAAGTGCTGAGGACCGCATTGAGGCATCAAATCTCAACAGATATGCGAGGCTTGGTGTCCAGTCTGCAATGCGTGCAGCTTGTGTACTATTGACGCACTCATTTAGCAAGAATGTGTGTCTGGCTACCTGAAGATGTGGCAGAGGCCTCTTGATTGGTTGTACACAAATAGAGGCGCTTCTCGGCAATGTGGTGCGGGCGGCGCAGGGCGTCCTGCACCTCAGGCTGCTTCTGCAAGAGGCAGGCGTCTATCTTGCGCTTGTACTTCTGCAGCTGATTGTATAGGGCAGACTCAGAAACATAGGCTGCAACCTGCAAGCAAACAACGAACCATTGAGCTTGGCGAGCTGCAAGCAGAGTGGCTGGCTAGCTCAGACAAATCTCCATCTAGTTCAAGTTGTAAAGCTGCACATATGCACTGTTGATGTGTGGTGTAGACACTCCGACTTTAAAAACGCATATCTCAAATTTTGTAGGTGCACAGCAGGATGCAAAGCTTTGAGTGTCAGCAGCAGATATGTACAAGTGGGCTGTATGGTAATTGGTCACTGAATCAATTGCAGCCAAATCATTGCCATAACAGTTTGAAGTGGTCTCGGCACCTCTGCTGGCATGCGTTTATACATCAGCAGTGCAGAGGACTACCACTTTGCCTAGGTCACAAACACATCTGGTTAACTAGCTAGCTCACCAGATGTGTATATAACATAGGCAGTGTGGTTCTCCTCTGCGCTATAGTAGGTCCTTTCTTGCTGACTGGGAGTTGGCTAGTGACATCTTTGCCATCCTCTGGCTCTGGATTGATCTCCCGTCTCCCCCTGGACCTACGCAAAGTTTGCTTGGCACTGGCGACACTAATACTGTTGCAGCCAGAACACTGTCAAGTCTGAAGACATGTTGGCGCCTCTGCTGGCATGCGCGTGTACATCAGCACTGCAGAGGACGACAATACTGCCTTGGTCAAAAACACATCTGGTGAACCAGCTATTTCACCAGATGTTTTCTTGACCTAAGCAGTGTGGTAGTCCTCTGCGCTGTAGTAGGTCCTGTCTTGCTGACTGGGGGTTGACTGGTGACATCTTTGCTATCCTCCCGGCCCCTGCTGGACCTACGCAACCTTTGCTCAGCACTGGTGACACTTCCACTGTTGGAAGGCATGGACAGCAGAAACACCTTTTTGAAGCGTGTTAGACTTCTGAAATGTAGACAGCATACGATGCACACACCATTGGAACTGCTAAAGGCACTGCAGCTTTCATTCATTTGAATCTGTTTCATATCCAGTCATGCATCCTGTAGGTTGCCAAGCATACCTCTTGCCAGGGGTGTGGGCCAGCTTTTCACAATTTCGTGCGTGAAAAACAGGGTTGTTGACTCTGCTACCATCTTGAGTTGATGTCTTGCCTGAAAGTGTAGTCTTGCCTGAAAGTGCTGGTACACTTTGAAACAAGATATCCACTGAAGATGGTAGCAGGGTCGACATCCCTGCGGTCTGTGATTGGCAGTCAGCCTTTTACTATCAGGGCAGGAGGCTCCTGACTTTTTGTCACTTTGCAACGCATGGTGAATAGCGTTGCAAAGACTATCAGTGAGTGTATGGCTGTACTCAGCATGCAACAGCTCACGTAGGTTGGCTGGGGGCTCGTGTGTTTGGTTGTTCAAGTTACAGCGGACCTTTGACAAGACAATTCAAAGCAGCATTTTTTTTGCTGCTCTGAACTGTCTGGTCAAAGATCCTATGCCATTGTTCACAACCTGTGGCAATAACGTTCACAACCTGTGGCAATAACGTATGTTGCAAACGAGCAGTATGAGCTCTGCCAGTGAGCAGAAAAGCTTTCTGTGGGTTCAGTAGCTAGTTCATTCTAGAGCAAAGCGAAAACATTTTTCTTTTTTGGCAGCAACTTGTTGCTCACCTGCGCATTTGCTGAGGCCCGCATTGACGCAAAAAATCTCAACAGATATACGAGGCTTGGTGCCCAGTCTGCAATGCATGCAGCTTGTGTACTGCCAAAGCACTCAATCAGCAAAGATGGCTGTCTGGCTACCTGAAGATGTGGCAGAGGCCTCTTGGTTGGCACGTGTGTTGTACACAAAGAGGCGCAGCTTCTTGGCAATGTGGTATGGCCTGCACCTCAGCTTGCTTCTGTGAGAGGCAGGCGTCCATCTTGCGCTCGTACTCCTGCAGCTGAGTGTACAGGGCAGACTCAGGCACATGGGCTGCAACCTGCAAGCAATCAACAAGACATTGAGCTTGACGAATTGGGAGCAGAGTGGCTGGCTAGCTCAGATAAACCTCCATCTGTGTACATTTCAAATCTGCACAAGATGCAGATGATGCACTGTTGGTATATGATGTAAACATCTCAGCTGTGCAGCTGACTCATACTCCAATATGTGTTTGCGCACAGCAGGATGCATTGAGCTCCAAAGTGAAGCGCATGTCATGTATAGACTGTAGTGCTCAGTGACATTGCTGCCTCAGGGCAAGCAAGCACTGCGCAGCATGTAGCCTAAGTTGACAATGCATTCATGCATGTGTAGCCACTGCTGAGCCACGGCCTGTAGCTGCTACATGCATCCATGTCCTCAGAGCACAGTGGACATTGCACACGTCACCTTTTCAGGCAGCCTGCTGTTCACCAAGTTCCTTTTCTTGCGCTTGGCAGCAGGCAGCATGTCAGCAGCTGACACAGGAGGCTTGCTTGCTGTCTGTCCTGCTACTGGTGCTAGTGAGGGGGCGTACAACACCAGCAGACAAGACTGCAGTTGCAGACTGGGGATTGACTGGTAACATCTTTGCCATCCTCTGGCTCTGGATTGACCTCCCAGCTCCCCCTGGACCCACGCGAGTTTTGCTTAGCACTAGTGACACTTCTACTGTTGGAAGGCATGGACAGCAGAAACACCACTTTGAAGCGTGTTGGACTTCTGAATTGTTAACAACGTACGATGCACACACCATTGGAACTTCTACAAACAAAAGCCAACTGCAGCGTTCATTCATTTGATCCTGTTTCACACCCAATCACGTACCCTGTAGGTTGCCAAACATACCTTTTGCCAGGGGTGTTTGTTAAGGCAAGACATCAACTCAAGAGGGTAGCAGGGTCAACAACCCGGTCTTCCACGCACCAAATTGTGAAAGATTTGGGGCATGAAAAACAGGGTTGTTGACCCTGCTACCATCTTGAGTAGATGTCTTGACTGAAAGTGTAAGCACTTACACTTTCAGGTAAGACATCTACACACTCAGGCAAGACAACAATTCAACAATGTTTTTGTGAACAACAAAGGATCTTTGACCAGACAACTTGCAGCAATGATGCACATCGCAAATCAGCAGTATGAGCTCTGCCAGTGAGCCTTTCTGTGGGTTCAGTAGCTAGCTCAATCTGGTGCAAAGCAAGAAAAACACGTCTTCCTTCTGCAGCAACTCGTTGCTCACCTGCGCATCTGCCAAGGGCCGCATTGACGCATCAAGTCTCACCACAGGGGCCCGCAGAGTCACGCCCTGTGATCGCCGTCTCTTGTTTGTTTGTCATGTGTCTCTTCTCCATCTGCTAACCTTTCCAGACTTGCGCTAGCCTTTGCATGCCTGCGCTGTTTGCAATTCACGCTTCACAACTGTATTGATGTGATAGCCTTGAACGCCAAGACAGGTACGCCATGACTAGCAGTGTGAGTGTGTTTTGCAAAATCGGTTTATGACAGTTTGTTGGCGTTATGCTGTGCAGGGATCTAGCAGGTGGCCACAACAAAACCTTATTGTGCAGAATATTCAGGAAAAACAGGAGAAAAGACCAGAAGAGAAGACTGCAGTTGGTCTGGCCAAAGCCACACTCTGCTTTGCAGGCGGCCTGCTCTGCAGACTGCCAGATGCGGCACCGGCAGCTGCTGATTGTTGTTGTCAATGCATGATCAGCTGCTGTTGCTGTAGGCTTGGGGCTCCTGGTTGTTGAGGACCCATGCCAGGCGACTACAACACAATGTGACAATTAGTAAGACCATATGGTATCCAAAGCACAAACAAGGCCTCGAGGCTGCTTGTAGCGGACAAAAGCAGAAGCAGACTTGCCTGGATATTGCCTGGTTGTAGACCCTGGGTCAGTTGTGCAGCCAGCTCGGCTTCTGCTGCAGTGCTTGCTGCAACACCAGGTGCTGATTTGCTACAATGTTATGTGATCCAGTGCTTTGCACTGCTTGACCAGGCACCTGTGCAGGTCTCTGCTGAGCGACAGCACCTGGTGCCCATGGATGGGAAGTGCGTTGTTGTGAAACAGTGGATCAAACCGCAGCTGAGCGGGCGACTGCATGAGTCAACGATGCGTGAACAGCTTGAGCACTCTGATCGTCAGGAGCCAAATGCACAGCGGTAGCGTGAGCGACATGTGGACAGTGACGAATCGACGGAGTCCTGAAGGCACATGCAATCAGTGTGATGCATGATCACTTTTGCTCCGAAGCCAGATATAATATGGGCTGCCATATGGCCACATAACTGCGTCGCTCTCATGCCATTGAAGCATGCATAATGCAAAGGTCGAATATGCTGTGGTGCTGCAGGCTCGGCATAGGAAGTTCTGAGCAAGATGCCATTTGGCTAAGGCGTTTTTGTTACATGCATGCACAAATCTTTATAAGTTCAGGAGGGGCTTACAAAGTGTCTTGCAACATAGCCAATAATATGTGCTCTGTGACATCTTGAACTGGCGTATCATTAGTATTTCTAAATAAGGGCCATACTCGACTAGTGTTATGAACTATAGCAACCAAGCCAACTGCAACAAATCACAAACTGACACCAAAACATTGCAACTGTGGCGTTAATCAACACCATGGCCATCTCAGCCATTTGCACTCTGCAACTGCAGCAGAGTGCAAATGTTGACAGGATGCACGACGAGGACGTGTGGCCATGTAGCATCCCAAAAACAAGGGGTGGGCCCCCCTCGGGGTTGCAGAGCATCGAAGGTGGAGTTGCAGAGCATCGAAGGTGGAGTTGCAGAGAATCGAGGGTGGAGTTGCAGAGCGTCGAAGGTGGAGTTGCAGAGCGTCGAGGGTGGAGTTGCAGAGCGTCGAAGGTGGAGTTGCAGAGCGTCGAAGGTGGAGTTGAAGTTGTAGTTGACAAGGATGCCTGGTGCTTGGAGTTACAAGCTGGAAACTGCAGAGCACCTGGAATGGCGTGGCACAGCATCTTGGTTTAAACTGCAGGAGACTATGACTGTGTTTGCTCACTGTCTGGCCAAACTAGTCGCACGAAACAGTCTGAGTAGCTACAGATGTGCAGACAGAACAATATCAGAGGCACAGGTAAGCAACCTTGCGATTGTCGACCAAAGGAATCAAGGAAGACTCGGGGACGACGAAGAACATCCGTTGATGCAGTGGGAGTCCACAGCTAGAAGCAATAGCCAGGGTAGTGGATGCCAGCTGTCAGTGCAAGTGGTCGGACTTACTCCTGCAGACACCAACATTAACTTATCAACATACATCAGTCTGGTAGTTTCCTGACGAGCTAGCGGTTGACAGCAGCTGTTGTGCGTAGCTTCCCACATACTCATTCGAGTGATAAGGCAAGGTACGTTGACTGACGACCAGCAGCAATACTGCTACACGGATTGCACCCTACGCACTCTATGCATAGCGAAGTCAAGGAGCACCGCAGAAACTCATAAGCGTACCTGAAGACTTAGGGTACCCGCTTCCATCACCGGTCGCTCGCAAGCCTTGCTGCTTTCTGACAGTTTCTGGCCTGCTCCACCGACTTTTGACGTCACAACGGTGTGCTGGGAATCTGCATGCAATGACTAAGCAACTTTTGGTGTGCTAGGAATCTGCATGCAATGACTAAGCAACTTTTGGTGTGCTGGGAATCGGCACGCAATGACTAAGCACTTCTTGCATCTCAAAGCGCCAGTGTCAGCTATGGCTCTGCAGATCTGTGCCTGCACAGTGATTATTGCAAGGTCTAAAGTATTGGACATGATCCGTATGAGACGCGTAACCCACAGCCTTTTGGTGTGTTGTGTTGCGGCAGTTGATCAAACATTTGCATGCTGCTGTACACATATGTATGCATGCATGTGCTGGCTTACAAACAATAGTTTTATGCTTTCCTGCTCATTCTGAGCTAGGTGCGTGCAGGTTCTGTCTCTCCAGAGCAGTCTATCTTGTGGATGCCAAGTACAGTCACGCAATGCAAGATAGTTGAAACTAGATCTACAGCAGCCAGGTGGATGAAGCCTTCCCAGTTGAAGCCCTTTGACTTCAGTAAACACAAGCTTTTTATGCAGTCTATCTTCAGGTGTCCTAAAGACATGACCAAGGCACCTGAGTCTTTTGCTTCAAGTTGCTTCAGGTTTGTAGCTAGATGCCACAGATAATTTGTTGCACCTATTCAGTATGACAATGTTCGGCACACTACTTGTCCAGTCTAGTCTAGTCATGATTTGTCTAGTCTAGTTCCTAAGAGTACAGCAGAAATGACATGACAATGCGTTTATCGGACAGAGTTCAGGCTGGCTGGCCGGCTAGTGAGACTCATGTTAATGTCCGCTTTCCTGGATTGCAACTGTATCTCTCAGGTGTGCTTCAGCATAGTCAAACCTTTCTTGTCTCTGCCTGCCTGCCTTTGTACCTGTCACCAAGCTGTTGATGCTGGCCTTCAAAGGCTTGACAGCTATATGGTCCAGCTCCAGCTTGCCCATGCAATGCAGGCTATAGCCCTATTAGCTAGTCCCCAAACACATTTCGTGACTATGTAGCTGAAGAGGCAGACCCCAGCGGCGTGGAAGATGCAGGCCCAACATACAGCACAGATGACTTTCATTTTGACCCACACACACAGTACAGTCGGATTCAGAAGGCTCAGGCCACAGTGACGAAGCAGAAGCTGATAGAAATACTGAAAACGGCATCCGTGCTCCAGCTTCAGCCAACACAGCTGCAGTCAGAGGTGTTGACAGGGATGGTGGCAGGTATGGCAGGACAGCGGCGCAAGGTACCTCTGCAATGTCAGGCACAGTACCTTCAGGCAGCAGTGTTATTCAGGACAAGGGCAGGGGCAGGGGCAGGGGCAGAGGCAGAGGCAGAGGCAGAGGCAGAGGCAGAGGCAGAGGCAGAGGCAGAGGCAGAGGCAGGGGCAGGGCCTGCCCCTGCCCCTGCTCCTGCCCCTGCCTCTGCCTCTGGCAATCTGCTCTGACTGTGCAGGAGGGCGCACTGTGGCTGCTGATGCACCGCGTATACCTTGGACTTGTACCAAGGGACAGATTCATGCTGTGAAGCAGCGGTGTGATGTCATTTTAGATGCTTGCCTGATTGATGACACAGTTTGTGTGCTGGCATGAATTTTGAGTAGGGTTTTGGCTCACCAGGAGCTTTGAACTCCTCAGAGTACCTGTTGCTCGCAGGCCCAATGGGCAATTGCCTTCTGTAGGGCTGCCTGCACTCAAGAAACCGCAGTGTTTGCCTACCTAGACCTGCTGAGCGTCCTCTGCAAAGCCCTGGAAACTTGCAATACAGCAAATGTAAATCTGCTCTGCAATTGAACCCATCTTTGTGCTGGCCTCTGCCAAAGCGCTGCACACCATAGAAAGCAAACAGGGTGATTGGAGTGCAACCTGTGTTGAACATGAAGCCTGACAGCTGTAGCTTGTATGTGTGCCTGCTGAAGGTGGTGGGCATGTAGCGGAAAGGGATGGCCTTTGAGCCTCCTCTCTCAGTGTCTCTCTCAGAGCCAGTGTTGAGGCTCCTCGACACTGTTGTCATGCAGCTCAGTAGCCCTTTCAGGCCTAACGTTACAACATGTGATGAATGCTTTCCAGGCATTCACTTGCCTCAGGATCGGGTGTCTGAGTGGTCCTGTTAAGCGGCCACAAAGCTGCTCAAAGCCAAACGTGAACCAGCCCCAGCAGGGGCCATGGCAGCGCACTGCCTCAGCCAGATGTGTAACCATGTGCCTGTTCATGTCCGCCTCCCAGGCTGTCAGCTCCAGCTCCAGCTCCAGCTCAGCCAAAGCTATTGGCATCTGCTTTTCCAGGTGCTTCAAACACTCTTCTGAGATGGTCGTCTCGTTGTGACTGCGCAGACACAACCCTGTGCACCTGCCTGAACTATAGTGAGCTGTGGGACAAGTCCTTGCAAGACTCAGGCAGGATTATACCCAACAAAGCTCAGATGCTAGCTGCTCTTGATGCTTGGAGAGTCTGGGGACAGCATATCGGTCTCAGTCTGGAACAGCAGGAGCTTTGCCTGGGACTTGAGCATTCTGTGCATGGGCGTGATTGAGCAACAATTGGCAATGCTACACTGGCTTGTACCAGGGTCGTGAAGTCCAAGTTGCTCGCGATAGTGTAGTGCTCACCTAAAGCAATAGAAAGTACTGGGCTGGATGGGTGAATGCATTTTTGTCACACGCACCACCTGATTGGGAGGACTGCTACCCTTCTGAAGAGGCAATTATTGCCGAGGTGGACTGGTATGCAGTTGCGGTCCCAACTGAGGCATCAGCAAGGCCTGTCAGTCTGCTTGGGCTGCCCAGTGTTGAGAGACTTGATGACTGTACTGTTACCAATCTGGCCAATAGAGAGGCTGGCCCCGTGTAAGCTAGCTGCTGTGCCCCATTGCTCTCACCCAGACACCCTAGTTGTCCTGAGCCGTATTGCCTCTTTCATGCATCAAGCTTTTGAAGTCAGTTGAGCAACCACATTCTCATTTTGGGATTGGCTGTGTATGACGTTGCCAGCAGTGCTGACAGAAGTCACTGCTATGTCATTATAGCAGCCAGCTGCAGGGTCAGCTTGCAAGTTGAAATTGCACTTGCTTGACCTTTGTGTTGCTTTAAAGTGTTATTGTAGATGACGTGAGTGTCTGAAAGCTTCAAGCAATGTAGCAAGAGTCGGACTTGTCCAGTGTTCAATTGTTGAAGTTGTGTTACAAGCTTGCAAGTTGATTGTGCAGTGACATGCAATTGCAGTGTTATTCATCAACTTAGGATGCATTTATGACTGGACGCTTGGCAGAGTCTGCCTACTTTACTCAGTTGCCAGCAAGGTCATACTGGCAGACAGCCATAGCCATTCTTCAGCGTCAGTTTGTCAAGTTTGGCTAAGCTCTGGCAAAGTTCTGGAGATCATGCAAAGTACTGGCGAAGTTGCACCCCTGAATTTGTAGTGGTTTACAGTAGAATAGTTCAAGCGCCAGAGCGGACAAGGCATCATGCTTTGCTGGACGATCTCACAAGTTCCGCTTGCTCAGACGATGAGAAGGCAAAGTGAATGCAACACGTACCATTTGATGCTTCCACCCACACCAAAGCTTTCATGAGTGCAGCAGCAAATCTTTACAAGTGGGCATCATGAGATTTGTTTACAAAGCCAAGATCAATTGCGACCGGACCACCTACGTCAAAAAAATGTCTGGTGATCCAGTAGGTTTCTTGCGTACTGGAGGTTGACTGGTGACATCTTCGCCATCCTCTGGCTCTGAACTAATGTCTTGGCTCCCCTTGCATCTGCGCAATTTTTGGCTTAGCACTGGTGACAACCTCTAGTGTTGGAATGCATGGACAGCAGAAACAGCACTTTGAAGCATGTTAGACTTCTGAAGAGTAGACAGCATACAACGCACACACCAATGAAACTGTACACATGCTACAGACACAAGCTAGTTGCAGATCTCATTCATGTGAAGCTTGTTCACATCCAGTCAAGTACTTTGTAAGTTGCCAAGCATACCTCTTGCCATGTGTGTGAGCCAGATTGTCACAGGCTGGGGCGTGAAAGACAGGGTTGTTGACCCTGCTACCATCTTGAGACGTCTTGGATGACATTGCTGGTCTCTGACTGGCATTCAGCCTTCCACTGGCTGGACAGGAGGCACCTGACTCTTTGTTGCTCTGCAAAGCATGGTGCATAGTGTTTCAAAGACGTTCAGTGAGTGTATGGCAGTACTCAGCATGCAACAGCTCACGTAGGTTGGCTTGGAGCTGGTGGACTTGTGAGTAGATGTTGCATTGGTCTTTGAAATTCTGAAATTTCTGATCTTTGATTCTACATTGTTGTTTTCGACCTGTGGCAACAAAGCGTGTTGCAGATCTCAGCAGAAACGCTCTCTGTGCATCGAGTAGATAGCTCAGTCTGGTACACAGCAAACACATCCTTTTTTAACTTCCGCAGCAAATCGTTGCTTACCTGCGACTTTGCTGGGGCCCGCACCGAGGTATCAAACCTCACTAGAGGGGCTTGTCTGTCGTTCTTGTCTTCATTACGCTGTCCTGCTGTCCGTTCAATACTTGCGCTAGACTTCACGAACTTGCGCTGCTCGCCACTCATGATTCACAATTGTGCTAGTGTGAAAGGCTTGAACGCCAAGACAGGTATGCCACTACTAGCAGAGTGAGCTTGTTGCAAAATCTGTTTGAATTTTGAAGCTGTAAAAGTTGGTTGGCGTTATACCTGCCCCCGGCAACAACAACGCCTGCGCAACATCGCATGCGGGCTTGGGCCATTGACGACACCTGCGTGGTTCTGGTCCTCAGGTCAGCGAAACTAGCGACGTTCTGCAGCAACTGGTTTTGCACAAGTTGAGACGTCGCCGTCATGCCCGAGCTTGTCGAACCCATTATTGGGACTGCTGACTTGGAGCTCCTGAGCCAAGGCGCTGAGGCAGTAAGACCAGCAGTTCTGCCAGCTCACAACTACTTCACGTGTTGTCTTTGCTGATGTTCACTGTCTCTGTAGCGAGTGTGGGAAGGGAGCTTTCTGGGCAAATCTGTCATAGTCAAGCAGCGCTTCAGCAAGCAGTATAGACATCCTGTTCTGGACAGCAAGCTGACGGTGGGCCGACTCAACCAGGCAAGCGAATCTTGAGTCCTGTTCAGCTGTTGCTGTGCTACAAGGGCTTTCGCCCTGCCTGTGCAGCTGCAAGGGTATTTGGCCTTCAACCTTGAATACTACTCAGGCACCACCAGATCTCAAGGGCTACTGCAGTCATCACAGACCATCATAGACCATCTCAGAGCTTCAAGTGGCGTTTGCAGGAGGTTCGCAGCATGCTTCGCGCACGCAAGAGCGGGGTGCTTACACCTGTCATTTACAGTGTTGAGCATGAAGCTGCCACCATCTACATGGAGCGCATTGTTGGAGCATCTGTCAGAGATCTCCTGCTTTCTGGCAATCTAAACTCAGACGGTGATCACAATCTCTTCCTCATTTGTGCGGTGTTGAGCAGCTATACCAAAACCTCCTACACCAGGACCAGCCACTTGGCGTCTGTTGGATAATGATCAGACTGTGCCAAGGATTGTAAACTTTTAATCCGGTATGCAGAGGTTAACAGCATGCTGGAGAAGATAGGCCATGCTGTTGCAACTCTACATGATGCTGGTCTGATTCACGGCGATTTGACAACCTCCAACATGCTGGTTCGCAAAAGTGATTCGGCTGTGGTAAGGCAAATGCTTGCCGTTTTATGGATGCTGCTTGCTGAATTTGAGTGTGCTAGCTGGTAGCGGTCTAACATCGAGATAATCAAAAACTCAAAACATCATCATGCACAGGTTTTGATAGACTTTGGGCTGAGCTACAATAGCACCATTCCAGAAGACAAGGGAGTTGACCTGTATGTGTTGGAAAGAGCTTTCACAAGCGCACACTCCAAGCAAACTGACATGGTGACTTTCTCAGCTCATCTGCATGCTATCTCTGTGACCGAGATGCTTCTCTAGGCCTCACAGGCGAAGCCTTACTGCAGTGTTCATTTCATCATTGTCCTGATGGTCTCAAAGCTGGCATGCTGTCCTGCAGTTTGACACCCTCATGACATCATACAAAAGGCACTCACGGCAATGGAGTTCCGTATTCAACAAGTTTGCAGAAGGTATGTAGCACGTACACCTAAAACATCTCCACAATGTAGAAACGCGTTTTCACTGTTCCCAGACGCTTTTGAGTTTAGACTTCCAGCGTAGAGATGACGTTTCTGAAACAAAATAGACAATTTAGGATTGAAACGAGCTTTCACAGAGTTCTGCCTGCCTGATCCAAACGCATGCTTTAGTGAGTGCCCTCCTGTGCCTGCAGTACGGATGCGAGGACGAAAAAGAGCAATGGTTGGCTAATGCCTGTCTCCAGTTGGCATGGCTGTGTCAGATTGTGCAATCAACATGGCATGCCACCCGACAATGTGACGAGTTGTAGCTGTCATTTGTTCGCTCTCATGCTGGCGCATGCTGTGTGAAACTCTTGTGTCACATGGTGTCTTGTCTGATTGGGCTACAGCAAGTGCTTTTCCAGCCAATGAGCTAATGAGCGAAGACAAGAGCAGGAGGCATGTATGCTCTGGGCGTCCTCAGCCATATAGTTGCAGCTCTGATTGCAGAGGCATGATGCAGCCTGCATCACTCCCAGAAAGAGCTTGAGATAAGGCAGATGATGACAGCCATCAGTGAATAGCTGGGTTGGCAGCGTCTCAATGCCTGGTCACAATATGTAAGTTGTTAGGTGGTTCATAATCTGTTTTCGACTTCTCTGCTAGCATACTAGCGTTTGTTACAAAGTGCTGTGCATGTAATGACATTGCTGTGTTTGCCCTGCCTTACAGTGGTGTGCAAAAATCTCAGAACAGTGACAGTGCACAAAGTGTTATTCGGAGGTGTCAGCGTTGTACCTGGTGAAGCACCTAAGACATGTTTGACTCTGACTCTATATCTCGATTTGCTGTGAATTACTGCACTAGGTATGTTTGCCAGGCTGAACAGAATGGTTCAGCAAACACAGGCATGATATTTGTAGCTAATCACTTGGTGATCTTTTCAAACAGCTTGTCCCCCACATGCTTGATGAAGGATGTGTCACATATAACGCTGCTGCCGCTGCTGTCACTGCATCTGTTCAGGTAGTTCTCCTGGTGCAATGTTTCCCAAGCACTATCAGCTATCTCCATCATATTGAACTTCTGCTCAGCACTGGCTCTAGCCACACTAGCCAGGCACACACACTTCTCCTTTGAGTGTGTGTGCTGCCGTGAAGCAGGTGCATACAAGCTCATGTTGTCAAAGGGCCAGGTATCAGTGCTTTCTGGCTCAGAGCTGGAGTCGTCAAACACAGGATTCTCCCTGGTACTAGCCAAACCTGCTTGCCTGACAACACCACGTGAGCTTTGCTGGTCAGTGGATGCATAATCGAATGCCCCTGCAACACAAACACATTTTATATACAACCAGACAGAAAAAGCCCATGCTTTTGCACAAAGCACACATTCCACTGTGGACCTACATGCACACATGAAATGGCCAGCAGTGTTTGAAGACACCCTACAGCATATGTCAAAAGCCCCACAAGACCTGACGAGCACTCCAAAATGTCAACAGAAAGATTGCACCAAAAGACATTTGACTGGTACACCACACACAAGAGAACAGCTTCCGCACCTGAGTGCACAGAAGGCTGGTAGGACTCTAGCAGCTCTGACTGGAAGCTGAATGCTGACCCCATCAAGGCATCAGAAGGGCTTGCCCAATTGGCATACTGCCCTCTGGCTGCCATCTTGTTACCTTGAGGGATGCAGCTACCTGCAAGCTGCTCTGCTCTCCAGTCACCTGCTGTCACATACCTGTCTCCTTTGCAGAGACTGTGTGTCTCTGTGAAGTTGTGCCCACCAAAGGTGCCAGGAAGATTGAGCTCAAGGGTGCTGGCTGACTCGCTGAAGCTTGAGGCAACAGTGATGCGTGAGTCTGCAGCACCGTAGGACTTGTGAGCCATACATCACGGCATCTCACAAGATAGTGAACTTTGCACTGCAAACTGGGTGAGATACCTCATGCACCCCAAACCTCAGAAATTGCCTCTGACTCGCTGGAGTGAGTTTGAGGCTACTGCTGGACTGTGCAGCAAAACAGTGTACAGGCTGACATGCAATGCATGCTTTGTGCTATGGTGGCTTTACACCACCAACCTGACGTCACATGTGAAAGCATCTAGTCAGATCCAGTAATGCATCCAGCCAGCTTTCTGGTTGTGTGAGTCACAGCTGAAGACTCAGACTCAGGCTCACCTGTGGGAGCAAGCTGCTGTGGGATTGGAGGGTAGTGCTGCATCAGGTCTGAAGCTTCCAGGCTGGGTTGGTGCCGGGGAACTCTTTTCTTGACAGCATGCTCCTCGGCAAAGTCTAGACGCTGATAGATGGCTTCCTTCAGCTCGCTTTGCTTGAACACCCTTGATACAGCTGCAGCATTCCTTTCTGTTGACAGTGTGAGAGCTTGACCTAAGACTGTGGCAAATTTGCAGCAGTTGCGAGCTCAAAACACATCAGAGTGAGGTTTCAGCAAGACAGCTGTCAGGGGTGAATGAATAGCTGGCATTATTGACAGCCCATGCAACCATTGCTATTGGCCCTGATGGTGGCTGCCAGCTGAAGTGAGGTGGGTGTGCTCAAGCAGTATGGCCATTAGGCTGACATGCAGAGATGTGCTCACTCTTGCTTGCACGCACGTCCATTCCATCTGGTGTTGGCACAAATCCTGGACTCTTCTTGGCAGACTCTTGCTGTGTATATTGCTGCACACTGCTCCAGGTGCTGCTAAGATCACCAAGCATGTCATCTTCAGCATCCACACTTGTGGAGGAAGGCCAGCTGTCCAGCATCTGCAACTCCACCGAATTGTGTTGTTCAGCTTGCCCGCATCATCAGGGGCAAATGCCACTACAAGTGCTGCTCAGGTCTGTCTAGGATGATTGCAGCAGCAAAGCACAGCAGGGACTACAATATTGGGTCATACCCATTTTGGCAACACGGCTGGGCAATCAGATGTGACCTCGCAATAAAGCAACATGCTGTCTGAGTGCAAGCTTTGGAAACAACCACGCTAGAATAGACAGGTAGGCTGTGCTATGTGCTGTCCCATACAGCGACTCACATGAGCTCTGATGCTGGGAGTGAGCTTCCCAGCAGGAGGTGGAGTGGTCCGAGCTGGCACAGCTACCATCTCCTGCTGAGTCGGGTCTGCTGCCTTCAGGCTCAAGAAGTGTGGACTGGCCGCCAGCGGCTGCTGTGACAGAACATCAATCTGCTCCTTCAGGCTGTGCCTTGCTGGCTTGAGCTTCAGCACGATGTCACTGGCTTGACCTAACCCAATAGCACGCCTGCAATCAGCCAAGCAGCAGCTACTCAGACAGGTGGAGCTGTGAAACAACACATCATGAAACTGCATGTGCATGTTGCTGCCGCTGCTGATGCCAGCAAGCTGCGATGGTGCTGGCTTGCCACTGACACTGAGGTTCAGAGCAGCCCGTGATCAGATTATCAACACTGCCCCCAGGGTTTCTGGGCTGCCGCCTCAGGAGGCTCCTGTTATACCCGCTGAAGAGCATAGACCTTTCTTCTCTGGCCCCTGTGTGCTGCAGCAAGTGATGGGCAAACAGCAAGCTGCAGCACCTGAGAACGAGCTCCTCCCCCAGTGAACCAGTCACGTGCAGATCAAAAGGTGGCTTCAGGAAGAAGGACTGCAGATGCCAGGTGGAGGCGTTCACCCTTGAAAGAGGCGTCCAGCCACGGCGCACTCTTCCCTGCATTCAGTTACCACACCCCACATTTGCCTGATGACTAATGAGCACCTAAGACACGTGAGGCAATGTTGCAATCAAAGGATATGACCTGTAACAAACTTATGCTCAGGCTTTCTTTACGCTGTCTGCACGTGACTGTGGTGACAACCTGGTCATTGCACCATCATTTGAGTCGGATAATCACAATCATGCAGGTCGTAACAGCAGTAGCAACACTTCAATTGTGGGTCATGGCATGCTGGACACTCTTCTGCCACTGTTCCTGAATGCTGGCATCTTTGTGCTGTCCATTGCTGGGAAAAGGCATACCTCAGTGCTCTGCCGGATGTTGAGGCTCTGCAGCAGGACATCTCCTGCCTTCTGAAACAGTCTGAGGTTCAGTAGGCCGCTCTGGCTGACATCTAGCCTGTGCACTTCCAGCACTGCTGCACCTAGCAGATCCACCTACATCATTGCCAACAACAACACAATGTGGTCAATAGCACAAAGAAAAGACTCTCACTCTGGTCCAGTTTGATGCATCAGTTCCTGCAGTGGCCTAGACTTTGTTTCATACAGTACATGAGAGTTAGAGGTCGAGTTTTTGCTTGAACCAATGAATTGAACGTGGTGAGGGCAAAAGAGATTCAGGCCAATCTGCTTACATTGAGAAGAAAAAGTGTGTCATATGAGGTGCCAGCTGTACAAAGTGAGCCCTATCACATTGAGGAACAGCAAGTAGCCATGCATGGCACTTGTGAGCAACTATGCTGCAGCTTTCATCACCTTGTTGAGCGTTGCGCGCCTTGCTGCCTGTTGGACAGCATAGGCACTCACTGCACTCCCCCTCAAGGCTGGCAAAGCAGCGGGAGCAGCAGCAGCAACTACTTCAGCTTCATATAACTCATTGTATCTCTCAGTATGAGCTGTCTCAGGCACCTGCTAAGCATTCCCCGAGTCAGTGCAGCCTTCACTGAAGCTGTTTTGTGCTTGCGTGTACCTTGATACATGAATTGCGAGATCTTTGCTTAACAGAAACACACTGTCATGCCATATCAGTGAAGGCTGCTGTCACTGATGACACAGTCTCTTGAGCACTTTGTCACTGCCAAGTCATATTTGTAAGACAGCTGCAAGGGCTTGAGCTCACCGTCAGTCCTGCATTGACCGTCTGCACTGGCTCCCTTACCGCATGCCATGGATCAGGAACTGCAAGCATCAAGCAGAAGTTGATTCAATTATACATGCAGACAGGCTGCTTGCCGCATGTCATAGCTTATGCTGCAAAAGGAGGATGACTCAGCCACGCACAGAGGGCACTGCACAATCGCCAATCAGCTGTTGCACTCTGTAAAATTTGTGTCTGCAGCACAAGTGCATTGCAATGTTGAGCTGCCATTGGACAGAACATGTCATTGCGTCCTGTGTCTGTCACCTTGATAAGTGGTGTTCTGATTCCACTTGACAGCTCCAAAACTGTCTTGAAGGTAGAACATGGGATCATGGGTTTCTACTGCAGCAAGAGTAACCCCGTGACCACCGTCGGGGTCAGTGTTGGTCTCTTCTGAGATGAGCGCTGGCTTGTGTCTGCGGCCAACAGCTCCCAAAGCAAGCAGCACACATGATCCTGCACGTATTAAATGATGTAGTTTGGAGTCAAGGTGCATCATAACCATGGGGCAAAGATGCAGACAGGCCAACTTCAATCAAATACGCAGAATGCCTAAAGCTGGATGCAGCTGCCTTGTGTCAACGTCACAGCTGCCTGTCAAAATTCACTCAGCAGCATCAGTAAGAATGCAATGACAACAGATTGACAGCCAGCACTCCAGATGATTCAATGACAGTGGCTACATCAAGCTCAGACCAAACACAACTCCATGCGTCTGCACCAACTGCAGTCACCGCTCATGTGATGCATCTTGATAGGACACACCTGCCAGCAGTGCTGCCACTACAGCACCCAGCAGACTTGCCAGCACAATCACAGGGGTGTGCTCCTTTACAGGGTCCGTCTGGATGATGTTCTGAGCCTGAGCATCCCCAGGCGCTGCTGCAGGTCCAGGGCTGTTGCCCTCGCCCGCTGGTGCAGGTGCAGGTGCAGGTGCAGGTGCAGGTGCAGGTGCAGGTGCAGGTGCAGGTGCAGGTGCAAGGGCTTTTGCATCTGAGCTGCTGCTTGGTCTTGGAGTGGAAGTGGCATTGGAAGAAGCACTGGGAGGAGCTGCTGCTGCTGCTGCTGCTGCTGCTGCTGCTGCTGCTGCTGCTATGGTGCTGTTGGGGTTGATAAGGGGGGCTCTGGATGGGGTTGAGGCAGAGGGAGGTTCTGCTTGATCAGTCATTTCTGTCATGAGAGAAGGTGGCAAGGCAGGTGCATTGGCTGGAGAAGTTGAGTGAGCAGGGTCAAGGATGGGCAAAGATGCACTAGGGTTTGGGAGAGAGCCAGACTGCATTGTTGCGTTAGTTGTAGGAGGGAATGTGGAGCTTGGAGCGAGAAGAGCTAGAGGGGAAGGTGAGATAGGAAGTGAAATAGAAGGCAGAGGAAAATTGGAGGGGAGAGGTGCTAGGGATGAAGGATTTGGTGATTCTGGGCTATCAGACGGGCTGGGCACGCTGCTGCCAGCAAGCATGTCACCAGAAGGTGCTTGAGCATCACGACCATGTGCGGAAGTACCTGGTGATGTTGAAGGGAGCTGTGTATGACCTACACTGGAGTCAGCGTGGGTTGAAGGGGCACCAGCAGGGGTGGTACTAGACTGATTGTTGTCAGCAAAACTGGAGGCAGGGCCAGCAGTACAAGGGTCTGAAAGTATGGGTGAGCTGGCAGGTAATCTTGATGCAGGCATCAGCTGCTGGGCTGCATCTGGACCAAGCGCTGCATTTGGCACTGCATCCACAGCACCTGGTGATAAGCTAGCGTATGATGCCTCATCAGCTGTGTTGCTGAGTGCAGGGTATGATATTTGTGGAGATCCCGGCGCCTGGGCTTGAGTGGTGTTACCCAGTGAGGCAAACTGCATGCCAGTCTGAACAGAGCCGATAAAGCCTTCAAAAGGTATCGCTTGCCTGCATAAATGTAACTTGCGTGCGATCAGTGACTTCTGTGCTGTACAGCTGGCAGGTACCAGTTGTGCTGTACAAAAGAGCCGCAGAAGCAGGGTGAGCTTTGCTACCTGACAATAAGTGTCTGTCCGGACGTGTCTGTGAGTCTGACATCAAAGGGTGCAGAGCCAAAGAACATCATGAGAGCTGTCCAGGTGGCGCCCGATGGGTTCTGCATGCTCAGCCATGCATTTGTAGAGCCCTGCAGAAAGCAAGCTATGTTGAAATTTGCTTCTGGGTGTCAAAATGCAGAACGGTCCAACAGAAATGTGCACGATTTGATCCACTTAGCAGGTCTTACAGTGCCAGCAATGGAAACATGCAACCTGTCAAATGGCATGTAGCAGGCAGCTCAATGGGGAGCACACAAGACGCTCATGCAGGGGCTACAGCTGCAGTACCTCATCTGCATGTCCCATCTGTACAGCCTGCAAGCTGCCACTCCCAGCCACGTCATAAAAATGTAGGGAGATGTTGCTGTGATCCATGCTGTATTGCGTCACCATCAGCTGAATGATGCCAGGTGGCTGACACTCCACCTGCAATCAATGGTCATGTTTCATCACCAAAACCATCAGCTATGCCGCAGTGCTTTGCAAAAGCACTCTGACATCATGGCAAATTACACCTCGTACTTCTGCAAGGCAAGCCAGGCAAAGCAGGCAAAGCAGGCAAAGCAGGCAAAGCAGCAGACAGCTGGTGCAGAGGTGGGGCTGAGTGTGGGGTTTCAGGTGCACAGGTCATCACCTGTCTGTACTGTACAAGAGGACTGTCTGTGACAGCCAGCACCTCATGTAGGGCAGGAGCAAGCACAATGCCGTTCTGCTGGCAGTCACTGCACCAGCCGATCATGTTGACTGTCACAGCTGCACCCTCCAAAGTGGAGCTGCAAGCACCCTGCATGTCCACGTAGCAGACTTAACACATGCTGAGGCCCTTGAGGCTACCCTGGTCACAAGAAACACTAAAAAAAGCGGTGTCAGCGAGGGCAAAGATCGCAAGATCTACTCAAGGTATGGCTGTGGATGAAAAGGACCGATAGCCTGAAAGCGCTCGCACTATGAATTGTTCACCTCGTTTGCTGCAGCAGCACTGCACTGCACCTCCCAGCAGGTCCCGCAGCCATTCATTTGCAATCCTGTGATAGCAGTGTTTTGGCTGGAGAAGGCAGCCCCTCCCAGGAAAGGCCACTGGTGTTGCAGGGGACCATACCCACATGTGCCGTTGTTCAGCTCATCTGTCAAGTTGGCCTGATGCAGCAAACTGTATGTCTCAATGTGTCACTGATCTGCTGATCTCTTGGTCTGTCTTCTTGCTGTGCAAGATCAGACAGATGGAAGGTCACAGCCTGATCCTGGCACTGTGCCGAAAAGTGTGTGCATGTCTGCTGCTGTGTGCTGCTGTAAGCATGACACATTGGCAATGCTCTGTGGTTGATATAGTACCTGAACAGCGCCAGCAGCTGCTGATCCTGAGGCCAAAGCATTGCCCTGTCTCCAATTGCTGAACCCCTGCTCTGCTGTAGTACACACACCAAGCAACAGAAAGCACAGCACAGTGGCCGTTATTCTAACAGAGTATGGGTGAAACAGAGCCACTCTCATGTTGCGCCAGGCCTAGACAGATTCCTGTGTATTTGTGTCAACCCTGCATTACATCTGACAATTTAGTGTCAGGAAACAGGTAGCAAAGGCTTGAGTCTTGAGTGAGCGTAAGCTTTGTTACACAGGACAGGTGCAACTTGTCTTGCCTGGGCAGCTACCTGTGACCTACGTTGCTGCTGCTGAAGCTTCCAAGTTGGTGAAAAGAGTTGTCTGACAGAAAAGTCACTGCAAGCTGCAAAACAAGCAAATTGTATGCTTGGACCGAGCAGCGTTGCTCTGTAGCACCTCGTGAGCGGCAGCTTGGCATACCTCCCTGCGTTGCCGCTTTCTGAAGCCTCAGTGGCTGCTGCCGGCCACCTCTTGCAGCCGTTCACCGCCCGGAGACATTTCACATAGGACGACTGTTCCAGGATAGGCGACTAGGACACAGGCTTGTGTATGAGCGCCAACGAGGACGCCTGCGAGGTGTGCTGGCCCAGGTGAATGTGCTGGCGCCAGTGAATTCAAGCGAAAAGGTCAACATGACGAATGACTAGCTTCCGCCGTCTGATCATCATTATGCTGTACCGTAATACGGTAGTGCGACGAGAGCCATCTGCCCATGCCATCAGCCCCACTTCGTTACCGACCATGGAAAACGGCCGGCCGTTTATGACAATTACAACGGCATTGTTACAGCTTGCCTGAAATGCTGCTGATACAGTGTATATCTTGCAGCTGTTAAGTAAGCACCTTGCAGTTGTGCAACGTATGTGGACTGGATCAACTTTGCTAATAGCTTAGCTCAGTTCAATAGAAAGGGCAGTCAGGCCTCAAACGTCCAGAATCACTACTCAGAAACTTCAAACCAAACACGAAAGCACATCACACAGTATATGTGACCAAGACATAAGTGAGCAAGCAGGTTTCACAAACACAGTTCTGCGCTTGACACTGCTCTGACCATCGACAAAAATAACTGGCTCATAAGTTGCCTCCAAGAGGGTGGACAAAGGCTAACAGGCACAAACAATCTGGGACAGCTAGGAATTCAAGCCGTGCTGCTAGTCCAACACAGGCACAATCAGTTGCCATAGAACTACGGACCCTTCTACACCTGACCAAGAATAACATTGTGCGGCAGCATTGTTATCAACAATTATGCTGTCACAGCCTGTATCAACAGCCTCGACTGATAGCTCTACTCTACGTATCTACTGGCTTTGCAGCAATTCTGTTCACATTGGCTGGGTCCAGTGCGCTTGCTGATGTGTCTTAGCAAATTTCTTCATAAAGTCTACCAACTGCTGGACCCCCTCTACAGGCATTGAGTTATAGATTGATGCCCTCATGCCACCAACTGACCTGTGACCTTTCAGCTGAACCTGCAGAAAGTGATAACAGGTACATCATTTGCAGAGCATATGCCTTTCTGTCACAAGAGGTAATTAGGAAATGCACACTTGCAATGAATGCAGCTGTAAGTGCTGAGTATCACCACACCCACATGCAGCCGGGGACTGTCTACAGTCTGAAGTGGCTGAAAGTCTATTGTAAGGCTTGCTGTAAGCTCATTTGCCACACAGGGTGAATGGTATGCTGCGTGAGCGACACAGACTTGAACACACAAAGAGCGCAAGCAGCACAAGTGCATGATTGATTGGGTGTGAGCATGCAGACAGCCGTGGTAGTTTACTGACCATGCCAGCTGCAGCTGCCTCCTTGACAAAGACAGCCTCCAGCTCTTGGCTCATGGGAATGGTGAAGGGCACATTCATGTTGGAGCGGTTGGCTGGGGCGATGGGGTTGACATAGAAGCCGTCAGAATTGTCAATGGCATCATACAAGATCTTGGCCTTGGCGTCGTTGGTCTTCTTCATCGCCTCAATGCCTCCATTGCGCAGCATGTGGTTGAAGACCAGGCCGCACATGTAGATAGCCCAGCAGGGAGGAGTGTTGTACATAGACCCCTCCATCACCTTAAAGTCTAGTGTTGCTGGTGTCTCTTCCCTGTGAACACAGGTGACAGTGTCATGCTTGATCAGCTGAGAATTGATGGATGGTGCTGCAAGATTCCATTGTCTATTGTCTGGCCATGCAGCAGGCAGACCAAATGCACCTGCAACTTACAGAATGTGCGCAAAGGGGCATACTTTGTGGGCACGCTTGCAACCGATGATGAGAGGAGCCCTTTGATAGCTAGCATGACATCAAAGAGTATGAAGCCATGCTGTGCGTTCTTTCAGTGCAGGTTCATGCAGGTGGACCAGTAATGATAAGCCACACCCAGCCTGCTGGTGACTGCAAACACACCTGGCATGACCTACGAGGTCATCACGGATGATGTAGACAGTGACACCAGATGGGCCAATGTTCTTCTGGGCGCCAGCATAGATCAGACCATACTTGGAGACATCTACCGGCTTGGAGCAGAAGTTTGATGACATGTCGGCCACTAAAAGTTTCTCGCCAACATCAGGGACAGACTTGAACTCAACGCCCTGGACCAAAGACACACAGCGTCAACATTTGCTATCACAGCAGTATCATGTAAGCAATCACTCAGCTGACAAGGTGCGCCTGGCATCAAAGAGCATGCTTTGCAGCAACAGTGCCGCATCATGCTGCAGGTATACCTGGATTGTTTCATTGTCACAGTATTGTACATATTTGGCCTGCTTTTGCAGCTTCCAGCTTTTCTGCTCTGGAATATGCTTGTTGTCGCCCTTGGCAGCAACGTTGACTTTGCAATACTTCTTGGCCTCCTCAGCTGCTTTCTTGCTCCAAGAGCCTGTGACAATTTGATCTACGCTGTCTCCAGCTTTGGTCAAGTTGAGCGGTACATTGGCAAATGCAGTTGATGCCCCGCCTTGCAAAAATAGCACCTACACACAAACAGAACATGCTGCACTCTGCACTCTGCATGTACATAGACAGAAGCACAGCTCTGGAACAGCTGATGCTAAGCACAGCACTGACAAGTAACACACCTGGTAGTTGTCAGGGATGTTGAGCAATGACCTTAGATCCTGCTCAGCCTGGTGGATGATGCTGCTGAACTCTTTTCCTCTGTGGCTCATCTCCATCACACTGGTGCCTGAGCCCTTCCAGTTGAGCAAGCCCTCCTGAGCTTCCTCGAGAACCTCAACTGGCAGGACTGCGGGTCCCGCAGCAAAATTGTACAAGCGTCCATGAGGTGCAGGTTTGCTCACTTGCTGTGGAGCAAGCTCCCGTTCAGTGGCAGCTACTGCACGTACTGATAGCTTGCAGCAAGACCGACGGGGGATGGCTGTGACGTGTGCATGCTGTCGGGGAAGGTGCCCCAACGACATCTGCATGATTGGAATACCTTGCAGCTGCCGAGTCGCGAACGATTTGGAGCTCAGCGACTCTCGAAGTTTAAAGTCATACACGCCTTGCGGCTTGCTGGCCTAAACCCTATAAGAAAACCTGGCAGGGAATGTGCCAGTTGGCATGCATCCTGTGCAGGGCAAAGCTCTGATTCACGATCAAATTACAATAATAGTGCAGTAGTGCGGTATGACATGAACACCAGCTCTGCTGAGCTATGAGCACATGTCTCTGAGAACTTACCAGAGTGAAATGCTAGCAAGGAAGCAAGGCTTTCAGCCTTTTCCAGACATTGTTAAGAACTTGACATGGTCCGTGAAATTGATAGGGAGCTGCTAGTCATCGAAACTGCTAGGGAGCTGCTAGTCACTGAAATTGCTAGGGAGAATATGAGAGAAACAACAAAGTGTCCAGACAAATCTCGCTTGAAATTGTCAAGAGCTGCCAGTAACAAAGAATCTGGTACACTTCAACTATCTGTACATAAAATGCAATTTTCCTAGCATCTGCAGGGCAGGCCTGTTGCTCTGTGATGGTGGTGCACAATAACTGGGCCGCCTTATAGCTGTAACAGTCAGCCATTTGCATTTATTCACCTGTATATACTCATACATGAGCATCTACGCTTAGTAACAGCAAGGCACGAACAGATACACCTCTGACACCAAAACAAAACACCAAGTCAAAAGTCAACAGCTGTGTTTTTTGGACGTATGCCCCAGAGCTTGACATGCAAGCATTGGCTCAGTGGGCTGTTCTACGTCATGCCCTGGTGCTTTCACAGGCCAGCACCAACAACCTGCACCATGCAAGCTGTGCAGATGGCTTGAACAGGGGCCAACACACAAGCGTGCTCAGGGTCTACAGGCTGTGACTCACAGGACTTAGAACACCAGGAGCAACAGCCGCAAAAGGCCTTCTGATTAAGGCCATTCAACTGAGATACTTGTCCGAGGGCGTCACACTTCCTTAGCTGCCGATGTGAACCATTCAGAATCTGTTTTCAAAGCTAAGGGGATGTCTGACTTCATTTGCAGTACTTCAGAAGCTTCTTGGCTAGTTGCATCTATCATATTCTAGCAGTGTACATTGGACTTGTCCCTGTTTCCTTCATTCGTTGTGGTGCACTCGTGCTGCATGATTCCTGTGCCCCTGTACTATCAACTATGCTCCTGTACTATTGATTGTGGCATCTCACACAGCTCTGACCTGATCAACGCCCTCAAAGAGTTGCTGCTTGTGGAAATCCAATACAACAAGCCCATGCTGAAGGTAAGGCCAGCTGAACGGCAGATGAATATATTACCCCGACTGGGCTGAGCTATGCGCTCACTAGGTTTTGATCGACGTCAAGCTCTGCGCTCCCTGAGGCATTGTTGCTACTGGCAGCTCCTGCTCTGTCTGTAGCAGCGTCTGCCACTTTGTTTGGTGCGCAGTTGTGGTGCAATGATACACTCACAGCCTTCATATGCATTTCTGACGGCATCGCTCCTGGGGTATCATGGCTGATGCACAGGCTTATCCTGGGGGCTGATGTCATGGCTAATCAGACAATGCTCCTGCAAGAAGTGTCCTGAATGGAGGTCTGGATGACTTGAAAGATGTGCTGGGCTGTGGGCCTGTTGGCTGGCTGCTGGTCCAAGCAGGCACACACCATGTTACTCACGGCCTGTGGGCATTCCTCAGGAACCTGCACAAACACACCCTGCTTAGCAAACCACATTTGCAGCTGGCTGTTGTGCACGTGCATCCATTCAGTGATGAAGGCAAGCCTACAGCATGTCCCTCCCAGCCTGGAGGCCCTGTTCATGATCTTAAAACGATTACAATGTAATCCATACAGCTGACGTGGTCAGAGCAAATCTGCATGTCTCTGCATGAAACTGGTCTCATGTATTAAGGCTGCTGCTGTTGTCTGCCCGAAAGAGTGTGCTATGGTGCAAGGCTTGCCATGTGTGACACTGGAGGTACCTTGAATTCTCGTAGTTGGCCTCGTCGGGCATGCTTCTGTGTGATCAACTCCCACACCACAACACCAAAGCTGAAGATGTCAGCTCTCTCATCGCACCTGCTGATGTCAGCACGTCAAAAGCAGTACAGGCAGAATACATATGCTTTTGTGGCGCATGCATCACAGAGTGTGCCTATGTTGATGCCAAAACTGGCACAGATGGCAGTGTGAGGCATATGACAACCACATTGCAACATGATGCAGTACAGATGCATGGGAACAAAGATGTGAATCTTGTAAGATCCAAGTGATGTGGAGTGTGGTTTGTCACTGTGTCCAGGGCGGGCCCTTTGGCATCCAACCCACCACAACCTTCTAAAATTGCATTGACATAGGCAGCAGAGAGGCAGCTTTTAGCCTGGTGAATCACATCAGTGTCCAACTGTGAGAGCAGATCTCAGCCAGCCAAACCAAAACTTGCAAGCAGTGACAGACGACAAGTGAGGACAGACAGATGCATACTCTAGACCATTGCTACTGTTGTTATATGCTGCAAAACCAATGCAGTTTTTGCGCATTTGTTCACTGCCGTCCATCAACACAAAACAACACCAAATTGCTATTGGCTTAGGCCTAGAAAGCCTCGCTTGGCAGAGACAGCAAAGCTGCAAGTCAGCTGACTCAGTTGCTGAGTCAGCAACAAATGCAAGGATGTCAAAGCAGACTTGCTGCTATGCAGTGATGCATGTGGGAAATTGCGCCAGAGCATTGACCTTTCATTCATGAGCAGCTCCGGGGCAGCATATGTGAATGTGGTCTGCACATAGTGGCTGGAGCTTGACAGCGAAGTGTCGCCCATGATATGCGCCAGGCCTACGTCACAGATCTTGGCCAATTCGAAATCCTCAGACAGCAGCACATTGCCACTTTTGATGTCCTTGTGCAGAATCTGCAGACAGCCAAAGTTGGGTGCTCAGACATCTCACTCTTGAGAGCAGATTTGCAGCTTCTGATGTTGTGTCCTACTCCTACCTGTCTGACAGTATCTATCAGCCAAAATGGCACTTTGTGCCAACAATGCTGACACATGTCACTGGTGCATGTAGCGTCAGGTCAAGCAAACAAAACGGGCGATGCAGCAATGGGACATGTTGTTGATATGCTGCCAGCATGCAGAGCGCAAGCAGGGGTGCGCTCAAGTGCACAGCTGTGAGCATGGAGCCATCATACTGGCCATGACTCAAATAGCTGACAGGCAGTCAGAACAGCTATGTGGCATACACCTCATGAGCCAATCGCATGATACTTCAGCACAGCATGGCTTTTGCAGCTGCACCTTGCACCGCACAGTACGCCGCAACAAAGGTGCAGCTGAAATCAAAGGCAGTTTTAGCAAGCCAGCAGCCTAGAAAGCAACAGCACTGCAGGAAACCATGCATGTCAGTAGCAGTGTCCCTGTGCAGTCTGCAGTACCTGCAGCAACATGTGCAGCAACAGAAACAGCCTGGTGAGCACAATTGCATGTGCAACATAGAAGCTTGAGCACAAGCTCACCCCATGGCAGTGCAAGAAATGGAGGCCCTTGATGACATCAAGGGCTATCTGGGCTCCTTTGTTGTACCAGCTGAGGGTGGCTGACAAAGGGCCCCTCAAAGCCTGCTTCAAATCACCACCCTGCACAAACACTAGGAAATCTAACAGATTCAGTCAAAGCACAGCACATCTGTCTGAAGCATCAGCTCAAATGCCACACTACAGTGATTTTGGAGTTGGTGGACAGAGGTTGTCATTGCATTAAGCATTGCAGTGCTCACATGGTACCCAGCTAAGATGCCTTCAGGCCCTAAGTGGTTGCAAGCAGCTTTGACGCATCAGGCACTGCGATCCACAAAGCCGCTTGCAACCATGTACGCCGTGAAGCCATCTAAGCTGACTACCATGGCTACCAGTTTGCAGCAGGTATGGTGACCAAGCAGTCTGCTTTTGCAGCAGCACATGCAAAGGAAAAGGCAGAGGCGCGACAGCAAGCGTGTGCAGAAACACCACCCTTCCCTTGACAGTATGCTCTGAAACACTTGAAGCAAATTGGGTGACGGCATCTGTACAGAGCTGTTTGCTAGCATGCAGCGTCCCGTTGTGCAGAGCACTGATCACTCAATGTTTGTTTGTGCCACCATGAACCATTTACGGTTTGTTGTTTGACATGAATCTTCTGTCCGAAGTTGTACATTGGATCCTCTGATGATCCCATGTATGCAAGCAATGTAGCTGACTGATTCATTCACTGGCATGCTACTGTTGCACATGCAGAACCTGGCCATCTACAGGGATACGTGTATCAGCAATATGTCACCTGCATGAACTCTAGCACCATGTATATGTTGTCATCCTGAGTGTAAGAGCCGTGGAACTCAACAACGTGCTTGTCAAATGGTAATGATTCCAAGATTTGAAGCTCCTGCAAAGCAGACACTGAGGTAGTTGTATATGGTTGCAAGGCAGAGCAGCCAGGTAGACAGGCAAACGGCCTTGCTAGTGTGCTATGCACACAAGTTTCAAGATGGTAATGTTGCAAGACAGACCTGCCATGCATGTGACGCATTGTAGCAAAATGCAACTAAAGGCAAGCCATGAGCAGGATCATAATAATTTGGTGTGTACTGAACTTGCAATTATCCTGTATGGGTTGTATTACAGCATAATGTCACAGCAGCTGCATTTGACCAAAGCATCATGCAACAGCAGAACGGCAACAGTGAGGTTCACCTTCTGCATGACCTGGAGAGCCTGGTGAGAGGTGAGCTGGGGATTGACGTGCTGTCTGTGGATGGTCTTCACAGCAACATCCAGCTGGCCCATCTTGGCCTTGTACACCTACAAATATGGACTCATACATGTGGCTGAATGGGCAATGCTGCTATGCACCTGCAAATGTGCATTCTCGCAACAGGACAGAAAAGACAGACCAGCAAGCAGGGCGGGCTATAAGCAGTCCAGGGGAACGCAGGGGAACGCAAGGGCAACATTAGAAACCAATAGCGGTAGGGCAAGGGTAGCAGCGGGAGTACAATTAGGGGTTGGGGCAGGG
>JAABUK010001971.1_pt1 | contig 37768 bp, 51 predicted proteins | sample 5559141 | NCBI WGS metagenome assembly JAABUK01 (sample SAMN10711869, study PRJNA513367) | rock metagenome | isolation source: Antarctica rocks | place: Antarctica: Victoria Land, Pudding Butte nord | collected 2016-01-03 | reverse complement strand
AGGTCTCTAGAGTAGCTAGCAAAATATTTGCTAAGTATGACACACAACATCAGCAGTACCAAGATAATAGTGCAGTGCAAACATAGCATGGGTAGCACTTGATCTGGTGATGACTGTCAACCTTTTTTGCACAGCTTATCTGCAAGCGGCTCTCCAGTTCATCATCACATCATTGTGTTGATGGCTGCATGCTTTGTTTAATGAGCACATGCCACAGGCATTCCAAGGCTCAATGGCAGATGCCCAATGGGCCCTTCGATATCAGTACCGTCTACCATGTGGTGCATCAGATGCTGAAAGATGTCACAGCGTCGCATGGACCGCACGGTGTCATGAAAAGCATAACGCCAGGCAATAATCTTAAGCGATCATGCATAACGCCAGGCATGCTAAGTCATTGTGATTGACCTGGCGTCACCTTTCCGTCCCTGGAGCTGTACCGTATCGTTGTGCGACGTGTTGCCAGTTTGCTTCTCCACGGTCCTGTGATCAGGTTGACGACCAGCTCGCCTGCAGCCAAGCTTAAGGTCAGGGCGCATGCATGGTACATCGAATAGCTCTCGTACGCCACGGTCAGTCCGACTTCAATCTCAACAAAAAGTTCACTGGGTGGACTGACGTGGACTTGACCGAGACAGGCGGCAAGGAAGCGATACAAGTATTAGTCTGCTGCTTTGATCACACGCGTGCTTGCAGTTTCGGACCGCCGTATAGGCCGACGTTGAGCTGACAATCACATATACACTGTCAGGCCGGAGAGTTATTGAGAACTGAGGGGTACCTTTTTGACCAGCATTTTGCTCGGTCCTCAAACGGTCCGTCAAGACACTGCAGTTTATCCTTGAGGAGCTAGACCAGCTATGGGTTCCAGTGGAGAAGAGCTGGAGACTGAACGAACGGCATTACGGCGACCTGCAAGAAGTCAGCAAGAGCGAGACTGCCAAGAAATTCGGAGAAAAACAGCTGCAAGACTGGCGGAGAGGCTATGACTCAGCACCTGCTCGTAAGGCTTCTGTTCTTGCATCTGTTCTTGCACTTGCATAGTCCACAAATGCTGGGACCAGGTGATCTGTCCACATGGCAGAACCCAGGATATACTATTGCTGGCACCACAGCTCTCGAGCCTCCAAAAGCTGCACAAAACAAGGTTAAACTCGATTTTCCCTGTCTGGTATGCAGCACTTGAACAAGGACATGATGACCACCGTCACCCAAAAAGGGATCGGCGCTATCAGTCAGTGGACAGCGCAGACCTGCCCTTGACTGAATCCCTGAAGCAAACTATAGAGAGGGTCTTACCTTACTGGCAAGACTCGATTCTGCCAGCTGTGAAAGCTGGCAAGCACTGCATCATAGTTGGCCACGGCAACAGCATCAGGGTAACATGAACTTCACCAGGCCAGTGTTGTTCAGCTTGACATTCTGCACAGGCAATCGCAGCACATTCTCGTGAAGAGTCTGAGCATAGGAACCAGATCCATGCTTACCTCAAGGGTAGCAGCAGGCAGCATACCTAGTCTGCAGTCCTGTTTTGGCCATCTGCACTTGCCAGATCATCATGCCTCCACTGGATTATGGTGCATACACAGCTCTGGCAAACTGGCTGGCATTTGTAAGTCCTGCACACCACAAAAGCGCCCACTCAGCAACACAATGTGCGCGTCATGAAGCTATAGACATCAACGTGTGCACCCAGCAACACAAAGTCCAGGCATGAAGCTATAGACATCAACACGCCCAGAAGTGGCAAGAGGTCTTGCATGTGCTGGCCGGGGAACTGCCTGTTGGACTCAGAACACACTCTGCTTTGCTGCAGGCGCTGGTCAAGATCCTAGATGACATCTCAAACGACGAGATCAGAAGTCTTGAGATCCCAACTGGCGTGCCTCTCATCTACGAGCTTAATGATGATCTCAAACCTGTTAGGCATTATCATGTTGGGTATGCTACTATCCCATTACCAAATGCACATGAACATGATTGCATGAATCCAAGTATGAACATGACTGTGAACATGAATAAGGAATCAAATGAATTTGAGTATGATATGTATGGTCAGCATGACTCTTCGGTCTGACCTGGTCAAGCATGTTGTACCTCGTTCTGTGCTGATCTGAAATCCCAGTTTCACAGATGCATGGATCTGTTGTCTATACGGTAATACCATATGCTCAATGTTGCTTACTGTAACTTCATAGATACAAGGGCCAGACGGTCATGCAATCTTGCCAACCATAGCAGTTGCGAACGTACATGCGGCATGTGAGCATATAGGTTGCGGTTTACAAGCTGTTGAACAGCTATGCTGCAGGTGGTGACATTGTCACTTGAGGCATGCATGACATGATTGGTCATTGCTGATGGGAGACATGTCTAAAGTCTACACTTAGACTCTGCTTGAGCAAACAGATTCTCAGCCTGGCAATTTGGCCAACTGTACATGCATGACGCTTAAGCAGGGCGCATGCAAAACAGACTGCATCAGTGTGTACGCATCAATGTGCACATGGTTGAGTGGTGCTGCAGGACTTCTGAGGCTTTCAAGAGGAGGTTGGGGGTGCTAGGAGTCAATGAGCAAGCTGAGCGCATGCTGAAAGCATTTGTCAGCCGAGGCTTGGAGCTGAAACTAGACGAGATCAAGTACCATGCACAAGGCAAAGACAATGAGATTGAGAAGCTGATTGGCATTTCTGGCGCATCCAGTGACTCAGAGGTAATCAATGCATACCTGCAAATGGATTTCACAGCCATAGGTCAAGGAGTCAGCACCTGGGCAGCCTGGCATAATGGCTTCTTATCATATTGATGCCAAAAGGCGCAGTTTTCCTTCTTTCTTTTACATTTCTCAAGTTTCTCAAGGAGTCGACAGACTGTGGCATCAGGTTGGTTGCTTTAAAGTAGACAAAAGAAAAAAGGTTCCATAGGTCCTTCTGCAGAGGCATTGTCAGTCCCTATCATTCAAACTGGTTTTGTTTGCTTCGAATTTTTGAGTTTTTCATGACGATTCAGAGGGATCTAGTTGTACCTGAAATGTAATCAAGGGCACCTGGTCCACGCAGGTTTGGCACAGGCAACGTCCCTACAGTGTTTTGAAAGTAGCACATCAAAGGATTTCTGTATAGCATTGGTGACACAACGTGCCATTGGACCCTGCACAAGCAAGTCTCTGGCACTTGCTCTGTCAGCGCACACCCCTTGAGTGCAATTCAGTGTCTCATGTTAGTGCATGTTGGCTCACAGGACTAGGGTTTAGGCACACCTAGTCGGTACCTGGCAAGAACATCCAGCTGGAACGCCTGTAAATTTTTATTATCATTAAGCAAGTTTCTTGCCTGCTGCACAGGTCATTGAGTCCAGCGATGTGCTCTTTCTGTTTGGGAGTGTCCAAGATGTGAAGGACAGCATAGCTGCAAACCAGGACAGTCTGCAGGAGCACCAGATTCTTGTGCCTGTCACCAGGGATGGCAGTATAGAGGAGTATCAGGTACATATTGCCACGCACATGAGCTGGAAAGCAATTATATAATTATTCTGTTATTGGTAGTATTATTTTTTGTTGTTTTTGTTGTTATGATTTTGTTATTGCCTTGGCACGCAGCCAAGACGTACAGACACATCATTTCGAGACTGCCCTTTTGTTTCACATGCTGGCACAGACATATTGCTTGTGAGTATGCTTCGTCCACCGACAAAATGCCACATATGCTGCTTATGTCCCTAATTTGGATCAACACATGCAAGTGTGGTGTCCTTGGCAAAATAGTACATGTCAGTCTGATGTGTGTTTGTTGGCAGTGTTCTTGCGCACTAGTAGAGGTGAAACGTGACCTTGAGAGAATTTTGACAAGACTCAGGCACTTTTGACAAGCATGCAGGCCAGTTGTCCCTGACCTTCTAGTTTCATTCTGCATCTTAATGTGGGTGAAAATGGATGAATGAAATCAAGGAAAAAATAATATACAATGGGTGTCTGTGTGTAACAGGAGGCAGCCGGGCAAGGTGTGAAGGTGTTACAGGCCTTCTCAAAAGACGGAATGAAGTGGCAAGAGGAAAAAGCTGTAGCAGCTCGCATTGCCTTGAGGAAAGGCCATCAGGCGTCAGAGCTGGACCGCAACATTGTCAAGACTGTGTTTGAGGCGGCAGGATATCTGGTTGTTAAGGAAGGCAGTCTGGACCAGACATAACAGAAAAATCACAGGCAAAGGGAAATAAAGCCAGTGTAATGCTGCTGGTGGTACCACTGTTGATCGTGACAAGAGCCTCTGCTATCCAGCTGAAAGTTTAGTTGCAGTGGCAGTCTGGGATCAGATGTAGTTCTCGAATTCTGAGATCTATGCCTGGACTTGTGTCCTCTGAGTGGTACAATACGCCTGAAACAGCCTTTTGGTGGCCAGAAACAGGCATGCTGATTATTTGCTTGGGACATCAGCATGTCAAGGCCACAAGCAATTGACAGTGTCTCTCTAGCTGCACGCGATCATGGTCTGCAGAATTATCATCGTCGCATTCATCCAATTTGGACGCAAGAAACACAGCAAGGCAAACTGCTCAACCTTGTGACGTTCACGACACAGCAGCTGAGTGAGTACAGCTACACATGAGAGTATGAGAGGTGCCGAAACAAATTTGGCAGCATTGCAACAATGTCATAATGTGCTGACTGACGCTGTATAAGTAAGCTTAAAGCAGGTTGTTTAGTGATATTGATGCTGTGCAGATAAGATTTAAGGCACTGCATGCAGATCAAATTCAAGGCATGGCATGCAGATAAGATTACAGGCACTGCATACAAGCAACATAATGTTGTCACAACAGCATTCAGCAACTGCAATCAGCAGGCGCAGCTTCAGTAACTGGCACAGGTGTGCACTGTCATTTCAGAGGGGCTCATTCAGTAGCCAGCTTTGGTCTGAGCAGCTGTTGAACAGGACAAAAGTCAGCTTTACAGCTTTCAGATCTGACCGGCTTTACATAGCTAGTGACATCAAATTCCACCTTCACATAACTTGACAGCAGGTAATGTACATAATGATAAGACTCCAGGCGTTAAGTACTAGACCTATGCAAGCTTGCAATTTTGCTTGTGGCATAGTTGGGATTCACATGCTAGATGCAGTTGGCTTAAGCTTAGTTGATGAACCGTACATGCCCTGACGATTTGAGATGATCAGGCGTGCAACTGGGAACTGCTTTCATGAGAGGCTGGCAAGGCAAGCTGCGCCAAATTACACAAGACAGTTACTGTATCAGCTTGGTGTTTCTCAGAGCTATGAGCATGCTAGCAAGGTTTCAGTTTATGCAGCATGCAAGCAGCAAGCTCAAGCTACTGGTGACCTGCCTCAGATTGACTTTGGCAACCTATATGCATCTTTTGAGGACATACAGGCTCTGTATTCTGCCTGCTGTCTGCTCAGGGTGGCTGCTGTTGCAATGGCTGCTGCTGCAGTAAGCAATGGGACTCTTGTTACTTGACTCAACGTTTACTAACTATTGCTGCAAGCCGTCCTGTCTTGCTGCTTTCGACCGTTGACACAGATCTAAGCAGCCTGTCCAGTCTCTCCAAACTGCATCAACTCATGTCGCAAGAGGGGCATCTCGAGTTTGCGTAGGGGTAGCGCCTGTGAAGTTCTTGATGTCCGCTAACACTTGCGGGGTCGCCTCTGCTGCAAGCGACGCTGCCACTGCGGCTTCGTCACGGAACTTGAGGACGCAAATCGCGATCGTGCCCGCACCATCGTCCTCAGGGTAAAACACCGAAAGGCTTTGCAAACCGTACGATTCCCAGCTTTTCTGCACCAGAGGCAGGTGTTTTGTACGATAGTAGGTACGATCGAAGTGAGTGGTCGCATCGCCAGGGTATGTGACGTACACAATCGCCATGACACTGCGCCGTACAATACAGTGTGTACGGCACAGCGCATAAACTGCCACTAATGGTATGAAACGACTAAACTAGTGGTGTGAACATAAGCTGCAAGGAGGTTAGTCATGAGCCATGACTTTGGGGTCAGCTTCGGGATAAAAAATAAACTCTGAAGCGTGATCGCGAGGGATCGTGTGTGAGCAGGGGCTCGGGGACCACGCCTGAGTATGCGATGGATTGTGCGTCGGTTTCAGTGCATCAGCTTTGGGATGCTGACCAGACACCTCGCTTCTGTAGGTGATTAGCGGTGCCCGGCAATAATCAAGACATGGTGCCCGGCAATAATCAAGACATGCTCCCATGACATGCTGTGAGCTCCATGCATTTGCAGCAACAGCAGCTTGTGAAAACGATGCTAATCACCAATGACAATAATCAATATTGAAAGGTAATGTTGCACTGCAGCAGACTGTCCGGGTATACTTGCTGCAGGACAAAGACAGCGCATTGAATGCTCACACCACACTGCACGAGCTCAAATGTACATCTACAATTAAAACTCATCTCTCCTTCTCAGCAACAGGGGCCGCAAACAGCTGTACAGCTTACATCAGCACAGTCTTTCCTTAGCAAATCCTCCACTTGAACTCAATGACAGTGCAGTGTGGTGCGATCTTCACACAGAACTACAGTAATGACAAGCTTGTCAAGTGAGATGATCTGCACAGCCCAAGCAATGCCAGAACCAAATTTGTATCAACAAGCCACATCTGGGCAGCAGGAGCTTATGATGCTGGAGGGCCAAAGACACGCAGATTGTGGTCCACTGAGCCCACAAACAGCTTGGTGGCAGGCTTGTTCCAGGTGCAGGATAGCACAGAGTGCTGACCCTGCAGGACAGGGCACATCAACCCACTCAACACCAAAACTGTGTTGTTATTATTAAAACTCTCATTATTGTTATTATCAGTTATGATATTGTGTGCAGCATTTGCATTACCAGCTGGACTTCCACTTTGCCCAAGTGAGCTCTTTCTGCATGTCATATGCAATCAACAGCTAGCTGTGTTGACACAACATTTTTCAAGACGCAGGGCATGTCTGTGCACTACGTGCTGGGCATGTCTGTACACAGCCATCCCATGTGCCATCCCATATGGCATGCATGTGCCTCAAAGCAAATGTACATAGTTGTTTGCAGTTGACGTGTCTGATGAATACGCAAAAGATACCTTCTGTGGCAGATCAGACAGTGTAGACAGCAGCTGCCATTCCTGTTTCACGCCATAGATGCGAGCATCCATACCACCAACAGCTAGGTACTGACCACTGTTGTCAAACTTGACTGACGTCACAGGAGCACCTGCAGTGCGCACACACCTACTTGTCACTGCTGTGACATACTGTTCTTGCAGCAGGACAGCTCTCAAGGTCACAGGGCCTGTGGTGCTTGCCAGCAGGGCCTGAAGAGCTACACAGCACTATTTGCAGCGTATTGGTTTGTATGCAAACCACCATTCTGGGGCAGTCCAAGGGAGGAAAAGGGGTTGGATGTGTTGAAGAACACAAGTTGCAGATGTCCGTGCATCTCCTGAAGCCAGCGCTGGAAGTCTAGGAAAGACACGATCTTTGCTCCTTTGTCACATTTTAACATGACAAGATTAAATGCACTAGAAACAGTAAAGCAAATCAGCGTTTTGCTTAGCTATGGCAGAGCATGTTGTTTCATGCATGCAAAACCATGGTGTACGATACAGTCTGTTTGCATGACGCAATACACTCAAGAGCCAATGCCCCCTCATGGGGTAGGGCATTAGTCTCAGCAGGATTTGTAAATTTATGCTGGCAACGCTGGATTATGCCTTGTACAATTGGCCTATCACAAAAAAATACTAATAATGATGCAATACATTCTGCCACGGCAACATGAAGGGCTGTAGCGGAAGGCATACCGTTCTCATAGGGCACAATGGTCTTGATGTTCTTCAGCTTTCTCAGGTCCCAGAGCTTCACAGAGTCCCCAGCAGCTGTGGCCAAGAAGTAGCCATTCTCTGAAAAGGAGATGCCGGTCACTGGAGCGTTGGCCTTGGTCTCAAACTTGGCCACATTCTGCACCACACCAAGAGCTGCTGAAAGCAGAGAAGGGAAACAGACGTGACAAGGGAAAACAAGAAGTAGCCATTTTGTAGAAGAGAGATGCCAGTCGCTGGAGCACTGCCCCTGGTCTCAAACTTGGCCACATCCTGCAGCTGTTACTGTGATGACACAGGGCCCCAACACAAATTGTGTAACAAGCAAATGTGGCCAATCACACTGTGCACGTACAGGGCAGTCATCCTGAGGCAAGCAGTTTGCAAGAAGTGGCCATGCATCAATGCAGGCACAGCACAGCACAGCATGCTGCTGCGAACCTTTGTTGCAGTTCATAGTAACATGTGGCTTCTCCCAGCGTATGAGTCATCAACAGCAATACTGACAGCAATACTGCGCAGCCACAATGCCATCATGCACAAACACAAGCAAGTTTGCCAACAGCATCATACAGTCATGGCGTAACACAGTCGTGGCATAACACAGACGTGGCGTAATACAGTTGTGTCGTACGTTTTGGGACCTGGTCTCCCATACATGCACCACTGCATCATCAGTGCCTGTGCCCAGAATCTGGCCATCTGGATGCAACGCCACGCTGCTGTACGCTGAGTCAATTGTTGGGCTTGTCAACTGCAGAAACAGCAAAATGTCAGCACTGCCATATTGAGCCACAATATGTGTCTTAAGGGGCTTGACACTTGCAAAACAGTCAGGATGTCTGAATTGTCATATCGCCACAATGTGTTTCAAACTGGGCTTGACATTTGCAAAACAGTCAGGGTGTCTACATTGACATACTGCCACAATATGTATAAAGGTGGGCTTAGCAATTGCAAAGCAGCAGGGTGTCTGCATTGTCATGGTTCTATAATGACTTTCAAGATGTGTGTCAATTGCAAAGCAGCAGGGTGTCCGCGTTGTCATATTTGTTGCAACTACCTCTCAGGGCTTCACACCAATGGTGCAAGTGTATGCACAGACAGCATGAGATCAGCAGTGCCAGGCAGACAGCATGAGTCAGCATTGTGTCAGCAAAGATAAAAACAACTCGACGAGCATTCACAACATCCAATCCTGGGTTGAGGGGTGGGGGGGTGGGGTTGGGGGGCATGCAGAGGATGAGGGCATGGAAACTGTGTAACCACCATAGAACTAACATCAGCTTGTGGCACAGCATATGCATCAATTTGTGGTGCAGCATACGCAAACAAGAGCACTGCAGCAGAAACACACCTGGGCCATACACAGCATGGAGTCCAAGTCATAGAAGGCCCAGGACCTGTCAGCAGAGGCGGTGATGAAGTACTTGTTGGTGGGATGCAGCGCCACACCCACCACCTCACCAGAGTGGTCAGACAGCACAGCCTACAAGTCAGACATCACATGCTTTGAAGAAGAGCAGGGTTACTAAAGCTCCGCTGTTACCACCTCACAAGTGTGGTCAGACAGCACAGCCTGCAGGCATCACAAGCATTGAAGAGCAGGATTACTTTCTCAAGCTCTGCTGCAAGGTGCTACAGCAAAATTGAAGTACATAACCAGTCTGTCAAACCCAACACCAAAACCCACATAAGGCACGGATCTGGGGATCAATCTTGAATGCAGTAGCAGCTGCTGACGTCACTGTCAGCAGCCAGAGGCAAGATCAGCCATGTGTGCCGAAGCTGATGCCCATTCTCGACACCAGACAAACAGGAAAGCATCAGGGTCACACAGCAAGCAGCCAGACAGAAACATGAGAAAGGCGCTCTTTCAGGTGACTTCCTGAAGCAGAGCTTGAGGCAGTGCGGGCAGCTGACCTTGCACTTGTAGGCATCGCCATCAACTGCCCACAGGCGGCTGGTCTTGTCTGCTGAGGTGGTAACCATGAGGTCCTGATGGCCCAGGAACTTGGCATCTGTCACCCGCTTGCTATGCCCTGTCAGCTCGCCCACCTTGCGCCCTTGTGCCCTGCACGACAGCCACATGTAGAGGGGGGGGTCACAGCTTTCATAGATGAGAGGCTGGGTGACATGGGTCACAATTATGTGTGCTAGACGACAGGGGAATGGAAGTGAGCTGTTTGACCTCACAATGAAGCGTGTTATGCAAAGTCAATGGCATTCTTTGAGTCAAGTGCTGCCACAGCATGTGCAAGAGCATTTGCAGCAAAGAACGGCTTGTGTGTGTGCATACCTGTCGTAGATCTGCACTGTGTGGTCTCGGCCAGCAGATGCCACAATATCTTCACTGCTTGGGCTCAGGTCTATGGCCGTGATTCCACCCTGTGTAAATTGACCAGCACATCAGACAGAGAATGCAATGCAAAGCGTCCTTGTGTCAGATTTAAACCTGCCCTGCTGTCTGCGCAGGAATGCCTCGTTGACTCTGCTGCTGCTGGGGTGCAACTGTGAGAGAGCAGCAGATGTTTGTTGTCGACTTGCACCTGAAGGAAAACGCCTGACACTAGTTCCATGGCAGTTCTGACATCAAATTCCCAGCATGAATTGGGGTATTTCAACTTGGAGTGAAAATTCTACACCCCCAAGATCTGCTTGTATAGCTGTGCAATTGCTGCAAGAAAGCTGGCTGCTGCACATTGCCCACTAACTAGTGCCAATGCAGATGCTAATGAATCCTCAGTCACGTAAGCCCCACACCATTTTGACCTTTGACACCCTATACAAAGCATGACTGCTTGGCAGACTGCACAACACGATGCAGGTCCAAACAATGTATCAAGGACGTCCAGATGTGGTAACCAATCTACTGTGAGGACAGGCATCTTGTGCAGCGGATAAGCGCTGAACCGGTCCCAAAGTTCAGTGCCAAACTGACTATAAATCAAGCAATTGGTCATCCAACTGCCCGACCAAACAACGAACTAACCAGTCACTCAAGCGAGCAAGCAAACAGGCAGTCAGCCACTGACTCGCTCAACACACTCAGTCAATCAATAAGTCGTACATGATGTTGCACTGGCAGGCCTACTGACCTGAGACAAGCATCAAGTCAAGCCTAGTACAATAGGCCTATCACGACTGAAACAAAACAAAATTGACCTCTAAAGTCTTGTGCAGGGGATGGCTACCAGTCAGCCGCTGACTCATTCAACATACTCAGTCAATCAAGATGATGTACGTGATGTTGCACTGGCAGGGCCTGCTGACCTCAGACAATCATCGGGTCATGCCTTGTACAACAGGCCTATCACGACTAAATAGTAAACAAAAAACCTGACCTCAGACAATCATCAAATAATGCCTTGTGCAATAGGCCTATCACGACTAAATGGGGGGAAAAAGCTGACCTCAGATGTCTTGTGTAGGGGATGGCTACTGAGCAGGCCAAACTGCTCAATGGTGCCAGCAGAAGCCAGGCCAGCAGGCATGGGCCGTTTCCTGCGGCCCTTGCTCAGCTCAGCAGAGGTGGTTGTCAACACCTCGATGATGTCATCTGTGATGCCCGCCTTGGCCTGCAAACAAGACATGGACAGCTCTGATGTGTCTGTTGGACAAGTCTATTTGTCTGTGGACAGGTCGCCTATTCCTGTGGACAGGTCTACTCTGTGCGCGAACAGGTTTACAGTTTCTGTGGACAGGCCTAATCTGTCTGTGTCTGTTCCACAAGGCAGGGGGCAGGTTGCATTGTGTTTGTATGCCTGGCAAAAAGTAAAAACATGTGCTGCAGCTGATTGCGAGTACATGCCAACAGTTGCATTGCACTCATAAGCATTGATAGCAATGCAGTTCGTTGAAAGCATGCTGAGGCTGGTCACAAAGCGATTACACAACTACATGCTGCAACAATGCGACGAGCAATGCAACTAAACATGCTGGGGGTGCGCATGCTGCAAATACACATCAACTGCATGTGAATGCTGCTGCTGCAGCAGCAGCAGTCTATCCACAAAGCAGCTGCAGCCCAAGCAAAACAGCGTCACATGCCAGGCAATGCGTCAAACATATGTCTGGGTCAGTACAGAAAAGATGTTCTGCGGTGACATCATAAATTTGCACAGAGCAGACTTGTGCAAACACCAAGGAGTTGGTTGATACACACTGACATGTGCACTCCCTCTTTATTGAGCTTAGCCATGGTCAGAGTACAGAAATCAGGCAGGCCTTTCACAGTGTTGTCAATAGATGACGTTACTTGCATTCCAGGGCTTTCCTTGATAGGATGGATCGCAGATACACGTTCCCAAGACACACTGATCTGCAGAGCTTGGTAACTGCCTAAATCATAGGGGTACTGTGTTAGTGTTAGATACATTTCAGGGCTTTGTTCCAGGGCTTACCCTCTTGCCACCACCCTCAGTGCCATTCTCAGCAGCCCTCTTCCCATTGGCCATGTCAGGGGGGGTATCCACAGGCTCAGGGACGGGTGCTGGGGGGGCCCTGATTGCACTTTCAAGTGCCCTGCGAGCCTCGTCCCTCTCCTTCTTCAGCCTGGCAATGACACGCACTGCCCCATCATGCTGATACAGAGCATGGCTCAGCTCCTGGCGAGTGTTTTGTAGGTGCTGTCTGAGGCTGTGCTGCTCCAGCATGACTGCATCCCATTCCTGCACAAACCAACCCAGAAGTTGCCGTTGCAGAGGGCAGCAAAAGGCAGATGCAAAGGGCAGATACACAGTTAATGCTGATGTAATGGGCAGCGTTAGCCTCGGTAAGACATGCATTGGGTTGCTCGTCCGCTGGGTAAGCCATTGCTCCTGCCAGTGTGTCCTGTCTGAGGTTGTAATGCTGTAACATGACCGCATCGTGTCCCTGTCTGTGTGCACCCCTCTTGTTTATTGCACGATTGGACGTGACAGCATGAGCTCAGCTCTCAGCGAGTCTTGGGGGTGTGACCTAGCCTGCCACTACCTCAGGCAACGTGATGGCTGCTTGCGACACTAGTTGACAAACACACTAGTGAACTGCATTCTGTGACCCTTTGGACATCTGTGATGCTTTGGCAGTTGACCGCGGGACTTGTGTTGGGTTTGTGATGTGGCTGATGCCCAGCAGTAGGAACCACTGTCATCTACATGGGACTGTGAAGTGATTAACTTAAGGATTCAGTGGGCATCAATGTAAATGGCAAAAGGCAAATGCATTAGCCTGCATATCTGTTTCCGCTCTGACCCTCGTCTGTTGATGGGGGAGGCAACACGCCATGAGTAATGATGATGCAGCGCTGCAGCAGTATGTGCTACTGTGCTTGATGTTCACAGAGTGCTGGTGCTTACTGTTATGCAAGTAGCCACAAGACATGCACCAGGAATAACAGCTACAGGTCTAGATGGCCTGCCCTGCAACAATGACTCGCTTATCAATAACAGCAATTAGTCAGGCTGCTGGAAGCTTACATTCTGCAATAGCCCTAGAAGTCCTGGTATGCTGGTTGCTGGTGATGGTCTGGGTTTGAGGTTCTGCATGCACCAGTGAAAGTCAGCCTGGTAGATCGGTTTTACTTGTATCCAGCCACTTGCCTCAACCTGACAGCTGGAAGTAGCATCTTACCGTGTTATTTTTAACAACTAGCAGCTCATCTACGGTGGTTTCAGCGCCTGTCACTGGGTCTTTACCAGTATCCTGCAGTGTTGACCTAGCTTGCTGACGATGCCAAAAAAGACAACAGAACGCGCATGATGTGTTGTTGCAGAATGACACCTTGATGTGTTTCTCGATTAATCGTTTCTCAAACAAGTGTCCGCTTGTTTTGGAGACAACGGGCTCCTCTGGCACCGTGCCCGAGACTGCAAGCAGCATATGGCATCACTTCAAAATTGACCGACGCGGCGAACTCCTATAGCACCATTGAGGTGCACAAACGAACGCCATCACACTTGTGCAAAGTCATGCTTACTGGCGCAGAACATTTGGCCGCAGTCTGGCGGTGGACTAGGTGATCTGAGGTGAGGTCAGCAAGAGACTCGGAGGCCAGGAACACCGGGAAGATAGCGGCACTAGCTTGCTGATCCTTCAGCGAGTATTCTGAACCTTCATTCTGCTTGTCTGTGCATCTGGTGCCTTGCGCCACAGCGATGGCCTTTGACGGTGCAGTAACTTGATCGCAATATATTACACTTTTAAGGCAAATGGATATGGTTATTGTCATGCGCATTAGAGCTTGGACGCCGCCGTGCTCTGCCTCTCGGGTTGTTACAACAACCAAAAAATGGCAGGAACAGTGCCTGAGACCGTCCTCAAAAAGAGGAAGAGGGACGAAGAATGGGCCAACAAGAAGACTGCAGCTGCTGCTGAGGCTCAGAAGAAAGCTAGGTCATCTAGGAAAGACATCCTTAAGAGGGCAGAGTCTTACGTCCACGAGTATCGCAACAAGGTGTGAATCAGCGAGAGCACGGCATTGGCATACACTGCTGCCGCGACGTATGCACCGAGCTATGCACGACGTCGGGGTTACACCAGCCAGCAGCCATGCAATATCTTCAGCCAGACATTCTGTTTGCTTAGATAGCAGCATCGCCCTGTATCCGTACAAGCTCCTGACATCATAGCCTCAACCATCAGCAGTCCCTCATCAGCTTTTCTGCAGCATTCAAAACTCCCACATTCCACTGCTTACAGGAGAAGGACCTCATTCGTCTAAAACGGGAGGCCAAGAAGAAGGGTGGCTTCTATGTTGAGGAGGAGGCAAAGCTAGCCTTTGTTGTGCGTATCCGTGGTATCAATGACATGCACCCCAAGGTACCATATTGCAAGAGCAACATTTTAGCTGTAACGCTTATGATTCCTGCGTTGCAGCTGTAAGCAGCTTCACTGTGCTGACATTGTTTGATGGTCAGTGTGCTCATGTTGATTGGATGGGTTGCAGTCCAAGAAGATCTTGCAGCTGCTGCGATTGAGGCAGATCCACAATGGTGTGTTTGTCAAGGTAAGCCATGTCCCTAGGCTGGTCACCTGCCAATTTTGCAATTTATATGCCCAATTTTGAGCTGATTTGTGCTTTGCTAGCTCCCAAATGGCTGCAGCAGCCAATTTTGCAATGTGCTGTCACAGATCAACAAGGCCACTGTCAACATGCTGCGCCGTGTTGAGCCATACATTGCCTGGGGTTACCCCAGCCAAAAGACAGTGAGGGAGCTCATCTACAAGAGGGGTTACGGCAAGGTCAGCAGAGCTCTAGACCAGGCACTGCTAAATAGACACCCAGCCTGCTTATATTCACTTCTAGATATAATATTCACTTCAGAATCTCATCTGTCTGGTGCAGGTTGACAAGAGTCGCATTCCTCTGATTGACAACTCGGTCATTGAGCAGGTATGGTCTGTAGTGTTGCTTGTTGTTCGTATGTGTCTATGTATGCCCTGGGGACAGTTCTGCAGCAGAAGCCATGGAGAAATTTCCAAATGCGTTGCTGCTGATTTAGTGAGGTCTATGTTGCAGGCTTTGGGCAAGCACAACATCATCTGTATCGAGGATCTGGTGCACGAGATCTTCACAGTGGGCCCAGCCTTCAAGCAGGCCTCTAACTTCCTGTGGCCCTTCAAGCTGTCAGCTGCCAGGGTACAGACATTTCCAGCCATGAAATGCTGCTTGTTGCTTCACTTTGCAACAGCTGTGTCTCGCATCAGTCTTGCTGCATGACACGTGAGTGTTAGTTGATAGCATCCGTGGTGTATGAGATAAGCACAGCTTTGTATTCATGCCATGATTGGCTGATGGTCTGGTGGGTTTGCCATACAGGGTGGCATGGACAAGAAGAGGCTGCATTACATTGAGGGCGGCCACCACGGCAACAGGGAGCACTTCATCAACAACTTGGTCAAGACCATGATCTAGGGAGTTGCATGGTGCATTTACCAATCTGCAGATTGCTTTCTTAGCACAGATGGGTCAGCAGAGCAAGCTCATTGTGTAACAGATTGCAGAATCTGAGTCATGTAACTAGAGAACTGCAGAGTCCAGATCTGCCAGCGTCCTGCTTTGTAAACGTGCATGTCATCACTGCTGGCACTGCGCGGCATTTGTCTTGCTTGGGTTGTGGTCTGACACAAGGACTGGTCCAAGGTCCACATTCATACCCTTGTGAGTCATCACGCATAGGTGGTTGCCTGCATAGTTCGTCCAACAACTTTGCTGACTGTTGCCAGGCCAGGCCCAGATGTACGTAAGACAGATGCTTAAGAATAATCTGACACCAGAGCCAAACTGCTGCACTTAGAAACGATGCTGCGCGATGGGATTGTGACGAGCATCCTGTGCATGACTGAGAAGCTATCAGGTGGCTCTATACTAAGGATTGCACGCTGTCTGAGATTCTGCACCTGCTTAAGAGGTCACTGAAAGGTCACTTGTACCGAGTCGGATTCCGTGACTAATTAGATCTTTGAATCCTAGTTGCCAAACTATTTGGAGAGATCATCCAGTTGTGGCCTTCGGTGACTTTCTTCGTGACCAAGCCGGATATTTTATAACGTCTTCAATGGCCCGATCGGCATTTCACCTGTTGCTGCTTTGGGGTGTGTAAAGGGCATTGATGCACGGTCTGGGTTGCCAAGCTTTTGAACCCATGTACAAATATGGTCAAGGTGTTGAGGGCTTTCCTACGCCGACCACAGGTGCGTGGCTTCTTGCAGGACTGTTCGATCGATGGTCTTGATTTGCATCAATGATCGCGATGTTGCGCGACTTGACTGCTGCCAGCTGACCTTGCTCAAGTGTGCAACAGTCCACAAAGCCTGCCTGAGTTGCCGTATCATCGCAGGCTCAGATCATACGGGGTCTGCTGTTGCAAAAGCTTCCCGTGTCTTGTTTGCCCGGAGCTCAGATGCTCGCTGCTCCAGCGGTGGGTAATGTCGTGATCGAATGGCTGAGCCTGGCTTGAAACCCTCGTTCGACGGCTGTGTTAACATGCGTAATGTGTGCAGGGGCGCAGAATCAGCAACATCAAGGCCATATAACAACAGAGCGCGATGATAGCAGTCCACTGGACCTTGCCCAGCAGAACAAGGACTCCTTGCAACCTTGTCTCAGGTGAGTTATGCCCCTTGGTGCAGTCTGCAGAAAATCATTCCCTCGAAGTTTGACATGGCAGAAGCTGCTGCAGTGACTTATCAAAGGAGGACCTACAAGAGCTGTGGAACTTCACCCAGGCTTTCCCCTGTTTCCAAAACTATCAGCCTGCAGATCAACTATCTGGTACCTCCAACAGTACACTTACTGCTTCTTAATAGATCAATCCACCGCCCATCATTGAGAATGACAGCTCTGTGCATTGCTTGTTGCTGATCATCAGACAGCTGTACAGCGGCTGTCTGTGTGAAGCACACGGGCTAGATGTTGCCCAACTCGCAAAAGATGTGGCTCATTGAAACAGTTTCTCTGCTGGAGCTCGACATGTCATCTAGTGTGTACAGCGTACTGGGTATTGGTGGCTCACTTGTGTCGTCACATGCAGGTTGTGAGTCTGAGGTCCAGCAGCAGCAGCTCAGTTATTTGGCACAGCTGCTGCAAGACAAAGGGCATGCCCTTCAAGGTCAAGCCCTATCCCATGTAACAATCGACAGCCAGCCAGCTGACAGGAACAGCACCTCTGATGGGTCTGACTCACTGCATGGCATGCATGGCAGCAGCTACAACAGCAGAGATGCCGGTGCTGATCTGCAAGTGGCACAAGCTTCTGATCACCCTGGCATCAGTGACGCCCACCATGGGTTTGACACAGCTGACATGCAGCGAAGGCCTCACGCTTACTCAGGTCTTGGACAGCATGCTGCTGATGCTGCATGCATGCTTCATGCTGGGCAGGTGCTTCACACCCACCATCAAGGTCAGGGGGGTGCAAGGGGTGTGGGCCTCTGGGGCCCTGATTCTGGCTCTCATTATGGGTCTGGCCTTGACTGTGGCACCCAAGTGAACCAATTGCCAACAGGCAATTCTCACCATGTTGTGCACGAGTCAGCCAGTGGTCCTCATGGGTTTCAGCGCCAAGCAAGCCACAGATCTGCTTACAGCGACTCAGACGCCCATTTTGCTCCTTCCTGTCTGGGTTTTGGCGCCAAACCCAGAACCCAATATGGTATGCAGTACCACCAGCTCCACCATCTCGCAAGGGCCGTTCAACAAAGCCCTCAGCAGAGCAGGGCGCTCCAGCCGGACAGATCCCCTCACCAGGCCATGTCTCTATACCCAGGCCAGGCAACAGGGCAGAGCCGGGCCTTGCAACAAGGGCTGCACCAGACATGGGTCCCACAGCAGGGCATGTCCAGTCAGCAAGGCCCTCAGCAGGGCAGGTCTGCTCAGCAGGGCCCTCAGCATCAGCAGGGCAGGTCTGCTCAGCAGGGCCCTCAGCAGGGCAGGTCTGCACAGCAAGGCCCTCAGCAGGCCAGGGTCACCTCCTCTGAGCCTCAGCCACAGAGGAGCTCCCATCGGCTGGGTCAGAAACGCAAGCAGGCGCTTCTGGCTAGCAAGTGTGTTCCTGATGTTGCCGACCAAGGCCCTGCTGCTGTGAAGGCTGATGTGTACGCTGATGCGTACGGCTACGAACCAGGTGAGCTCTGTCAGGCGCAAGCAGGAGTGCTTTGCTGCTCTGTGTGTGTAACAACCGCTGTCAGAACCTGCATGCTGAGCCATGCTTTGAGTGTGGTCATCGCTGGCGGGGCTTGAATGCTGAGCCCCTGCCTTCTTGCAACATGGTCACTGTCATGGACACTGCCTGCCTGTCATATTTGTGTCAAAGCGCTTGCTTTGCAACAGATACGCTCTTGCATATGCTCAGGCCATGCAGCTTTCTGAACCTCAGCGGCTTCCATTTAGCATGCAAAGTCATACTGCATGAGATGTGCATGTAAACATCATGCCTTTGGCTGCTGTCTAGCCTAGAAGTTCATGCTGCAAAGGCTGTATACGTGAGACTGTGTCCTTGGGTTCTGTCTAGCATGGGAAGTCATGCTGTAAAGGCTGTTCCTGTAAGCTTTCTGTGCCTGACTGCAGGCAGCTTAGCTCTTGGTGGCTCAAGGGTCAGCTGTACAGCTGAGCTGGCAGCAAAGCACTTAGGAGAGGCTGCACACATGACAGGTACAGTCAAACCTTGCAGACAATGCATGCCCATGATACCCAGCAGACATGCACAAAGGTCAAATATGTGAATTGACGTAGGCTGTGATGTCACAACCTGACTTTTGGTGCCATGTGCATCTAGATCTGCACAGTGTATTTGTGATAGAGCATTGCAGGCATTGACCCAAAGCGAATGACTGTGTGTTGCAACATATCATGGCAATGCAGAGCACGTTTCTGCATATACTGCACTCCAGTCAAAGAGTAGACTTCAACCTGTAGACTACTTGTGGGATTTGCATGCTTGTCATCAGTTGCAGTGGTGATTTGAGTTAATGAGGCAGCACTGCTGCAGCCAGCTTGCACAGTCTGTGCAGTTACAAACATCAGCGCAGATGCAGGCAAGCACCCACACAATTTTGACAATCCTTCATGCTTTGTCTTGACAGCATGTTTCCTTTGTTGTGTGTGTGTCAGGACATGTATTTGCATGTGCTGCAAATGTCTAAATTGGGTTGACATACTCAAGTCCTGGGATTGCAGGTTCAATCAGTAAGCATGATCATGTGGGAGAAGCTGCAAGGGTAGCTGCTCCCGCTTACCCCCAGTCACGCTCCATGACCCCTGCTAGACCCTTGGGTGGACCCATCATGACCCTGCCTGAGCCTATGATCATGGCATCCAGCAGAGGTCATGATGACTCGATGTGCATCAGTCTTCAGTCACATGGCAGAAGGTTCAGTCCAGATTGCTCTGTGGGGGCCAGTGTGGAAGTTGATTTGCTAGCCGATCCATCAGATATGCTTGGGCTCAGCCCTGATAGGCCTGAGATCCTGGATGATCTTGATGACGCTCAGAACTACGTCACCAGATTCCAGGATGATCTGCCAGCTGATCCCATGGAGGGTCTTGCCATACCCTCCTGGCATGAACTCTTGGATGAAGCTGCCACTCAGCTGACCCCTCAGGGCTTCCCTAGGACAGGCCCTGCCCTGACCCCTGAGAGGTTTGACCGAAACAGCCCTGCTCCTGGTACCAGCCCTGGCCAGGGCTTCCCTGGGCTCAGCCCTGCCCTGACTGACAGTCCTGCGTCGAAGCGGCAGAAGCAAAGCATGATGCAGGAATCCGGCAGACAACCCAGCTGGATTCTGGACCTGGATACTAAGCCAATCAGCTCTGGTGCTGATCTTGACAGCACGCTCCCCTGTGTCGGCAAGGCTTTCAAGCTTCCTGAGCGCATGGCAATTCCAAGCAGCCAGCGCAGTGTGCCAAGATCAGAAGCACAGGGCTCAGACCCACAGACACAGGACAGACGCAGTCCCAGTCACAGTGTAGAGGCAATCACAGAGGGTCAAGTGGCTCAGCAGGCTCAGCACGAGACAAAGCCTGCTGCATTTCAAGCAGGAAAGGGCGGCAAAGCAAAGCGTGGAAAGCGTGTGGCGACTGGCCGCAAAGGCCACACAGCAGCTGCAGGACTGGGCAGAGGGCAAACTGCAGCAGCAAATGGAAAGGCATGCACTGTGTCTCTGGGAACTGTGCTACCCTTCAACACATTGAAGGTGAGGCTTTGCCTTCTCATGCATATCCTTGTCTAGGTAGACCATAATTCATGTGGTGCCCCTGCTGATGCTGCCAATGTTGACCTGTCAGCAAGCCTATAATCAATCCTGTTACTTTGCTGCATGTGAATAGGATGAATTCAGATCTTGGTGGTGAATGCGTTTGAATACCTCTTGGATCACCTGTTTAGCTGCAATCAACCACTTTTCTGTGCACATTTCTCGATTTCTGCTCCTGTCGTGCCCATAGACTTGTCTACCGCGCAAATCCTTTCTACATTGTCCTCCAGCATGCAACACAACAGTTCAGCTTATGCTCAGTGACTGCATGTGTTGTGAGCGTGTACGGGGCGTTGCACGTCGAATATGCTTCCAGCTTACAAAACTGTGCGCAGTTGTAGTATGTCCACCTCTGAGTATGCCACTCAGTCATACATGTACATCAGTTGACCTTTGAGCATGACACCCAATCATACATGTACATCAGCGACTTACATGCTGCAGGGTACAACTGTCGAGGGAGAATTGGCTGACCTCAACACTCGCATCCAGGCTACATGCCTAGTGCCAAGCAAGACTGCAGTTGCTCTTCCTGTCAACCCAAACAGTGGACACCTCCAGCAATCCTCCCACTAAGAGAGCATGAATGCTCCTCTTGCAATCCCTGAACGCTGCCAGCTTCGTTCTGGATCACGTGAAATGCAGGATGCAGTGCATACTGACAGCTGTGGCAGGGATGCACAGATAGACACCATGGGTGGGGTCCGGATCAGGGGTGGTGGAAGGGCAGCAGGAGGCGGTTGTGTACATCTTGTGAAACTCAGCGGTACAACAAGTGTTGGCGTGCGAGCTTGAAGCTCGTGCCTTGCAAATGTTGTGTTGCAGGAAGAAAGAAGAAGACATATTTCATGTTGCATTTTGTTTTTGCTATCTTCCAGCTGTGGCAATTTGGCAGCTTGTACAATAATAAAGGCAATGCACGTCAGCCGCTAAGCAGTTGTGTGCTGATGTTGTCAGTGTTTTCTCCCAAACTTTTGCTCCCATACTTTTGAGTTTTGCTTACTGTTCAGCAAACTGTGTTGTTTTGATGTGTTTCTCTTCTGTTTGTAGATCTCATTCAGTCAGACTGCCCTTTCTTCAGCTGTGCATTTCTGCTTCTCAGATGCTGCAGTTAAGGTAATTTACACGCACAGATGCAATGCTTTGATCAGTGTTTGTCACAAGTCTGTGTTCTTTTCTGAGCAGCCTCTTCCTTGGATGCTGATGTGTTCGGCAGAGACCAAATCAGTCCTTGGCCCCTTTTTTCAGAAACTGCAGTCTTTTATTGTCCTCTAGGACTTGGTTGGACAGTGACAAAGGGTGGGATTAGTAGAGGCAGCAATAAAAGATGAGCTTGGTATTGAGCAGGAATAAACAGTAACAAAGGGTGCGATCAGTAGGGACAGCAATAAAGGGTGCGCTTGTTATGGAGTAGGAACGAACAGCAAGTACTTTGGTTTTGCTAGTAATCAAGCATGGGCCTGTAGTCTTCGTGATGCATTTGGTATTGTTGTATTCGGAAGGGAATACTGGCCTAGCTCAACTAGGCTAGTTGTCAGCCATCAACAAGTACTTACATGATCGTTTATGCAGTTTCTCCCATCCAGCAGCTTTGCTATTGCTTGGATATTGACATGTCCAAGCGTTTATCTTGTGCAGTTACTGCCTTGCACATATTGACATATATCTGTGTAGATGCCTGCAGTACGCTGTTAGGTCCAAGGCACTTGTGCTCGTGATGACTGCAATCACCAGCTATCGTTTCAGCTGCTTTTTAGGCTTAGATGGGCGATTATGAAGCAACCGTTGTGAAAACTAGGCTAAGCAGCACCCTGACAATGCTCAAGCTTTGCATGGGAAAAATGACAACGCTGTGGTGTATGTAACATTGTAGCTTTACGCAAAAATGATCCATTGCATTATTGCCAAGCTGCACACCCATTGATTCCCGTATGTAAAGACTTTTTCTTCGTGCCCAGGATGTCTGTCAGTTTGTTGTCCGGCATGCACAGTGACATTTTGCAAGAGCAGGGCAGCACAGCATGTGCACAGGGCCGCAGCATGCACTGATGTTTGATGGTTGTCAAATCATCTGGTGAGCAAAATCACGAAGGGTTGTACCTCATTAATTAACACAATAGCAAGACCCACTTCACCATTTGCATGTCGCACTGCGTCTGAGAACTTGCAGCACCACTCCAACAGCTTGAAGGCACCTACTGGCAGCTACCCAAGGCGCTTGAACACATTTCCTGTTTGTGTAACAGTTTCAGGCCTAACAGCACGAACACCCACACCACCTTCACTGACTGGCCTATTCCTCTTGAAGACATTGAGCTGCTGCTCACACTTGACACCTATGTCACTATCAAATGCACGCATGCGTTTATGTTTTGGCACAAGGGCCCTCTGGCCCTGGGTTGTGCCAAGCCCTTGATAGGACCCCCTGTATGCAGTCTGAGCACCATCCTGCCATGCAGCAGCACTGCGCAGACCAGAGCCAAACGCTTCACTCACGGCAGAGCCGAGTTCCCTTGCTTGCAACCCAGTAGCCTCAGGCCTGCTATGATCAGTGACATCAGCCTGATCACTGCCTGAGGCTATTTCACCAGCGACTTGCATGTGGGCATCTGTCAGGATGTGTGTGCTGGTCTCTGTAGCCTCTGGGGAAGCAGAGGAACGGTGGAGGGCTGTTGAGGCACGTTTGCGTGAGTTGCGGCGAGCCAGCAGCATGCAGTTCACCCTGTCAAGCACGTCTGGGGTGTGAGTAGTCATGCTAGACTCTGCCATGGCAGCTGCTGAGGCCACTGGACGGCGGGAAACCTGCTCTGGCTGTACAGAAGTGGTCTGACTCTGCTGAGACTCATTCGCTGTGTCTTCCCTGATGTCAATCATCTTGCCAGGGTTGACAACAGTTCTGCCAGGGTTGACAACAGTTTTGCTGCGGCCCTTGCGGGCATAGAACCTGTCAAGCCCATCTAGAGTCGGCTGGCCTGCTTCCACAACCATCTGGGCTTGCTGAGCAGGCTGCTGGTACTCAATGGCAGCACCATGAGCAGGCTGCCGATACTCAATGGCAGCAACATGAGCAGGCTGCTGGTGCACAGTGGCAGCAACATGAGCAGAGGTTTCAGCCCCTGAACTGGGACCCTTGTGGCGCATGTTGAACAGGTCCAAGGCGTTTCGTGGTCGCTGTGCCTCTTGCCTACGGCTCAGCTGAGCAGGTTGACACTGATCAGCTTGCAATGATCCCCTTGGGGGAGCCTGTCCTTGCGCTGACCAGCCTGGTCGTGTCTGTGCTATGCTGCTCTGCGCTGTACCAGTGGGAAGTGCCATATGGGAGTGTCCGGCAGCAGATTGAGGATCACCAAAGCATGCTGCTGCTGCTGCTGCTGGCTGGGCGTAGCCCTTGCGTGCGTTGAACCTGTCTAGTGCATCTAAGTGCTGTTGAGGCTGTACAGCAGCTGGAATGGCTACTGATGGTGTCTGTCCACGACGAGAGTTGATCCTGTCAAGAGCAGCCAGGGCATGCTGGGCAGCCTGAAACATCTGATGATGATGCTCTACATCAGGACTGGTTGGCTTGAAGCTTTTGGTGGCTTGCTGCCTGTCTGCTGTGCTGCCGCTATGCTGGTGTGGTGGTGGTGCTGCTGCTGGTGCTGCCTTCCGTTTTGCTGCTCGCTGCCTGCCGAACAAGCCTTCACTGTAAGGGACTGAGTCAGCCAACTGAGGGTGATCATGGGGTGGAATGATCCCTTCAGCTGCTGAAGAAGCTTCTGGTGAGGCAGATCTCGTAAGGCTGAGCTGATAGGAGCTTTGATAGCATGCAGCAACTGCAAGGCCAGGAGCAGAAGAGGCTTGACCAGTGACTTGGCGTGTCATGGACATCCATGGCTGAGGTCTGCAGACATTGGATGAAGGTTAGGAGCGCAGCCTGTCTGTGAATGCGGCAGCCCCACACAACTTGAGCATATTTTGACCATTGCAAATTTTCTTTGTGCAAGCAGGTTGAGGACTCATGAATTACACAAAGTGTACAGCATTGCTTACATCTTGCCATTGATCTTTGCCTTCAAAACACCATGTCGCTTGGCAACGTTCGCATCTGGTGTTGCATCATACAGTTGTACAGAGGCCTCCTCATACAATCGCCGATCCTCTTGGTTGTCTGTCTGCAAAACGTTAGCAAGAAATTGAATGAGTGAGGAGCACAGCCACTCTGACAAACGGTACAGGAACTCATGTGTAAATGAAAACATGAGCACAAAAGTAAGCTGCCAGCAGTGTAAGCTGCGCAGAGACACCTAAGAGCTGTCGGTGAGTTCACAACAACAGACTTGAGACTGTGTGTTCGCTTACGATGTGCTGAAACAGCCTGGAGGAGGTGTCCAAGGCAGGCCTCGATGCCCTTTTCCCGGCAACTCTGTCTGAGTACATCCAGAAGTCAACGACACGTCCCGGAAGATCGCAGCTCTGTCCACACAGACATATTGTAAGGACGCGGAGGTGCGAGCTAATAGAACGCCTCAGATGCTGGCTGCAGTCAACATGGACATGGTCACACTGCCAGCCCAGGTAGATGAGCGTCTCAAGCAAGAGCAGAGAGTGCCCGCAGGGTGGCAAAAGAGGATGAGTCATGCCATCGATTAGTCACCTATGGCCTAACATGTCAAATCCTGAATTCGTTCTGTGCTGGTGCAGCCCGGGACGTCCTCATGTTTTGAAGCCTTGCTGTTGTGAAGATCGCTGCGTGACATTGACACAACTTCATCTATAGATGGGCAGTCCGTTGCAGCATCCCTTGACATTCATAACGTGATAGTCTTTTGCTAGGCATGTGCCTTCGCCAAGCCTAACAGAGCAGACGATGTTGGTCAACTCAAAGTGTAACGGCGTCACAGACCTGCGAAATTATTGACAACGCCTGCGTGGTTGCTACACCCATTATTGAAGACGTCGTGAACGCAACAAGTTTACCAGGCAAGTGAGGGTTGACCGAGGCCCGTGTGCGGTCTGTTGTTCTGCCTGTGCCAAGATGCGGTCAAACAGCCGAGGCGGGGGAACAAAACAGGCCGGACAAGGGATGTATCCTGCCATGTCCGGGGTATGTAGCACTTCACAACCAGTCTGGTCATTAACACTCGTTAACACAGCTGCAGTCTTTTGCCAGTCAACTTTTCCAGCTAGGCACTGTGTCGAATCAAGCTGACCCACTGCCTGTCCTGTCAGGTACCAGCACACCTGCAAGTCCAGCAGTCCTCTCACTCTGCTCCGTCTATGGGCATGCCTGCTTACTACAACCCGTATATGGGTATGCCGGGACCAGGCATGGTCCCCATTGGCATGATGCTTTCAAATCTGGGCCCTCCAAACCCATCAGAAGCTGCTGCAGCGCATGGGTTCACCAGCCCACCACAATTCAGGCCACCGCCAGTAGATGCCACAAGAGCACACAGCTTAGGCCCACCACAGAGTTCTCCGCTGTCCCCTACAAGTACGTCTCGTGCAACACAACAAAACAGCATTTAATGCAGACTATGCAGACCATGCAAACTATGAGTGCAGGCAGCTAACTGATCTGGGATGTCCTAGAAAGGCAGCATTGTGCTGCATCACTTTTGCATCAGGCTTCTGGGCGCGTGCTTGCACCAAACTTGCCTGAACCATCACTGATGATCAAGCAAGAGATTGACAGTTGCTGTGGCAACCACAGGCAGTACGTCACATGGGCCCTCAAGGGCTGCTGCACTCAGGCCCAATTCTGGCCCTGTTGTGAATCGCCCCCCCAGTGAGCCTGGCAGACCCCTCACCACTATGCCCAGCAGTGGCAGTACCCTGAGGAGACCTAGCAGCAACAGCCGCCCGCTGCCCCCTCTTACCCACCCCAGCACTCCTGGGGGCCACCCAGTAAACAACAATGACAATATCAAGGTATACTCACAGTATCAGAATGATGCATGTGCCTGCCAGATCAGTAAGTTGGTACATGGCAGGGCAATTTTTCCTTTCTCTTGAGAAATCAGGCATGGCAGAAAGGGCTGCTGTAGTGTATGGCCCTCACATCATTAAGTCAGCATCAATCTGAAGCACACAGCTTGACATGCGCATGGATGTGTGTCTGTAGGTGGTGGTGCGAGTGCGGCCCATGAATGAGAGGGAGATTTTCACAAGCGATGCGACAGTGGTTCAAGTGGATGAGCAGGATCCACAGCAGATGCAGGTATGCAAACATTTCCACATGTTTCGCAATTGAGTCAATACAGAACAGCATTGACATCTACATTGTTGAAGATACATGAAGTACCATGCAGCTTCACTGTGAGACTTCTGCTCTCAGCACAGCAAAAAGATCATACCAGCACTCATGCAGATGCAGCTCAAGTTGTGATTGAGCATCCAGAACATCAGAGATGCCTGCATGTTTGAGAAGCAAGCAAGCCTTTCAAGCAACAGGCAGGAGTCACTCACCATTACACCTCCACTTGCACTGCTGTGCATCAAGGGGAAAGTGTAGCTCTGCAGCTGCATGCATTGTCATATCTCACCTGTGTGTTGACAACACTTGTTAGGGCCCAGCAAAGCTGCAGATGTGCACAACTGCTTTGCAGGCAAGTCATTGTCAGCAGCCCCAAGACTGCAGTGTTGTCATACAACTGATACAGCTACAACCGAGCATGTTCCTGACACTGTTGTCATTTGCCACTACATGCATTGCTTACAGCCATGTCAGGTCAGGTCCTAAGGCCCGGTCATGATGCACAGCTTGCCATTCATGCCCTGCCTGGCCACTAACCCTAAAGTCGTCCCATACACTCTAGCTGACCTGCGGTTGGCACTGCAGGTCATAGTACCAGGACCCAAGGGCTCAGTCATGACACGCAACTTCACATTCCACGGCTGTTTGGCGCCCAATTCCAAGCAGTCTGATGTTTTGAAGATCTGTGGAATTACACAGCTGCTGAATGCAGCCATGGCAGGATACCATGCCACCATCTTTGCATATGGCCAGACCGGCTCCGGCAAAACATACACCATGAGCGGGCATGAGGACATCATCGATTCAGATGGATATGCAGGTAGAGCTACATTTGCATGTGTGGTGTCTTAGGCAACTTTGAGCATGCCCCCTTGTTGACTGGTCAGACAGGCTCAGGCATAACGTGCACCAAGAGCAAACACTAAGACATAATTGCTTCAGATGAATATGCAGTTACACACATGAACAGCATGCAGTTTGCTCGCATGTTCCTAGTCATGTATGTGGATAGCCCACAGGCCTGTTCGAAGTTCATACATCCGGAGGCAGAGGCGTATGACTAAAAGCCAATCAGATCAGCAGTAGTGCCCACATGGACTCGTTCAGCAATCATTACGCTGGAAAGCGAATTTGTTATTGTTATTGTTATTAATCATTACTGTTATTATCACTAAGCAATGCATGTCTGGGTGCTCAACAGGTGACACAGACGATGGCATTGTGACGAGGTCTGTGATGTACCTATTTGACCAGATGCAGAAAGCCAACTCAGGCTGCAAGTACACTTTCAGGTCAGTGTCTACATGCCAACATTGCCAAGGAAAGCGTAGTGCCAATGTGTCACTAGCTATGACACAGCATGATGCCTTTCCTGTTGTGCTGTAACATGCCCAAAAGGCCATGCATGACAACCCGTTTTTGGCTTGCTGTTTCAGCAAGAATGACGCTCATGCAGTCGCGATGTTTTGAGGTGTACACTGGGAAGCTGTGTGGCCTGTTTCATCTCAACCGGGTTCCTCTCTTGCCTCTGATGCTACATTCTGTGCAGCGATCACCAAGGCTTATGTTGCTGTGTTCAGTGTGGGACTGCAGTTTTCACCAAGGTTTCTGTTGTCGCATCCTGTGCAACTTGCATTGCTGTTTGCTGCTGCACTCTGTGGGATCTCCGTTGCTGCATTGTCTACACTTTTTCCACTAAGGCCCCTGCTGCCTTCTGTGCAACTCTCAATGGTCTCCTTGCTGCTGCACTCTGAGGGAGTTCCATCACAGCTGTGGAGAGACAAGACTTGTCCTGCACGTACCTAGCTTAGCATGAGCTGGAAATATTCTTATTATTGTTATTATCATTGTTATTGTTATTATCATGATTATCATCATCATCATCATCATCATCACCATTATCATTAAAATTATTGTTATTAATACCACTACTATTAATACTATTGTTATTGTTGCTGTTGCTGCAGGGCATCATACTGTGAGATCTACAATGAGGCGCTGTATGACTTGCTCAAGTTCACCAAGCAGCAGCTGCAAGTGCGGTGGGACAGCGGCAAGGGCTTCTACGTGCCAGAGCTGGCTGTCAAAGAGTGCACCTCGGTCGAAGACATGCTAGAGGTATGGGACGCACTTCTGTAAGGGTATGACGTTGCACCCTGAGTCATGCTGATGCTGCTCACAGCTAGTCACCACGGTTGTGTTAGTAGTCCTTGTAGGGATGCACAAGACAGGCAGCTCTGGAGAGACAAGACTTGTCCTGCACGTACCTAGCTCATTATGAGCTGGAAAGTGTTTTTATTATTATTACTATTATTATTATTATTGCTATCATGGTGTTGTAGGTCATCAGCAGAGGCATGAAGCACCGGAAGATGGGCAGCCATGAGCTGAATTTAGAGTCCTCCCGTAGTCACAGCATCATGACGGTGTACATTGACGCTGTGACTACCAGTCCCGAGGAACATGACTACGGCATCCCCAAGTTTGGCAAGGTCAGCTTTGTGGATTTGGCGGGAAGCGAGCGGCTGAAGGTTACTAAGTCGGCGGGAGAGATGCTGAAGGAGACAGCCAACATCAACAAGTCTTTGTTCACGCTTGGCAAGGTATGTTTGCGCTTGCCAAGGCTACCCCCCTCAAACAGCCCCCAGACCCCCTCCTAGACTTCAAAGGATGGTCATCTGCAAATCAGCATCACCAACGTCAGCAGTTCTTTGGTATCCATATTGCTATGCTGCCAGTGCTCGTTTGCCAGGACCCCCTGGCTTCAGTAAAGCGAAGGCTTCCTGCTGTGACCCATGCTGTACTATGGTGTGCTGGCTGTCCCATGCTGTGCTGCGCTGAGCATAGTGCATACAGCATGGCTTAGACTGGCTTGTAGATTTTTGAAATGCACCAGCAGTGCTGGTGGCTGGCAAGCAAAGCACATGTGGTGCCAGTGTGACAGCAGCAGGTTTTCATCTTAAGAAGAACCGTGGTGATTCCTAAGGCAGAGCCTTGGCAGAGACATGTAGGTTGCGAGCTCCCAGTGTCCATTTGTGAACATCAGGCCTTCAAGAAAAGAGAAGACCTGCATGGCAGTGTAATGCAGGGTGTCAAAATGCAAGTCCCATACTGGCAGTGCAATGAGTGTCAATGCTGAGCAGCTCTGCTTAGACAGCAAGCTGACTCAGCGGCTGCCTGGGCCATCTGTGAGATGTCTCCTACTGTGCTGTGCTCTGCCATGCTGTGCTTTGCCACTCTGTGCTCTGCCATGCTGCGCTCTGCCATGCTGTGCTCTGCAAACGCACTGAAGATTCAAACTGCTGCAGGTGATATCAGCGCTGGCAGACATGCAGGGCACCAACATGTCCTCGGTGCATATCCCTTACAGAGACAGTAAGCTGACAAAGCTGCTGATGGACAGTCTCGGTGGGAATGCTTTGGCGCTCATGATCGCCTGCTGCTCCCCCTCCTCTCAACATGTGGAGGAGACCTTATCCACCCTGTCTTATGCCACCCGAGCAAAGAACATCCGCAACAAGCCTATGGTTGCGGTGAGCCTGCTGCCATCAACTTTCGTCCATCCATCCTTCCATTCCATCCATCCATCCATCCGATTGTTTGTTCATGCATTCCATCCATCCATTCCATCCATCCATCCATCTGTTCATTTGTTCATCCATTCCTTCCTTCCATCCGTCCACCCATCCGTCCATCCATCCATCCGATCGTTTGTTCATGCATTCCATCCATCCATCCGATCGTTTGTTCATGCATTCCATCCATCCATTCCTTCCATTCCTTCCTTCCATCCATCCATCCATCCGTCCATCCATCCATCTATCTGTTCATTTGTTCATCCATTCCTTCCTTCCATCCGTCCATCCATCCATCCCATCCATCTGTTCATTTGTTCATCCATTTAATGCATCCATCCATCCATCCATTCATTCCGTCCATTCATCCAACCATCCATTCATCCCTACATTCTTTCATTCAGTCATTCTGCATTCAATACATGTCTTCCCCTGGGGGTGGGGCACATACAGTCAGCCAACTCAACAACATTGGCCTTGAGGGCAAGCATACAATGTGTTGCCTATGCTGTGCTGGGCCATGCTGTGCTGTGCTGGGCCAGGCTGTGCTGTGCTGGTCCTTCCTGTGCTGGGCCATGCTGTGTACTGCGTGCATTACATGCCCCTGATGAAGTTGTTTTGCCAGCTGCAATGTCAGTCTGTATCCTGCCAAAGAGCTCTGCATGATTTCTATCAAACAGCAGGCATGTCATTGGTTCTCTTAGTGGTATGAATCAGTTATCCAAACTGCACTCTTCAGCAAAGCTCGCTTGTCACTTGGTTTTCTCAATGGTATGAGCCCGATGATCAGTTCCCCAAACTACACTCTTCTGCAAATCTTGGTTGTCACTTTGGTTGTGTGTGGAGTGCAGCTGGACCCACAGGAGGCGCAGATAGCTGCCCTCAAGCGAGAGCTCTTCCTCTTGAGGCAGGAGAATGTGTGGCTGCGAGACCAGGTCAGTCCCCGTTCACATCTTCCTCACTACATGCAGCTTTGGACTTTCTTAATATTGAAATGCATTTTATTTGACTTGTTGCTCACTACGTGCTGATCAGATTTTATGTGAGACAGCTGACAGCAGCGCATTGACGTTTTGTGTGATACATGTTGTAAGTTGCATCAATTTGACGAGTCACGGTGGCATGTTTGCTTTGTATGTGATATGTTGTGACGTTGTTTTTACATAAAGCTGATGTATCACTCTTTGTCCAATTTTTCAAGCACATTGAGCCCTATTGCTGCAATTGGAAGGACTTCATGCTGTCTGGGAAATTGCGGTAACTGCTTGGGTATACGCAGTAACTGCTTGTGTAACGGCAGCAATTACTTAGGCAACTGCAGTAACTGTTTGGGTGACTGCAGATCATGCCAGGCACACAGTTACCAAGTGGAATGGTGACGCCTCTGCATGGCCGAGCTACAGCTGGCAGTAGGCCTCTGTCTTCCCAGTCAGACACCACTGGCTCCAGTCACAGGTGCCTTTCTTCTTGCCTGTCAAGCCCTTTTGACTTTGCCTATTGTTGCTGCCCCACTGCCTTTTCCCTGAGGCAGTAGGCCTCTGGTTCCCCAATCACACACCACTGGCTCCAGTCACAGGTGCCTTTCCCCTTGCCTGTCAAGCCTTTGACTTTGCCTGTCGTTGCTGCCCACTGCCTGTTGCTTTACCTGGTGACAAGCCTTGCAGGCAATGACGCATGGTCTGTCCAGTCAGATAGCACTGGTCCACTCGCATGTCCCTATCTCCTTTGCCTTTCAGTCATTGGCCGTGCCCTTTGGCTTCTGCCCATTGCCTGTTCAGGTGACAGGTACCTTCGGCGCCTGCCTGTTGCTCTGCTGCCTACTGTGCAGGAGGACTCTCTCTGTTGGTAGGCTAGTAGGCTGCTATAATGCAAAATCAAACCTTGAAAATGCCCAAAACAGATCTGATGATTTCAGTACAATAGCCACTCAGGATGGTGTGAGGCAGATAATCCAGTATACCTACACTGCCTTGTGTCTGTGATGCAGCGTGGCACGACCAGATTTCCATGCTTTGCTGCCCCAGAGCAGTGCAGGGAACAGCCCCAGGGGCAATGCAGAGGAGGCTGCTTCTTCTTCAGCAGCCTCGGGTCCTAATGTACTGCCAGTCTCTAGGTGAGATCATCAATCCTTGCTGGCAGCACATATGTCATTAGATTAGTCACCACACAAACAGCTTTTATGGAGCTGAACAGATCCTGCATGTCAACTACCTGCTCAGAGTTTGGTATGCATGTTGTGGTGATCAAAGCTTTCACAAATGAGCCGTGACAAGCAAAGTTTGCAAAGACGGAAGAAGAATGGCAGATTGTGTTGCAACAATTGGCAAGCCAGCAGCCGACACTGTTGCATTGCTGTAACCACTGCAAGCAGGGAGGATGACACGGAAGCTGCAGCAATCATGATGATGATAGTTATGATGATGAGAGTAATGACAATGGTGACAATGATGATCTTTACACCAACAACAATGACGATGACAACAATACTAACAGCAACAGCAACAAAAGTCAGGGTAAAAATAAACAACAATACCAACAGCAATAATATAACCATAACCATAACGATAACAACAACAATAACAATAACAACAATAACAATAAATAATAGTAAATTTGGCAAGAGTAACTTCTGTTGATCATTGTTACTCATCCTGTTGCTCTTGATGGTGCTGCAGGTCTTCCAAGGACATGGCAGAACGTGTTGGCAAGGCAGCAGCAGTGGATCAGCTGCCGCCAGGGGAGTTGGCAAGAAAGCTGGCTGAGTCACAGCAGATGATCGCCCGGTTCAGCCGGGAGAATGAGCGCTTAGCGAACCAGAATGAGCAGCTGACTGGTAGCAAGCAGATTGTGGCCAATGACTACAAAGGTGAGGGCTTTGCATGAGAAGAAGCCCTACCCATCTTGACACATGTAGGCTGACGTCTGGTTGATGGTCATTTATAGTTACAGGAGCAACAAACCCTCACAGCTTGTGTGTACGATATATACATCTTATTGATTAACAAGAAAGAGCTGCAGAGTGGACTGCCTAGGATCACATGAGGGGGGTGTTGCATGCAGACTTGATCAACTTTGCAGTAACAAGCCAGAAAGGTGAAATGCAAGCTACTTGAAGTTTCAGTGAAGTCTCTTGGCACAGCATGTACATTACAAGAGCTAACGTCCCCTCATGGGGTATTGCCTTAGCTTTGACAGGCATGCAAGTTTATGCAGGCAACTATCAGGACATGCGATGTACAATAGGCGCGTCACGACTCAACCAATAGCATGAAGAATGTGTAGCACTTGATGTGGCATGTTACAGGGGCTTTGGATGAGGTTGACTGGCTGCGCAACAAGCTGGAAAGGTTGGAAACTTCCATTTCAGCAATGGCACGCACTGCTGGCGGAGCACCTTCTGAGGGTGGGGCTGCTGGCAACGGCCCTCAGTCATCAGGGGAGCCAGGGCAGGCCAAGGAGTACAGATATGACAAGTCGGTGCTCATGCTCAGTGCTCATGCTCAGTGCTCATGATCAGTGCTCATGCTCAGTGCTCATGCTTAGTGCTGAGATGGGTATTGCTTGAGTCTCTGAGTGAATGCCAGAGCTGTCAGTACATACAAGTGCCTGAAGGCTTCATGTCATGACCAGTGATGAAGCAAACTGAGCACAATGTCATCAAGAAGCTGTTTGGCACATCAAGCCTCTGTCTGAGGAGACAAACGTGCACTGCATGGCATGTATCTGCAGCATTGCATGGAATATAGCAGCACTTACCTTGGCCAAACTCGCCTTGGTCACTTCTTTGAAAGCTTTAAGCTGCCGCCTTGGGAGGCTCCTGTTATAATTGCCGAAGACCATAAATTTTATTTCTTATCATTTCTATCCATGGCTACTGTGCTGAGTCTTGCACTGTGCTGAAAGGCCTGATGACTGAAAGCTCCATTGTGATCTCAGCAGTGATCACTGACAGTCTGCTGTCTTGCTGCTGCAGTGACATCAAGGGCGCACTGACCAGCCTGTTGCGTACTTTCTCGGCTGATGATGGTGACAGTGAGACCACTAGTAAAGGAGACAAGATAGCAGCAGTGGCAAGGGATGGAGCAGACCAGAGACCTGTGTCTGCAACCCCCAGCACTCTTGGGGGCGCCCCCCCTGGCAGGAGACGGACGAAGCAGGATGTGGATTTGGAGGCAGGGGCAGTTGGGAGTGAGCCGCATCAAACAAATGCCCCAAGGACTGTGATTGAGAGGCCGCATGCTCATTTGAAGGCTGCTCAGGAGAGCTGAGTCATGAGTCAAAAGCTGAGCCTCACTTCCGAGCCAGGAATTGCTGACGGAAGGCTAGAACAGTGTGATCTGATGCACACAAACATGGACCTCGAATACAATATTGCTTTTGCACAACTTGTGTCCTAGTGAACTGCCTGGTCCAGTATGTGACCGCTGTGCCTGGGGGTGTTGTAGCACCTGCAGAAATGTTGACTATGTCAAAATTGATGGTCTGTTAGCAATGCAACACAACTAGCAAAAGTTGCCTGCAAGCTCAGTCAAAGCAGATGCAGTGCATGCATTTGAATTCCAGATCTGCTCACCACCACTATATTCAAAATTGGTCGACTGCTTGATGTCTGACGCGTACCAGTTGACCTGCCCAGCAAGGAACAGATGAATTAAGACAAATTATAGTGTTCTCTGAAATGCACAACGAACAAGCCATGAAGACTGCAGAACTCGAACGGACAGTGGCAGAAGTACTACACAGATTGGAGCTACTGAAGCCTAAGCCATCAGACAATTTAAAGCACAAGCTGCAAATTAGAAGTCCGTGTTCAGAGGAGTTTGTGACTTACTTCATCTCACTTCCCATCTACACAGATATACCCGGGTTGGCTTGCTTCCAGGATTTTGTCAATGCTCTGCGCAGACACAACACTGAAGGGATTGACTCCGTGTGCTTGAGTATCTCTGCGTGGCACGAAGCTGCCTCTGTCTGGCGCAAGCATGAACTCAAGAGACGGATCAACTTCATCACTGGCATCCTAGCGGGAGACAAGCTGGACGGACACGTCGTTAGAGGCATACTCGAGCAGGCGTGGAATCAGGCTTTATTTCCCAACACTACTGTAGCTGAGCTCTGCAATAACAGTGCCGACACAACTGAAGTAGCTGGTTATGTGCAGAAGACAATATACGGCAACGTCTGGTCAGACTTGATTACTGAGGCAGATGGGTCAGGTTACTTCCATCCTGATATCAACGGCAATCAAGGCTACCAAAGAGCTGTGTGGAAGCCGCAAGGGTGCCCATGTTATGATGGCCATCCTAACGCATGGTTCGCAGAGTTCGCTGCTGCGATTGCTCATGATCATTTCCGGCTCAGCAGTAAGAAGTCAAGAACAAAGCTGAAAGAGATGTTGCAGCTCATGCCGAACCCTCGATGATTGCTAAGACGGGGCCGCATCAAGTTTGGGGCAACTCATTATGCCCAGTAGCTATTGTTTGCAAATGTAATAAAAAAATTGAGTCAGACAATCTGTAATACTTGGTGTACCTTTGACATAACTGTAACAGTACACCCTGCAGCTGCTTTGCTAATGAATCACTAAAGGTGAACTCATTCATGCCAGAGGACACTGTCAAATCTAACCTATTCATCAAATCCTGTGATATCATGTAAATCTCTCTCTTGAAAGGGCTGTCGCACCCAAGCCAAAGTCATCGTGCAGCTCACTGTCTTAGGGCTGGCCATCGATGGATGCTGTTTCAAGTAGGAATGGAGCCTGTATGTCATAGTTGATTTGCAGCTATTTTTTGGCAAACAAGTAAAATTCATGAATGTTTCTGCATGCACACAGTATGTCATACCAATAACTTTGGCAAAAGCAAAAATTTGCATATGTAGGAGAGTCATGCTGCTAAGAGTTGTTACAATACACAGGCTTGCTTGACTGATTAATGCTTGCAGCGCATTCCAACAAAGTCTTCACTCATCAATTTGACACAAGTTCAGATTCAAATTTGTAAATCAAAATTTTGGCACGATCTCAAATGAAAATTGCAGCACTTGTGCAAATTGCCACAAAAAATGCATGTCAGCTCACTTTGTACAGATTCGTTCAAACGAATTTGCATTATGACTTTGAGTTCAAAAGTCAAATTTGCATGTTGATGCAAGTTTGGCTCTTTTCCAATGACAAACTTTTGAGGGGTATCAAGCAGATACCGCTCAAACCTTTTTTCACAAGCCAACATAGCAATGCCTAGCCTTGATCCAGCAATTGAAGCCGTTCAAAAAGCAGAGCACCTCAGCGAAGAGACAAGACGAGTCTACAGCAGCAAACTTGGAATCATTGCAAAAGCTGCAGGCAATCAGCCCCTCTTGCAGGTTCTTAGTCACTACCCTAACAAGGTCATTCAGTACATCACAAGAAGCTATACTGAAACTGCAAGCCAGAAGACGATGCTAGTCAGCATAATGGCTGTGTACAGGCTGTTGAACATCAAGGTCAAGGCCAAGACCAGCTATGACTTATACCTGGCCTTCTTTGACAAGCTTGATGCTGTATTGAGAGACAGGAGCAAAACCAACCTTCCCAGCAAGCGCCAGGCAGCAGGCTTCATCACTCATGCAGAGCTCCAGCTGGTCAGGAAGAAGCTTCCAGTTGGATCTAAAGAGCGCTTGCTTCTGAGCTTCTATGGCGGACGTATCCCGCCTGTAAGAAATGACTTGCACTCGGCTTTCATTCACATGTTGAAGTGCAAAGACGGCGAGGCAAGGAATGCAGTCATGACGAGCATTACTCCAAACTGCATTCTGTTGCCCTACGACACAAGAAAAGAAGGTGCTTTGAGACTGAGAGAGTTTAAAACACAAGACAGAGCCAACCCAAAGCTGTACAACCGGCGACTTGGCTTGGAATTATCGGACGAGATACGCGCTAGCTTGCAACAGCATCCAAGAGACTTTTTGTTCACAGAAGCAAGAAGCTTCAGGCCATACACACACGGGGGATTTCAGCAATATGCCTCTAGGACCTTGAAAACACTGTTTGGCAAGCCATGTACGCTTACGTTGTTGAGGCATTCATACATCTCGCACATGCTTGCTTATGGTAAGCTCAGCATCAAGGACGAGGAGCTTGCCCAAGACATGTGTCATTCAGTTGAGACACAAGCCCAGTACCAATTCATTTCACCCTGATGACAGGAATCTGAAGTCGCCAAGGTGCTTGCAGCTAAAAAGACCTGGCTGCAACTCGTACAACCACATTCAACTAAAACATGAACAGCTGTCAATAAAAATCAAAAGTCCTAGACAGCTGTCAACATTTTGTGTCGGGGGATGAGGAACGAACACCTCTTCGAGAAAAAAGTCATCGAACTGCTTGCAGCTGAACACCTGGTTGTAA
>JAABUK010001970.1_pt1 | contig 37800 bp, 31 predicted proteins | sample 5559141 | NCBI WGS metagenome assembly JAABUK01 (sample SAMN10711869, study PRJNA513367) | rock metagenome | isolation source: Antarctica rocks | place: Antarctica: Victoria Land, Pudding Butte nord | collected 2016-01-03 | reverse complement strand
ATGGCATCCAGTCTAAACTAATTCTGTCTGACTACTTACTTGCTCGCCCTTCGACTGCGCCCACCGTTGAATTTTACCCGCTCGCAACGGCTCAGAAGCTCAGCTCAGAAGCTCAGCTCGATCATGGCGTGGCACTCCAGCTTGTCGATGGCGAAGTGCGCCGCTCCGCCCTCGACCTTTAGCTCCAGCGCGCGCCCCTCGGGAACCAGGCGCGCCGACTTGACCGCTTCAGGCACGCGCACCGTGACCTGGACATCGTGCACCGGATGCAAATCCTCGATGACCTCGACTGCCCAGGTGCCTGTCGCCCACTGTGAGGAATCAGCGCCGCGCTTGACCGGAATCGCGTGCAGCAAATGCAAGATGTAACGGTTCTGCTCGTCCTGCTTCATCAGCGAGACGCGGCCTGTCGTGGGCAGGCTGGTTTCGACTTGCTTGGCTCCGCGCAGCTGAGCCAGCGCATCGCGCACCAGGTCGCGGTACAGCGGCTGGCCCAGCTCGCGGTAAGCGCGAAATATCGGGTGCGCGAAGTACGCCGCGTGCTCGCTCAGCACGGCTCCCGCGAACTCGACCTCGCCTTCGTCGGGCGTGTGCTGGTGCGAGCAGAAGTGATCCCAGGCGCGGTTGAAATAAGGCCTGGCCCGCCGCGCAAGTACTTGAGCGCCCTCACCAGGCACGACATCCCACGCCCCGCCGTAAATCACGAACGGCCCGCGCACCGCAGGCGTTGGGCTCAGCTCGGTCGCGATCAAATAATCCGGGTCCCACGGGCTCTTGCCCTTGAGTTCAGCTCCCAGGCTCAGCACGAAGGCGGTGCTGTCATCGTTGAGCCCGCTGTCGCCGCTTGCGAGGATTTTGCCGCCGCTTTGTAAGTACCCGGCGAGCTTGAGCTGAAGATTTTGCATCGCCGGGCTGCCGTCGAAGCGGAACTCGTCGGGCAGCAGGACGACTTTGTACTTCGACAAGTCGGCATCTAAGTCGAGCACGTCGAAGCCCTCGCCCAGCTCCAGCAGCATCCGCGAGGCGCCTTCTTCGGAGGCGCCTTTGGAGCGATATTCGCCCAGCAGAGCGGTGTGCATCGCCTCGGGCGAGAGCAGCGCGATCTCGTTGAAGGGAGCGGCCCCAACACACCACGGCTCCTTGGGCTCGACTTGGGAGTAAGCCGCGCCAATGAGCTGGTAGGTGTCGCGGCTCATGGCTCCGTTGGGGTGCAGCTGGTCGCCGACCGAGCACTTGGAGCCAAAGGCCAGCATCGCGGCGCACTCGTAGCGCAGGGCGTTGGCCCTCTTGAAGCCGCCGAACTCGCCCCAGGTCGTGTGGAACTTGCCGGTCATGCCCAGGAAATCGTAGCCCGTGGTGGCCGCGTACTTGGCCGAGACGGGGAAGTGGTCGTAGCCCCAGCCGCCCGTGGGCAGCGATTCGAGCTCCAGGTGCGTGTTCCAGCTCATCGCCTCGTGGTTGCCCTTGGCGATGTGGCCCGAGTTGTGGAAGATGCGGATGTTCGGGTTCTTGACCTTACAAGCCGCTGAAGCCTTCTCGAAGTACTTGTTCAGCACGCGCACGGCGTATTCGTCGGCGTCGCGGTCGTTTGCGGGGTCCAGGCCCAGCGAGCGCATATCGCGCAGCGCCCAGACCGAGTAGTCGCGGTGCGGCTGGATGATGTCGAGGAAGATGCCCACGGGATCGAACCGGGCGGCGGCCTCTTCGATCTGCGCGCACAGGTAGTCGAGGTAAGGCGAGGAGAACGAGAGCCCTTTCCAGCCCGCGCGCAGAGGCTCGAACAGCTTGCCGTCTTTCTCCTGGCGGCACCACTCGGGGTGGCGGGCCGCCATCGCCTCGTCCAGGCCAGCCGAAAGGTAAACCGGCGCCTGCACGCCGATCTCCGCGCACGCTTCGAGCTGAAGCGGCAGCAGCTCGCACTGCAGATGAGGATGGCGCACCCCGACAGCAGTCTCGTGGTAGGAGAGCCCGTGGTGGCACTTGGAGAAGAGCGTGATGGAGTTGACGTGGCCCACGCGCAGCATCTCCTGGAACTGGGCCTTGTCGAACCTGGAGCCGACGCCCCCGATGGCTTGGGAGGTGTGGAAGTCGAGGTGTATCTGGCGAAAGGGCAGCGGCGGCACCGAGGCGAGCGGCGTGGGCATGGGGTTCCTTTGCAAGTACTTGAGCTGAGGGGCGCGGCCAGTGTGCCAGCCCAGGCCCGCAGCGTCAGCGCCAGGCCCGCGGCGCCAGGCCCGCAGCGTCAGCGTCAAACCACGCTTGGCCCACGCTCAAGGCTACACTTTAGCTATGCCCAGGCCAAGCAAGACCAACCCGAAGCCGTCCTCCGCGAGCCCCGAGCCGAGCTCTGAGCCGAGCTCTGAGCCGAGCGAAGAAGCGCCGCGCGCGCCGCTGTGGGAGACGCTCTCGATGATCGCGGCCTTCGTGCTGCTGTGGCTGTGGTTCGCGGCGCACAAAGCCGCCCAGAGCAGCGGAGCCGAGCTGAGCCGCTGGTGGACGGTGGCTCTGCTGGCGGCTCTGGGCGCGATGGCCTGGATCATGGTGCGCAGGATGCAGCGGTTCAAGCGCGCTCTGCAAGAGACCAGGCAGCAGGCGCGGCGCGGGCCGAGCGCATTTCCTTGGATGCCCCAGGATCGCAACGGGCACAACTGAAGAACTAAAGGCGGCGCGCAGCAAAACGCCCTCAAGTACTTGCAAGTGCTTGAGGGCGTTGAGGTCGGTGGCTTCTACTCGGGCGGGCCGAAGCGATCCATGACGAGCACCTTGATGATGCCGGCCACGAGCGTCCCACCCAGGCCGATGAAGAACCACTTCCTGTCCCGTTCGTCGGCCAGGCGCGACTGCTTGAGCGTGACTTCATTGCGGCGCGGCAAATCTCGTTTCATTTGTTCTCCAGAACACAGGTCTGGGCTTTGAGACGGCACTTGCCGTGCCGCGCTGCCTGGAGTGGCCTCGATTCTGCAGCAGTAGGGCGAACCCAGAGCGCAAGATGCTATCACAGAAATATGGAAAAACGTTGTAGCTACCTCGTCCCTTTGGCATCTGAAGCGACGCGAGGTGGTTAGAGAATTCGCGACGCTGGGTAGACTCAACCATCACCCCTTGCCGAATCCGGTTGCCAAACCGGAAATACCCGGCAAACGAGGAGAAAGCATGAACAAGACACACCGTTGGCTGCGCGGGATGAGGCGCGGATTCACCCTCATCGAACTGCTCGTCGTCATCGCCATCATCGCGATCCTGGCCGCGATTCTGTTCCCCGTGTTCGCCAGGGCGCGCGAAAATGCGCGTCGCGCGAGTTGCTCCAGCAACATGAAGCAGATCGGCCTGGGCGTGCTGCAATACGCTCAGGACTACGACGAGAAGTACCCGATTTTCGAGGTGGGTTACATGCCGGGCGAAGAGCCGTATCTGGATGCCAACGGCGTCTCGATCGACTGGTCTCTGGCGATACAGCCCTACACCAAGAGCATGCAGGTCTTGGCTTGTCCCAGCGACACACGTTCCTCGACGTACAACCTGCCGGTCTACGGCAACAACGTGAAGCGCTCGTATGCCATCGCCAACTACCTGCGCTCGGCTGATAGACAGCGACCTGGAGGCAGCCTGGCCCAGTTCAACTCGCCTGCTCTAACCGTCTTTGCGGGCGAGCGGCGTGGCTGCGGTAACGGCGGCGCCAACCTCCGCGAATGGTACCTTTGCGGTATTTACGACAAGACGGACATAACGCAAAGCGCGTCAGGGCCGCCCATGAACGATCGCGGCGTCGCTGTTGGAACCGGGATGGTTCATCTGGACACCGCCAACTTCCTCTTCACGGATGGTCACGTGAAGGCGCTGCGCGGTGTTAAGGGCAACATGACCGTCATCACCGGCACGCCGTTTCCGGACCCCGGCAACGTTGGGACCTGGACCAACATCGCTCAAGACCTGCCCAAGTAGCATTGCAGCAGGGCACAAAAGGAGACGACATCTGTCGTCTCCTTTTGCGTTTGTGCGTTTCGTTGGCATCTTGCGTCGCGATAAACTGCGCGTTTCTCTGCCTCGCGATTGTCCTGCGGTTGGCGCCCGTTTATGCTGCTCCGAACCACTCTGCGCCGCATCTCGACACGCACGAACGCCGCCTTACTGCTGGTTGTAGCTGCTTTGGCGTGCGGCTGGGCCTGGCATGGCGTGGCCTCGCCGGTGCAGCAGCACATTGATGCCGGGCTGCAAAAGCTGCAAAGCGGCGAGGGCGTGGCTGCGGCTATCGAATGGCGTGAGGCGGTTAAGCTCGATCCAAGCAACACTGCCGCCTGGGAGTTGCTGGGCGACTATTATCAGTCCGCTCAAGATTGGCCATCTGCTCTGGAAGCCTTTGGCCATGTGCAGAAGCTCAAGCCCGAAACGCCCAAGCTCAACGCACGACTGGCGGCCTGCGCTCTGGCGTCCGGCGACATCAAGGCCGCCCGCGGCTACGCGGAGGCTGAGCTGAGGCAAGATGCGGACGATGTGGCGGCTCTACGGGTGGCGGCTTCGGTCTCGGGAACGCAAAACCGGCGCGACGAGCACCTCAAGTACTTGCAGCATCTTTCTAAGCTGCAACCGCAGGACGCGCAGGTGCTGCTGGCCCTGGCGCTGGAGCTTTCCAAACGTTACGACTATGCGAGCGCGCGTCCGTTGCTCGACCGCGCGCTCGCCGTCGATCCGGGCAACGCTGAGGCTCTGAGCGCGCGCGCTGAAGCGCTTTTCAGCGAGCCGACGCCCCAGAATTTGCAGCAGGCCCGCTCCGACTGGGGGAAGGTGCTCGCGCTCAGGCCGGGCGATGTCGAGACGCACCGCGCCCTGGGCCGCGTCGCGATGCTACAAGGCCGCCCGCGCGAGGCCATCGCGCACTTCGAGGCCGTTGGGCGCGGGCGGCCTTACGCCTCGGCGCACTTCATTGAGCTGGCGAGAGCTTATCGCAAAGCTGGCCAGCCGCAGAAGGCTGAAGCCCTGCGGCGGCGCTTCGTAGCTCTACAGCGGCAAAACGTGACGATGCAAAATCTGAGGGATCACATCGCCGTCTCGTCCCGTGATATCAAGAGCTACTTGCAAATGGCGGCTTTGCAAATTGCTGACGTCGAGATGAGCGGCGACGCCTACGAACTGTACCGCTACCGCTACTGGAAGGGGCAAATCCGCGCGCCCGAGTTTTACCTGGCGCAGGCTCGCCGCCTTGCCCCGCACGACCCGCAAGTACTTGCCCTGTCGCACCGCCTTGAAGCCATCTACGCCCCGCTGCTGCAAGCGGGACTCAGTGCGATTGCTAAGGGCGACTTGAAGTCAGCCAACGCCGCGCTCGACCACGCCAAAGTGCTGCGCCCTGAGGACGCGAGGACACGCAGCGCGCTTCAGAAGATAGCGGCTCTGCAAGGGGGAGGATGAGACGAGTCACACTCCTGACCTGACTGATTTTATGCTCCGCCACTGGATTTTTCTCTTTGCCCTTGGTGCCCTGGCCATCGCTGGATGCTCGCCGCAGACCGGCACGAACCTGCACGGAGCCACCGGCACTTCGCCTGCGGCAAGCACTGAGAGTGCGTCCGAAGCTCTCTTTGAGGATGTCGCCGCTCGCTCCGGGCTCACCTTCAAGCACGTGCTGGGAGACACGGGCCGCTTCTACTTCGACGAGTCAACCCCGCCGGGCTGCGCCTTCATCGACTTCGACAACGACGGCTTTCAAGACATCTTCCTTATCCAGTCCGGGTCGTCTGAGCCACCAGCCTTGGTTAAGAACCGACCCTTCTGCGCCTTGTACCACAACAAGCGCGACGGCACTTTTGAGGAGCTGACGGCGGGCTCCGGCATCGACAAAGACTTGGGCTATGCTCAGGGCGTGGCCGTAGGCGATTACGACAACGACGGGCGCGATGACCTCTTCATCACGGCTTACGGGGGTAACCACCTCTTGCGCAATGTGGGCGGCGGCAAGTTCGAGGACGTGACGCGCAAGGCCGGCCTGTCCAAAATTTACGGCACAGGCTATGCGACGAGCGCAGCCTGGGGCGACTACGACAACGACGGGCGGCTGGATTTATACGTCTGCTATTACGCGCTGTGGAGCCACGCGGCCGATAAGCAGTGCCGCGACGGCACGACCGGCCTGCTCGATTATTGCCGCCCGCAGCTCTACAATCTGATGGCACATCGCCTGTATCACAACACGCCGCGCGGCTTCGTGGACGTGAGCGAGCAGTCAGGCATCACCAAAGCCAAGGGGCGTGGCTTGGCCGTGGCGTGGACAGACTTCAATGATGATGGGCGCCCCGACATCTTCGTGGCCAACGACGGGACGGCTAATATGTTGTGGCGCAACAATGGCAACGGTACCTTCACCGATATCGCAAGCCAGGCTGGCGTTGCTAATGACGGCGAGGGGCAAGGCATCGCGTCCATGGGGATCGCGATTGGCGATTACGACCGCTCGGGCCATCAGAGCCTATATGTGTCGAATTTCTCAGCGCGTCCCAACATCTTATTTCACAACATTGGCGGCGCCTTCGACGATTCCACATCTCAAGCCCACCTGTCCTTCCTGCACCTCAAGTTCCTTTCCTTCGGCTGCGAATTCCTGGACTACGACGCTGATGGCTGGCCCGATTTGATCGCTAACAACGGGCACGTCCAGATGCAGGAGAACAAACGTGAGGCTGGTGTGCCTCGCAAGCAGCGTAAGCAGCTTTTGCACAATGAGAAGGGCGCCTTCTTCCGTGAGGTCACGGATAAAGCTGAACTGGGCGACCTGGCAACGCCAACGCTGGGCCGGGGATTAGCTGTTGGCGATTACGACAACGACGGGCGGCTGGACGTGCTGGCGATGGCGCAAAACGGCCCGGCTCAGCTCTTTCACAACCGATCCAGCAACGGCAACCACTGGATCTCGTTCAAGACAGTGGGCACTAAATCGAACCGCGACGGCGCGCACGCCAAGTTCGAGCTGCGAGCCGAAGGCGCGCGGCAGACGGCTGAGGTGCGCTCAGGGTCCAGCTACCTCTCGTCCAGCGACCGCCGCGTCTACTTCGGCCTGGGCCACGTCGCTAAAGCCGAACAGGTCGTTGTGCGCTGGCCCAGCGGCACACGGGATGTGCTCAAGAACCTGGCGGCGGATCATTTCTATACTGTAACTGAAGGCCGCGGCATTACAGAAATCCAGAAACCGGCGCGATAATGGGATACAGACTCAAAAACGCGAAGCCGATTGGCTTCGCGTTCTGTGAGTAGGATCTGTTCTTACTACTTATGTGTGCCAGCCGCTGATGCGCCGGTGGCTCCACGTTTACCCGTGTCCTGCGAACTGACAGGCGAGTCTGGGTTTACGTGTGTCCCGTCGGCGCCACTACTACCATTGCTTCCGCCGCATCCGGCCAGGCCCATCAGGAAAATCAGCCCGCCTGCGGCCAGAGCCGCCTTCTTGTACGATTTCATGTGTTCTCTCCTAACTGTGCAATCGGGGATACGACCTGACTGGCAAACCGTGTGCCCATTTCTCTTTGCTCAGTTCACCTTAGCACGCGGGGGCGCAAGCAGAGCTTGCAGATCAATTTCGTCCATCAGCGGCGTCTGGGCCTTCAAGACCTGGGCCATGATCTCGACCGCGTGCGCGTTGCGCTCGGGCTGCTCGGAGGCGATGCCGTCGCGCGGCACCACCAGGTCGAACTCGCGCATACGCGCATATAAGCATCGTTGGCCGTGAACAGGACGCAGATGTCGCCCGCCACACCGGTGAGAATCAGCGTGCGCGAGCCCAGGTACTTGAGCAGCAAGTCCAGGGTCGTCGAGTAAAACCCCGAGTGCTTGGGCTTGAGCACGAAGTAGTCGTCCTGGCCGGGCTGCAGGACTTGAGCCAGTTCGCGGCCTCGCAAGTACTTGCCGCCCTTCTGATCCTTTCGCACGTGCTCGACCACGCTCTGGAAGTCGCTCTGCCAGCGCCCGAAGTTGTCGTTGACATACACGGTCGGGATGCTCGCCCGGTGGCAGCGGCTCTTGAGCGCGAGCACGCGGTCGGCCAGTGGGCGCGCCTGCTCATACAAGACCTCGCCGCCGGGAAATTCCATGTCGTTGATCATGTCGATGATGAGCAGCGCCACCGGGCACGAATCGGGCGCCATGCCGTGCAAATCCGGGTTCTTCAGGTTCACGTCCAAGCCGTGGCTTTGCTCCGCGTGGCTCGTTTGGGAGCGGCTGGTTTGGGAGCCGCGCGATTTGGCGACGGTTGAGTTCAAGTCGTCGCGGCGCGGGCCGTTGTTGGCGGGCGGGTGCGTGTCTGGTGTCATGGTGTAGTTGTGAGTGGCTGTGTGGTGGTGAGTGGCCTGGGCTCGCTGTTGAGCTAATGGCGCGCCGCGCCTGCGCCGCGCGAATGTTTCGGGCGTGTGCGCGCGGGGCGAGCACGCGGCGTGTAATCTATAAGTAGAACGCTGGAAGTGGGCCGGGCATTACCACGCTTTCAAAAACAGCAGTTTCGGTCACACTGAAATTCTTGATTTGCCTGGCCTGGCCTGGCGGCAAGTACTTGCCGCCTGCGGCGGCTTGGGGCGCGCGCAGCTTGAGGGTTGGGGTTTGGCGAGGAGCCGCATTATCAGGATGAACAACGAGCGCAACGAGTATCAGGGCCTGAGTTTTGGAATGCCGCGTCGCCACGGCTCCCAGCGCGGCCTGTGGCTGCCGTCTTTTGAGCGCGACGCCTGCGGCATCGGCTTCGTGGCCTCGTCCAGGCAGGAGCGCAGCCACCGCATCGTGCGCAAGGGCATCGAGGCCGTGTGCTGCCTCACCCACCGCGGCGCGGTCGCTTCGGACGCCAAGACCGGCGACGGCGCCGGCGTCCTGACCCAGATTCCCTACGAGCTGCTGCGCGCCTCGCTGGGCAAGGGCCAGTCCAAGCTGCTCAAGCGCGACCAGGACCTGGCCGTGGCCATGATTTTCCTGCCCCAGGATTCCGGGGCGCGCCACGCGGCTGTCGAAATCTGCGAGGAGGAAGTCGCCGGCAGCGACCTCATCTTCCTCGAATGGCGCAAGGTGCCGGTCGACCTGGGAGCCCTGGGCGACAAGGCGCGCGAGAGGTGCCCCGTGGTGCGCCAGATGCTCCTCTTTCGCGACGAGAGCATGAGCGACGAGGAGTTCGAGCGCGCCTGCTACGTGGTGCGCAAGGGCATCGAGAAGCGCATCTGGCAGGCGGGCATCGAAGGCTTCTACATCCCGTCGTTTTCCTCGCAGACCGTTGTGTACAAGGGCCTGATGGTGGCGCCACAGCTCGACAAGTTCTACCTGGACCTGGCCGATGGCCGCTTCGCCTCGGCCTTCACCTTGTATCACCAGCGTTACTCAACCAACACCTACCCGACGTGGTTTTTGGCGCAGCCCTTTCGCTTCCTGGCGCACAACGGCGAGATCAACACGCTGCAGGGCAACGCCAACTCGCTGCGCGCGGCTGAGCTGAGCGAGAAGGCCCACATCTGGGGCGGGCGCGACAACCTGGACGCTCTGCGCCCCATCATCCAGCCCGGCAACTCCGACTCCTCGGCCCTGGACAACGCGCTCGAATCCCTCGTGCTCGGGGGCCGCGACCTGCTGCACACCGTCTTGATGATGCAGCCCCAAGCCTACCAATCCGACCCCGAAATCTCGGACAGCGTGAAGGCGTTCTACGAATTCCACGGCACCTTGCAGGAGCCGTGGGACGGCCCGGCGGCGCTCTCCTTCACCGATGGGCGCATCATCGGCGCTTCGCTGGACCGCAACGGCCTGCGCCCAGCGCGCTACCAGCTCTCCGATGACGGCCTGGTCGTCGTGGGCAGCGAAGTCGGCGTCGTCGATCTCGAAGGCGCCAAAGTCCTTGAGAAGGGCCGCCTGGGGCCGGGCCAGATTCTCGCCCTGGACACCAAGACCGGCGAGCTGATGCGCAACGCCGACATCAAGGAGCGCTACGCCGCGCGCCGCCCCTACCGCCAGTGGCTCAGCGAGAACCTAATTCTGGGCGACGCTCAGGCCGTGCCCGCACCCCAAAACGGCTCGCAAGTACTTGCAGACGGCTTCACCCTTCCGCTCAACGGCAACGGGCACGGTGAGGGGCACGGCGACCCTTTGATCGAGCAGCTCAAGGCCTTTGGCTTCACGACCGAGAGCGTCGAGGATATTCTGCTGCCCATGGCACAGACGGGCTCGGAAGCGACCGGCTCGATGGGCGACGACACGCCGCTCTCGGTGCTCTCGGACAAGCCGCGCCCTCTGTACAACTACTTCCGCCAGAAGTTCGCCCAGGTCACGAACCCGCCCATCGACCCCTTGCGCGAGAAGCTGGTGATGAGCCTGTCCACGCTGGTCGGGCCGCGCGCCAACCTGTGGAGCGAGTCGCCCGACTCGTGCCGCCGCATCCTCTTCGCCTCGCCTGTGCTCTCCGAGGCTCAGCTCGAATGGCTGCGCACGGGCGCCGGCGTGGGCGACGCCCGCTTCGGTTCCGCGACCATCGAAGCCACCTTCCCGGTTGAAGACGGCGAGGAATCGCTGCAGCGCGCTGTAGGCTGGCTGCAGCAGGAAGCCGAGGCCGCCGTGCGCGCGGGCGCTTCGATTGTGATCCTGAGCGACCGCGGCGTCGATGCCAAGAACGCGCCGATCCCGGCTCTCCTGGCTGTCGGCGCGGTCAGCCAGCACCTGATCCGGGCTGGGCTGCGCAACAACTGCTCGATCATCGTCGAGTCGGGCGAGCCTTACGACGCCCACGCCTTCGCCTGCCTGCTCGGCTTCGGCGCTTCGGCTGTGAACCCTTACCTGGCGCACGCAGCCATCAAGTCGCTGTGCGAGAAGGGCCAGGTCGAAGGCTTCGATGGCGACGCCGGCAAAGTACTTGGCAAGTTCAAGAAGGCCATCGAGAGCGGCTTGCTCAAGGTGATGTCCAAGATGGGCATCTCGACCTTGAGCTCGTATCAGGGCGCGCAGATTTTCGAGGCGCTGGGGCTGGCGCCCGAAGTGGTGGACGAGTGCTTCACGCACACGCCCTCGCGCATCAAGGGCTCGTCCTACATCGAGATCGGGCGCGACGTGCTGCGCCTGCACGCCAGCGCCTTCCCGGACGCCACCAAGCTGGACAACTTCGCCTTCTTGCGCTACCGCAAGGACGGCGAGGCGCACGCCTTCAACCCCAGCTGGTTCAAGGTCTTCCACAACGCGGTGCGCAACGACGACTACGCGGGCCAGTATCAAATCTACCGCGAGCAGGTCAACGAGCGCGAGCGGCCCATCGCCCTGCGCGACCTGCTCGACTGGGTTCCGGCCAGCGCGCCGATTCCCATCGAGGAAGTCGAGCCCGTCGAGAAAATCTTCGCGCGCATGACGACCGGCGCCATGTCGCTGGGCGCTTTGTCAACCGAGGCGCACGAGTGCTTGGCCATCGCGATGAACCGGCTGGGCGGGCGCTCGAACTCAGGCGAGGGCGGCGAAGCGCCCGACCGCTTCTCGCGCGACGAGAACGGCGACTGGCGCAACTCGGCCATCAAGCAGGTGGCTTCGGCTCGCTTTGGCGTGACGCCCGAGTACCTGGCCTCAGCTAAGGAGCTGCAGATCAAGATGGCCCAGGGCGCCAAGCCCGGCGAGGGCGGCCAGCTTCCGGGCTTCAAGGTGTCCGAGGAAATCGCGAAAGTGCGCCACTCAATCCCCGGCGTCACGCTGATTTCGCCGCCGCCGCACCACGACATCTACTCGATTGAGGACCTGGCTCAGCTCATCTACGACCTCAAGCACGTCAACCCGCGCGCCCGCGTCTCGGTCAAGCTGGTGGCGCAGGCCGGTGTGGGAACGGTAGCGGCGGGCGTGGCGAAGGCTTACGCCGACACCATCATCATCTCGGGTCACGATGGCGGCACCGGTGCCTCACCGGTCTCTTCGATCAAGAACACCGGCGTCCCGTGGGAGCTTGGCCTGGCCGAGGCGCAGCAAGTACTTATCGAGAACGGGCTGCGCGGGCGCGTCAGGCTGCACGCCGACGGCGGCTTCAAGACCGGGCGCGATGTCATCGTGGCCGCGCTGCTGGGGGCCGAGGAGTATGGCTTTGGCACGGCGGCTCTGGTCGCTGCGGGCTGCGTGATGGCGCGCCAGTGCCACTTGAACACGTGCCCGGTCGGGGTGGCGACGCAGCGGCCTGATTTGCGGGCCAAGTTCGTGGGCAAGCCCGAGCACGTGGTGAACTTCTTCCACTTCGTGGCCCAGGAGGTGCGCGAGTATCTGGCGAGCATCGGGGTGCGCAAGCTGGATCAGATCATCGGGCGCACCGACCTGCTGCGGATGCGCGACAACGCGCGCTACCCCAAGACGCAGGACGTGGACCTCAGCCCGCTCTTCTACCAGGTCGAGGCGCACGAGAACAGCCCGCACCGCTCCAACGTGGGCCGCAACGACCGCCCCGCCGACTGGCCCATCGACGAGAGCATCTTGCAGGACGCGCGCGACGCCATCTCGCTGGGCCGCAAGCTCACGCTGAGCTACAACCTCAAGAACACCGACCGCACCGTCGGGGCGCGCATCGCGGGCGAGATCGCCTACGCGCACGGCGACCAGGGGCTGGCCGAGGACACCCTGACGCTGCGCTTCCACGGCACGGCGGGCCAGTCCTTCGCGGCCTTCAACATCTCCGGGATGCGCATGGAGCTGTTCGGCGAGGCGTGCGACTACGTGGGCAAGACGATGCACGGCGGCACCATCGTGGTGCGCCCCGTGGACGGCGAGCAGTTCGCCTGGCACCAGAACGTGCTCATCGGCAACACCGTGCTGTATGGCGCGACCGGAGGCCACCTCTTCGCGGCTGGCATCGCCGGCGAGCGGTTCTGCGTGCGCAACTCGGGCGGCGTGGCCGTCGTGGAGGGCGTGGGCGATCACGGCTGCGAATACATGACCGCAGGCGTCGTCGTCGTGCTGGGCGAGGTCGGCCTCAACTTCGGCGCCGGCATGAGCGGCGGCCTGGCTTACATCTACGACGCCTCGAAGACGCTCGAAAAGCGTTACAACCCCGACATGGTCGGCCTGCAGCGCCTGGACAGCGACCACAGCAAGGCTCAGCTCAAGGCCCTCATCGAGCGCCACGTCGCGGAGACGACCTCGCCGCACGCGCAGTCGATCCTGGACAACTGGGAGACGGCTTTAGCTGAGTTCTGGATGGTCGTGCCGCACCCCGAGAAGGCCCCGCCGCCCAAGCTCGACAAGCCCCGCCCCGAGCGCCCGGATCGTGGCGACCGCCCGGCGCGCCCCGACCGCGGCATCCGCACCAGTCCCGACGGCGGCGTGAAAAACGCCGACCCGGACGCTCAAGCCGAGCCAAAGGCCCTGGACGACATGAGCACGCGCAAGCCGGACGCTTCGAGCGCGACTCGCTCGGCTGAGCAGGAGGCCACAGCTCCCCCCGACGAGAGGCAGGCGACGGGCACGCCAGTGCCGCAGAGCTGAAGGTGTCTCGAATCTCAGCAGCGCGGGGCGATAGCCCCGCTCCAATCGGACACAAGCCACGATCGGCTGACGCCGCGCCGCCCAAGCAAGCGCCCCCGCAAGTACTTGCGGGGGCGCTTCGGCGTCTGGGTGCTTGATAAAGGTCGCGCCCAGCGGCGTGATGGTGGATCGGTGTTTGGTTAAGCTAAGGCCGCATGGATTACAACCTGAACGACATTCTCCATTCGTCCGATTATTCGCTGGACATCTTCAAGCCCGAAGAAGTGGACGCCCTGAAGATCTACGACAAGAAGGGCAAGCCTTACCTGAAGGACTTCGCCGATGGCAAAGAGCGGCCTGCCAAGCCCGAAGAGATCGTGCGCCAGCTCTACCTGCATCGCCTGATCCACCACTACGGCTACAAGCCGTCGCGCATCGCGGTTGAGAAGGGCATCTGGTTCGGCTCGACCATCGCCGAGAAGCGCGCCGACATCGTCGTCAGCGATGAGAAGAACCCCGAAGAGGTCTATCTCATCGTCGAGTGCAAGAAGCCCAAGCGCAAGGACGGGCTGGAGCAGCTGAAGTCATATTGCAACGCCACCAACGCGGCGGCTGCTGTGTGGACCAACGGCGGCGAAGAAGTCATCTTGCATCGCGCGGGGCGCAACGATTACGAGGCGCTCTCCGACCTGCCCGACGCTACGCAGAAGATCTCCGACGTGCTCACCAAGCGCATGAGCATCGAGGAGCTGGGCAAGATCAACAAGCTCGTCACCCAGAAGTGGACGCTCAAGAAGATCATTCAAGACCTGGAGAACCTCGTCCTCGCCAACGCGGGCGTCGATGCCTTCGAGGAAGTCTTCAAGCTCATCTACGCCAAGCTGTATGACGAGGCGCAGGCCAAGAACCGCAAGGGCCGCACCGTCGAGTTCCGCATCTACGGCGACGCCGACTCGCACATCTACGAGCGCATCAACAAGCTCTTCGACGAAGCCAAGAAGAAGTGGCCCGGCGTCTTCCTGGCCGGAGACCGCATCGACCTGCTGCCCGACGCCCTGCGCGTCTGCGTCTCGTTCATGCAAGACATCAAGCTCTTCAACTCCAACCTGCAGGTCATCGACGACGCCTTTGAATACCTCACGGTCAAGATCGCCAAGGGAGACAAGGGCCAGTACTTCACGCCGCGCTACGTCATTGATATGTGCGTGAAGATGCTCAACCCCCAGCGCGGCGAGTACATGATCGACACTGCGGCGGGAAGCTGTGGCTTCACCGTGCACACCATGTTTCATATCTGGGGCGGCGAGCTGACCAGCGACGGGCCGACCAAAGAGCAGGCCGACTACGCCGCCGATTACGTCTACGGGCTGGACTTCGACGCGCGCAGCATCAAGGTGGCGCGCGCCCTGAACCTGATCGCCGGAGACGGGCGCACCAACGTCTACCGCGTCAACACGCTGGCCCCGCACACCTGGGACGACGAGGCGCGCGTCGCCCTCAAGCCACGTCTGCGCGCCCTCGAAGACCGCAAGGCCAATGCGGACAACCTGGACCGGATGCGCGACTTCGACTTCGACATCGTGATGACCAACCCGCCCTTCGCGGGCGACGTGTCCGACACGCGCATCCTGCACCTCTACGAGCTGGCCAAGCAAGCGCGCGGCATCGAGATCGACAAGCTCGACACCGAGGAAGCGCGCGAGAAATACGTCGATTCGCCCTTCCGCCTGGCCTTCCAGGAGTCGGGCAAGTTGGCCGAGCGGCAGTCGCGGGACATCCTGTTCATCGAGCGCAACCTGCAGTTCCTCAAGCCGGGCGGGCGCATGGCGATCGTGCTGCCGCAGGGCCGCTTCAACAACGTCTCCGACGCGCGCGTGCGCTCCTTCATCGCCGAGCACGCGCGCATCTTGGCCGTCGTGGGGTTACACGGCAACACCTTCAAGCCCAACACCGGCACCAAGACCAGCGTGCTGTTCTTGCAGAAGTGGGACGGCGACCCGGCCTCGCCCACGCACAGCCCGCGACGCGACGACTACCCGATCTTCTTCGCCACCAGCGAGCGCGGCGGCAAGGACAACTCGGGCGATTACAAGTACTTGAAGGGCGAGGACGGCGAGAAGCTGCACGACCTGTTCGGCCACGAGATCGTGGATCAAGACCTCTTCGACGTGCGCCGCGTGCTTCGCCAGCAGCTCGACCGCCTGCGCGCGCGCGACAAAGACACGCCCGCCCTTGTCGCCGTGCACGAAGAGAAGCTCGTCGCGCTGCTCGAAAGGCTGCCGCAGCACTCAACCGTCGCCGAAGCCTTTGAAGCCTTCGCCAAGAAGCAGAATCTCTCATTCGCGGAGGGGGACTAAATGGCAGTCTGGAGCGAAGTGCTTTTCGAGGACGTTGCACGCTCAACGCGCTTTGACGCTGAATACTATCAGCCGAAGTTCCTGCGCTACGATGCTATGGCGATAAAGAGTGGCGGCGCGCTGTCGAAGTTCGTGCCGCGCATCATTCAGCCCAACGAGTTCATCCGTGAATATGTCGAGGCCGAGGAGGGCATGACCTTCTGGCGCGCCCAAAACGTGCGGTGCGGTTACGTTGACGCAGACAACGTTGAATACATCGACTTCCAGACCTTCGAGGGCGTGAAGAACGCGCACGTCGAGGAAGGCGACATTCTCATCACGCGCACAGGAGCTAACGCGGGTGACTGTGCGGTGGTGCCGCCTAACACAGCGGGCGTCGCCGTCAGCTCACACACGCTTCGCCTCATCCCGAAGTCGGTTGAGATGGGCTACGCCATCGGCGGCTTCTTCGCCAGCGACTTTGGGCGCGACATCTTGTTTCGTTCCGTGTCGGGTTCAAGCCGCCCGCAAATTACCAAGGAGATGCTCAACGCGCTTGTGCTCCCCGACTTCTCGTCCATCGCAGACGAGATGGCAAGCATAATCCGAGCGGCATACGCTAAGCGTGCCGCATCAAAGACCATCTACGCCGAAGCCGAAGCGCTGCTGCTGGACGCGCTGGGCCTGAACGACTTGGACGCTACGCACGCCATCACCTACGAGCGCAACTTCGCCGAGGTCGCCCGCGCCGGGCGCTACGACGCCGAGTACTTTCACACCCGCTATGTCGGCGTCATTGATGCGGTCAAAGCGCGCGAGCACGCGCTGTTGCGCCGTCACGCTCAGGCTCACTCCGGCTATCCGTGGAAGAGCGAGTATTTCCTCGAAAGCGGTGAGCCCGGCGAGCCGTTCATTCGCATCCGCGACTGCAAGCCCGGCACGATTGACAACGCCGAACTGAGCCGCCTCGATGCTGAATACGCGATAGGCGAGCGTGCCGTCAAAGCCGAAGCCAGCGATCTGGTTGTGGGCATGGATGGCGTGAACTACTTCTACGCCTCCTTGCTGCGCGAATCTTGCTTCGTCAATCAGCGCGTGTGCCGCGTGGCTCTTCATGTGGACGCGCCATTCTCTGCGGAATACGCCCTGCTCGTTCTCAATAGCCGCGTGGGACAGTCGCAGCTTCTCCGTGAGAAGACAATTGCTCAGACAGTCGCGCACATTACCAACGAGAACGTGCGTGACCTGCTCATTCCTCTGCTTCCTGACGGATTGCGAGCTGACCTCTCGCGCATGGTGAAAGAGTCCATCGCCGCACGCGACGACGCGCAATCGCTGCTTGAGCAGGCCAAGCGGCGTGTCGAGGATCTTATCGAGGAGGGCGCGTAGCGGTTGCAACCTCTGGGATTGATGATGCAACCAGGTCGTGCCCCGTGACACTTCGCGCTCAAGCCGTTACAATTGCCCCATCTACCCGCTGAACCCGCTCCCGACCACGCGCAACAGGCTCACGACCCCGCGCAACTGGCTCACGACCGCGCCGAATCCGTTGCCAGGCGGACGGAATCGGCATTGGGGCGGACGGAATTGGCATTCGAGCCGGAGGAAACGGCATTGAGGCTGCCAGAATTGGCATCCGGGCAGGCGGAATTGGCTTATTCATTAGTCGATTTTATGAATAGGTTGAGATTGATAACAGAAACTTATAGAAAGGAGCTTCGATGAACCAGGAAGAGATTTCGCAGCAGGAGCGGTTCACGCGCGTGGTGGCCTTTGCCGACGCGCACGCCGAGGACTTCCCGGCCAAGAAGCCCGCAGGCGCTCAGGTCGAGGTGTTGCGCGCTGTGCTGGGCGAGTTGGCGACATTGAGCGCGACGCAGACGGGAAGCGGCGACGCGGCGCGTGCGGCCACGGCGCGCAAGGCGGCGAGTTTGGACAGCGTGCGCGCCGATCTGGTGGGCATGGCGAAGACCGCCCGCGCCCTTTCGGATGAGAATCCCGGTCTGGCTTTGCAGTTTCGGCTGCCCGACAGTTCGCGCGACGATGCTCTTCTGGCTTCGGCGCGCGCGCAACTGGCGCTGCTCAAAGACGGCAAGAGCGGCGCGGCTCTGGTCACGCTGTTCACCGATTACGGCATGGCGGACGACTTCGTGGCCGATCTGGAAGCCGACATCGTGGCTGCGGACGCGGCCAACGATGCCCAGGACACGCACGGAGGCGCGCGGCGCGAGGACACGCTGAGCATCGACACGCAGATCGAGGCGGGCACGCGGGCGACAGCCAAGCTGGACGCCTTCTGCGACAACCGCTACCGCGACGACGCCGCTCTGCTGGGCGCGTGGAAGTCGGCCTCGCGCCTGGAAGTTCGCCGCGTGCGACCACGGAAGCCCACGCCGCCTGCGCCCTGAGCGGCAGGCCGGAACAAGAAACGCCCCTGCAAGTACTTGCCCCGCATTCGAGGCTCGGCGCGGCTACTGCGCCTTCTGCGGCGTCAGCGAGAGGCTGCGCAGGTTCATCACGGCGAGGCCGGGCTTGGCGAGGGGCTTGAGGCGCAGGGTGTGCTTGCCCGCGCTCAGGGCGAGCGTGCCGTCGAGCGTCATCGTCTTGTAGTCGCTCCAGCTCGCGGTGGCGGGCACGGTTCCCCTGAGGCCGCTGTCGCCGCCGTCCACCTCGATGCCGAAGGTGCTGCCCTGGCTGCCCGGCTCGCACGAGTAGTCGAGCAGCACCAGGTACTTGCCCGCAGCGGGAGCCGCGACCTTCCAGCTGACCGCATCGGCAGCGTCGGTCCAGAAGCCGATGTTGCCCTTGTCGCCGCCCTCGGTCTTGAGGCTGCCCTGCAGCGTGGCGTCGATGGCCCCGAGCTTGAAGGAGCCGTCGGGCTGGGGCGCCAGGAGAGTCTCGGGCTCAAGTACTTGCGGCGGGCCGGTGAGCTCCAGCGCGATGGCCGTTGAGACCGCGTCCAGCTTGCTCGGCTTTGAAATGTGCAGCGTGCCGGCGGCGTCCTTGCGCACCGACAGCTTCTCGAAGCGGTTGGCGCTTCGCACCGGGACGGCCTCGGTGTTGTCGACGGCGCGGGCCAGGCGCACCGGAGTCTGCAGGCCGCTCAGGGTGAGGCCGCCCTCTGGCCACTTGAAGACGTTGAGGTAGAGCGTGTTGCCCTTGACTGTGGCTCGCCCCTCGAAGGGCAGGCGCTTGTAGGGGCTGGCGGTGGTGGCGTAGATGCTGGCTCCGTTGCGCTTGAGCCAGGCTCCGACCTCGCGCAGGCGCTCGGCTTCGGGCGGCGGGATGGTGCCGGTGGCGTCCGGGCCGACGTTGAGCAGGTAGTTGCCGCCCTTGCTGGCGATGTCGATGAGGTTGCGCGTGAGCGACTCGCTCGATTTGAAGTTGGTGTCGTCCTTCTTGAAGCCCCAGGTGTCGTTGATTGTCATGCAGGTCTCCCAGTCGCGGCCAGGGAAGCCCTGGGCGGGGATGAACTGCTCAGGCGTCTCGGTGTCGCCCTTGACTCCGTTGCCCAGGCGGTTGTTGGCGATGAGGTCGGGGCGCTGGGCGAAGGCGGCGGTGAGCGCCTGGATGTCCTCGCGCGACATCTCGACCGGCGTGTCCCACCATAGCACGGCGGGCTTGTAGGTGGTGAGCAGCTCGCGCACCTGGGGCGCGGCGACGGCGCGGACGTAGGCGTGCAGGTCGCCGTCCTGGGCCTTGTCCCAGTGGCCGCCGTAGGCCGCGCCGCCGGGCTGGTGCCAGTCCTGGGCCTGCGAGTAGTAGACGCCGAACTTGATGCCCCGCTTGCGGCAGGCGGCGGACAGCTCGGCCAGAGGGTCGCGCTTGAAGGGCGTGGAAGCGCCGATGTTGAAGCCCCCGGCCTGCGAGGGGAACATGGCGAAGCCGTCGTGGTGCTTGGCCGTGATGACCAGGTACCTCATGCCCGCGTCCTGCGCGATCTGCGCCCACGCCTCGGCATCGAACTTCGTGGGGTTGAACTGAGGCGCCAGCGCCGCGTAGTCGGCCACGGGAATCTTGGCCGAGTTCATGATCCACTCGCCGCCGTTGCCGACAGGCTGGCCGTTCCACTCGCCCGCTGGCACGGCATACAGGCCCCAGTGGATGAACATCCCGAAGCGGGCCTCGCGGAACCACTTCAGGCGCGCGTCGCGCTGGGCTTTGGTTTCATTGGCGTGTGGGTCAACTGAGGGCAGGGGCTGGGCAGGAGCTTGAGCGGCGGGCGCGGCTGTCTGGGCGTGCGTGGGGGCAAGGGAGAGGGCCATAGCCAGAGGAGCGATAAGCAGGGCGCGTGGTGTGGATTTCATCATTGGAAACTCTGCAAGTACTTGAGGGGCGAAGTCAGCTGCGCTTTATCATGCCCAGGAAGCGAGCGCATTAATCACCGTGCAAGCGCGAGCGACGGCAAAACGCCGCCCCAGGTGCTTCAAGTACTTGCACCTCGCGCACGGAGCGGTTGGAGTAGCCGCCGCCTTCGTCTACGTTGTTGGTGTGGATGTAGACGCCGCTGCCGTGCCAGGTCTCGCCCCAGCCCGAGCCGTCGATCAGCTTGCTGACTGGCACTCATCGGCATGGCGCTCATCGCCCTGGCGCAAACTGCTGCGGCGATTGGGGTGGCGCTGTGGTTATCGCGCATGAAAAGACCGAAAATGAACCCACGATGAACAACAGCGAGCCTTTGCGCCAGCCCTTGGACACCCTCTTGAACTGGACGCGCATCGACGAGGACTGGAATGGTCGCTGGGACGCCGCGAGGCTCGCGGCCATCGAGCGCGAGCTGGACGCGGCCCTGTTCAAGCGCGGCGACGAGGGCGCGGCGGGCGGCGGCTACGCTCTGCTGTGGCGCTGGGCGCGGCTGTCGCACTTCCGCGCGATGCAAGTACTTGAGGCGCTGGCGCTGGGCGAGCGCGACAAGAAGAGCGCGCACCAGGAGGCCCTGCGCCACTTCGAGGCCGCGGCTCAGGAAGCCGAGTCCGCGCTGAAGCTGGAGCCCAACCGCGTCGAGGGCTTCTTCTGGGCCGGAAGCTGCGCCCTGGAAGCGGCTCGATTGAGCAGCCCCGTGGCGGGAGCGCGCGCCCTCAAGCCCGCCCAGAAGCGCATCGAAAAAGCCGTGGCCGTCGATGAGACCTTCCACTTCGGCGGCCCGCTGCGGGTGTGGGGCCGCTTAACTCACCTCAAGCCCTTCGTGATGGGCGGCAACCTCAACCACGCGCTCGAAATCTACCGCCGCGCCGTGCAAGTCGCGCCCGACAACTCGACCACGCTCCTGTATCACGCCCAGGCCCTCCTCGCCGACAGGCAGCCCGGACTGGCGCGCACCACGCTGCAGAAGATCATCGCGGCGCCCGAGGATGCCGCGTGGAAGTGGGAGCAGGCGCGCGACAAACGGGTGGCGCGCGAGGAATTGGGCAAGCTGTAACAGGACTATCGGACAGATGCCCCAGAATCAGAAGTGAAAGCTATACTTCTGCCTGTTACCATGTCCATCTCCTCATACCAAAGCACCATTGATCGTCTGCGACGCGACATAGCCGACCTCGACAGACAGGTTGGTCAAGAGCTTAGAAACGAGGCTGGCAAGACACGACAAGTTGAGCAGGCACAACGAAGCCTCAGTAGCGCGTCAAGCCTTTCGGCAGTGCAAAGCAAGCTGCAAGAGCTGGCGCGGTTGGGTGACGACCTTTCACGTATCGCCGACAAGAAGGCGGACTTGGGCCGAAAAATAGCCGATAAGAACAAGGAACTGCACAGAACACAAGAAAGTTTGGCCAGAGAGCAAGAACAGGAACGTCGCAAGCAGGAAGACCAGCGCAAGAAGCAAGAGCAAGAACAGAAGAAGCTCGAAGAGGCTCAAAAGCGTAGGCACCAAGAGCAACTGGAACGTCAAAGGGCTATTACTGCTGGGCTCCAACGTCAAAAACTGCTGGCTCAACAAGTTCAGGTAAGCTCCGCAATCATGCAAGTCTCCCAGCCAGCCTCAGTTGATTACGACGTGTTTGTCTCCCATGCGAGTGAAGACAAAGACGAGTTTGTTCGTCCTTTGGCTCAAGAACTGGAACAGCGTGGTTTCAAGGTATGGTACGACGAGTTCACGTTGCGCGTTGGCGACAGTTTGCGGCGCTCCATCGACAAAGGCTTGGCCAATTCTCGATACGGAGTGGTCGTTCTCTCCAGCTCATTCTTCTCCAAGAATTGGACGCAGTATGAGTTGGATGGCCTGACTGCAAGAGAAATGACAGGTACCGAATCAAAGGTAATTCTTCCTATTTGGCACAAGGTTTCGAAGAACGAGGTCATGGCCTACAGCCCGACTATGGCTGACAAGGTTGCTCTCAACTCATCTCTCAACAGCATCTCGGAAATCGCCGCTCAACTGAGCGAAGTGCTAAAGCAGTCGTAGAGACCGCTGCAAGTACTTGAGCCGCCGCGATTTGCTCAAGTACTTGCTGGGTGCTAAAATAGCTCCGTCGCTTACAATCCGGTTGGCCCGCAGAAGTGGATTCCCGGCGAATCCGCTTTTTTGTTTTTGCGGGCCCTTTTTTGGAGAAACAACTATGGCGCTCAAGAAGCCCGTCCTCAAGACGCCCGAGGAAGTGCAGTCCGATCTCATCGAGAAGCTGCGCATCGTCTCGGACGAGAAGAGCATTCCCGTCGAGACCCTCATCGCCTCCATCGAGGGCGCGCTGGTCTCGGCTTACAAGAAGGCGTTTGGCGGCTCGGGCGCCGTGCGCGTCGAGGCCGACGTCGAGAAGAACGACTTCCGCGTGTACGCCCAGAAGCGCGTGGTGCAGTCGGCGCTCAACCCCAACATCGAGGTCGCCTGGCGCGAGGCGCGCGACACTCACCCGCGCATCAACCTGGGCGAGGAAATCGAGCAGGAAGTGACGCCCTCGGGCTTCGGGCGCATCGCCGCGCAGACGGCCAAGCAGGTGCTGCTGCAAAAGGTGCGCGAGGCCGAGAGCCGCCAGGTCGCTTCCGAGTTCGCCGAGAAGTCGAACAAGATGTTTCGCGGCACCGTGCAGCGCCTGGAGCGCAAGACGGTCATCATGCAGCTTGGCAAGGCCGAGGCTGTGCTGCCCGAGCGCGAGCAGATTCGCAACGAGAACTACCGCACTGGCGACACTTTCTATGTGTACGTGACCGAAGTTCGCACCAGCTGGCGCGGCCCTTCGATCACGGTTTCGCGCACGCACCCCGGCCTGGTGCGCGAGCTGTTCGCGCTCGAAGTGCCCGAGATCGCGGACGGCATCGTCGAGCTGAAGGCGGTGGCGCGTGAGGCCGGGCAGCGCACCAAGATCGCGGTCGCGGCTGAGAACCCGGACGTAGACCCCGTGGGCGCTTGCGTGGGGCCGCGCGGCAACCGCGTGGGCAAGGTCGTGGACGAGCTGGGCAACGAGAAAGTCGACATCGTGCGCTGGAGCGACGACCCGGTTCAGCTCATCTCGAACGCGCTGTCCCCGGCTCAGATTTCGACGGTCGTGCTGGCCGAGGACACCAGCGGCGGCGGCTCAGCCAACGGCACCGCAACGGTGATCGTGGCCGAAGATCAGCAGTCGCTGGCCATCGGCAAGCAGGGGCAGAACGTCCGCCTCGCGGCCCGGCTGACCAACTGGCGCATCGACATCCGCACCGAGAAGCAGGTCGCCGAGGAGCAGGCCAAGCGGATGTTCCTGGCCGATGATGAGCCCGTGCTCCCGAGCAAGAAGGCCGTCATGCTCGAAGCCCTGGAGATGAACCGCGTGGACGAGTTCGCCAACGTCTTCGCCATCGACGCCCACGCGACGCCCGCCGCCGCCGCGACGCCCGACGCCGCCGCTTCCCAGAGCGCCAACGACGCGGCTGAGGCCGAGCCCGTCGCGCAGGCCGTGGCCAACGCGCAGGCCGTGGCCAACGCGGGCGGCAAGGCCGGCGAAGTGGACGTGGATGCCCTGTTCGCAACCGACGAAGCGGACCCGGCGGAAGGCGCGGCGGAAAATGATGGCGAGGAGCAGGCAACGGCAGGCGAGGCCGCGGCGTCTTGAGCAGCTGAAGGCAAGAGGTTAAGGTTCGTTCTGCGCCTGAGCCCGCAACTCCGTAAACTAAGCCGCAACCGTGCACCAAGTACTTGCCCGCATGAGGCGAAGCTCCCAGAGAAGCTCAGGCTCCAACTCGAAGCATGATCTGAATCGGCCCGCGACCGGCGGGCCGATTCGCTCGTGTGTCGGGTGCGCCCGCGCCTTTTCGGTTCTCAAGAGCCAGCCCCGCCTCGGCGCGGCCTTCGCCGCTACAACCAACGCAGGCGCGCTGCAAGTGCTTCGCGTCTGCGCCCAACGCAAGCTCGAAGCGCCTCAGGTGCTGCTGGATGAAGACGGGCGCGGGCCGGGGCGGGGCGCCTGGCTGTGCGCGGCAAGTACTTGCGTGGAGAAGGCGTGGGCGAGCAAGAGCATCGAGCGCGCGCTCAAGGGCGCGCGCCCGCATCCAGAGCTGAAGCAGCGGCTGCTGCAAGCGTGCGTCGAGTGAGGAACCTTGAGTTCAGCTCGGCGAGCGTGGTTAAGACATCGCACTCTGCCTCTGGCCTGCATCTTCGGATGACGGGCGCGAGGCGTTAAGGAAGCTTTAACCGATGTAACAGATCGAATCAAAAGAGAGGTTTGAATGGCCAAAGTACGAATCTACGACATAGCCAAGGAACTGGGCACGCCGCCCAAGGAACTGGTCGGGATGCTGGAGAAGCTGGGCATCCAGGGCAAGACCCCGTCGTCCTCCATCGAGGACACCACCGCGCGCTCGCTGCGCGAGATGATCTCCAACAAGAACAACCCCACGCCGCCCCCGGCCCCCCAGCCCGTCGCGCCCGCAGCGCCGCCCACGCCGACCAAATTCCAGGATTTTCGCGGCCAGTCGCGCCCCAACGGAAATGGCGGCGGCGGCGCTCGCCCCAACACTTCACGCCCCAGCGCAGGCGCGGCGCGTCCGCCCGGCCCGGCTCCCTCGGCTTCGGCTGAGGACGTGGCTTCGGATCGCGTGCAGGACTTCCGCGAGGCGAGGCCAGTCGAAGGCACCGTGCAGAACCCGGCTCGCTCAGGCCCCGGCGCTCGCTCGGACGCGCCTCGCCCCAGCCAGGGCGGTTATCAGGGCAATCGTGGCGGCGGCTACCAGGGCAACCAGGGCGGCTCGAACACGCCTCAAGGCGGCTCAAGCGGCGCGCGGCCCCAGAGCAGCGGCAGCGCGCGTCCTCCGCTGGACCCCGGAACCTCGACCAACCCCTTCAACAACACGGCTCGGCCCGGCGCTCCCGTCAACGAAGGGCCGACCACGATGCCCGGCGCGCAGAACCCGATTCCCGGCACGCCGCCGCCCGGAGCGTCTGCGCTGCCCGGCACGCCGGCTCCCGGAACTCCAGGCGGGCCCCCGGCGACGCCCGGCTCGCGGCCCGGCCCGGCCAACGCGGGCTACGGCGGCAACCGCCCGGCCTTCAACGCCAACAAGAGGATGGGCAACTTCCGCGGCTCGCGCTCCGATCAGCGCAACCTGCGCATGGGCAATGCGCGCGGCGAGCGCCGCCCCCGCTACGACGAGCGCGAGCTGCTCGACCAGGTCGACGCCTCGAGCCAGCCCGCAGCCGGCTCGACGCTGATGATCCCCGAAAACATCACCGTCGGCGGCCTGGCTGACAAGATGGGGCGCTCGCCCAGCGAGATCATCAAGAAGATGTTCGCGATGAACATCATCCGCTCGGCCAACCAAGTACTTACCGTCGATCTGGCCTCGCAGCTGGCGCGCGACTTCGGCTACTCCATCGAAGTCGAGACCAGCCGCGTCGAGCGCCACCTCGAAGAAGTGGACACCCAAGCTCTCGTGCCGGTGCCGCCCGTGGTCACCATCATGGGCCACGTCGATCACGGCAAGACTTCGCTGCTCGACATCATCCGCTCGGCCAACGTGCAGGCGGGCGAGGCCGGAGGCATCACGCAGCGCATCGGCGCTTACGAGGTCGATCACAACGGCGAGCCGATTGTGTTTCTGGACACGCCGGGCCACGAGGCCTTCACGCGCATGAGGGCGCGCGGCGCTCACGTCACCGACATCGCGATTCTCGTCGTCGCGGCTGACGACGGCGTGATGCCGCAGACGCGCGAGGCCGTCGATCACGCGCGTGCGGCCAAGGTGCCGATCATCGTGGCGATGAACAAGATGGATCGCGCCGAGGCCGACCCCAACCGCGTCAAGGGCGAGCTGGCCGAGCTGGGCCTGATTCCCGAGGACTACGGCGGCGACACCGTTGTGATTCCCGTCTCGGCCAAGACGGGCCAGGGCGTGCAGGAGCTGCTCGACATGATCCTGCTCGTGGCCGAGATTCAGGAGCTCAAGGCGAACCCCGAAGGCTTCGCTCAGGGCACCATCATCGAGGCGCGCCAGGACGGCAAGCGCGGCGCTGTGGCCACGGTTCTCGTCCACAAGGGCACGCTCAAGGTCGGCGACAACGTGGTCGTGGGCGAGTCTTATGGCCGCGTGCGGGCCATGTTCGACTTCAAGGGCACGCCGATTTCCGAGGCCGGGCCGAAGAAGCCGGTCTCGATTCTGGGCCTGAACTCGGCTCCGCAGGCTTCGGATCAGCTGGTGGTTGTCGATGGCGCTCGTGCGGCTCGCGAGGCGGCTGAGGCGTTCACGGCTGAGTCGAAGGACGCGCTGGCGGTGCAGTCGCAGGTGTCGCTCAAGGACCTGTTCGCCAAGATCCAGAAGGGCTCGGTCAAGGACCTCAACGTCATCATCAAGGCCGACGGCATGGGCTCGGTGGAGGCCATGGCGCAGTCGCTGCAGAAGCTGGAGCATCCCGAAGTCCGGGTGCGCATCCTGTCACGCGGCGTGGGCAACGTGTCCGAGAACGATGTCAACTTAGCTGAGGCATCGCAGGCGATCATCATCGCCTTCGCGGCGGGCACCGAGCCGTCCGCGTTCACGCTGGCCGACCGCGATAAGGTGGAGATTCGCACCTACAACGTCATCTACGACGCGATCAACGATGTCAAGGCGGCGATGGACGGCATGCTGACGCCGATCTACGAGGAGAAGCTCTCGGGCGAGGCCGAGGTGCGGGCCTTGTTCGAGTCGGCGCGCGCAGGCAAGATCGCGGGCTGCTACGTGCGCGACGGCAAGGTGGTGGCGGGCTCGATGCTGCGGGTGTGGCGCGGCGGCCAGCGGATTTTCGAGGGCCGCCTGGACTCGCTCAAGCACATCAAGGCGGACGTGAAGGAGATGGGCGCGGGCCAGGAGTGCGGCATCACGTGCACCAACTTCAACGGCTTCCTGGAGGGCGACGTGCTGCAGTCGATCATCCTGGAGCGCATCAAGCGCGGCATCGACGACGCTCCGGGCAAAGAGCCCGCGCGCGTCGGAGCCCCCGAGCTCTCGGCCTCGCGCCGGTAGTTCGGCCAAGCCAAGCCCCAAGTACTTGCGTGCAAGTACTTGGGGCTTTTGTTATTATGATTAGGGCGAGGTGGCAACCGATGAAGATCAAAAGCACGGGTGTGGCGAAGTGGGTTGCGTTGGCTGTCGTGCCTGTGAGCTTGGCGGTTCTGGTGGCAAAGAAGGGGCAGCAGCGCAAAGCCGAAGCTGCTACGAAGGCTCTGCTTAATGAGTTTTCATCCATATGCATGGGCAAGCCTAATGTTATTGAAGAACTGATTTCTCAAGGCGCCGACGTAAATGCTCATTTAGCGAAGGACGGGGCTACTCCTTTGCATATGGCGCTAGACTACGACTACCCGCAGTGTGGCTACGAGAGTAAGTTCTCACGGCAGCAAGCCGCGGAATTCCTTCTCGACCATGGCGCTCACATAAACGCACGTGACGGCCTTGGCGTAACGTGTCTATCATACGCGATTTTCAATGGGGATGTGCCCTGCGTCCGTCTGCTCCTCCAGCGAGGCGCTGATGTTAACGCGAAAGGATCTAAATACTCGTTCCCACCCTTGATTGGTGCGGAGGGCAGGATGGGCGAGATTACACACTCGACTAATGCATTCCACCCAGAACTTACTGCAAGCGACGTCGCGTTTATCGAAAGAATGCGCGAAATTATCCATTTGCTCAAGGCCGCTGGCGCCCGCGAGTAGCCGCAAGTACTTGCGCGCCTGTCGAGATACGGACGGTTTTGAACGAAAAGGCTTGCGGATAAACTTCAGCCAGAGGAGGACGCTATGACAACCCAGCTTTTAGAACAAGCCTTTGCCGAAGCTGCCAAGCTGCCCGAGCGCGAGCAGGACGCGCTCGCGACTCTGGTGATCGAAGAGATGGAGGCCGAGAAGAAATGGGACGAAGCCTTCGCCGGCTCGCAGGACCTGCTGGCTCAGATGGCTGACGAAGCGCTGGCTGAGCACAAGCGAGGCGGCACGCGCCCGCTGGACGTGGACGCGCTGTGATCTCGCACACAACGAAGGGCTTCTGAAAGCTGCACGAAGCGTTGCCGGAGCAGGTTCAACGGCAGGCGAAGATCGCTTACAGCCGGTTCCAACAAGACCCGTTCCATCCCGGCCTGCAGTTCAAGCAGGTGCATGAAGTCAAGCCAATTTACTCAGCCCGCATCAGCCGCGACTACCGCGCCGTCGGCATCAAAAATGGCGACGAGATCGTGTGGTTCTGGATCGGCTCGCACTCGGATTACGACAAGCTCCTCTCGCGCCTGTGACTCAGTTGCGGCAAGTACTTGGGGCTTTTGGTTTATGCTTGAGGTGAGATGATGAACAAACGTGCGAGCGTGGCGAAGTGGGTTGCGTTGGCGGCGGTTCCTCTGAGCCTCTCGGTTGTGCTGGCGAATGTGGCTCAGCGACACAGAGAGGAAAGAGCTAAAGCCGCCACGCGACGGTTGTTGGATTCGGTGCTGATGTCGAACAACAAGCTCAAAATGGAAACTTCAGAGCTATCGAATTTAATTGCACAGGGCGCGGATGTCAACGTGCATGGAAGTGATGGATTGACGCCTTTGCACCATGCTGCTTACTTTGACACAGATAATGTTCAAGTCCTTCTCGACAGGGGTGCCTACGTAAACGCACGCGGCGACAAGGGAGAAACGCCTTTGATGAACGCTGTGTCAACATTCAATGTTGAGACAGTCCGCCTCCTTCTTCGTAAAGGTGCGGATGTTAATCTGCCAACGCGCGTTGAGGGCGAAGAGTTCAGGCCTTTGTCTCGAGTCCTATGGTCATTGAATCCGCACCAAGACATTGAAGACCGCCCTAACGTGCCGCTTGCCCGTAAAATCATCCAGTTGCTCAAGGCGGCTGGAGCCAAAGAATAAGCTACAAGTACTTGTAGCCTCACAATCCCATGTTCGTCGCCGTCTTAACTCTGGAGCTGTGGATTCACGCAGCGGATTCGCTCAAGGACAAGCGCAGCGTCGTCAACTCGCTGCTCGATAAAATCCGGGCGCGCTTCGATGTCTCGGCGTGCCAGATCGACGATCACGACCGCTGGCACGAGGCGACGCTTGGCATCGCGGCCATCTCGAATCGCGAGGTGCCGCTGCACACGCTGATGAATCATGTGCGCGATCTGGTCGAGGCCGAGTATCGATGCGATGTGACCGAGTGCTCGCTGCAGATTTTGTAAGCTGAGCGGGGCTCAGGGCGCGCACGAGAATCGCACACTGAGGCGCTGGAGGAACATTATGTCAACCACATTCCGCGCCGACCGCGCTGGCGAAGCCATCCGCATGGCCGTCGCGCGCCTGATTCGCCAGGAGGTCTCGGACCCTCGGCTCGAACCCGTCACGGTCACAGCCGTTGAAGTGACGCGCGACCTGGGGCACGCCAAGATTTTCTACACCGTGCTCGGCGATGACGAAGCGCGCCAGGCGGCGCAATCCGGCTTCGAGTCGGCGATGCCCTTCCTGCGCTCGCGCGTGGGCCAGGAGGTGCCGCTGCGCACGGTGCCCGAGCTGGCCTTCCGCTACGATATGTCTACCGACAACGCGCTGCGGCTGGACGCCATCTTCGCCTCGCTGCCCGAGCTGCACCCCGAAGGCAGCCCGCCCCCGGCCCCCGTTGCGCCGCCAGCCAAGCCGATGGCCATGGCTAAGCCCAGGCCCAAGAAGCGGCGCAAGTAGCGAGCAGCAGCAAGTACTTGCACCCGAAGCGAGAGCGGGGCCACCCCCTTCCACAGCGAGCTATGGCGTTGGCTCTGTTGGAAGGCGCCAGCCTCGCTCTCGCTTTTTACTGCCTGTTTCATCCATAATTGAAGCGTGACACGCGATTCTTCCCCGCCCTTCGAGGCCATCGCCCAGGCCATCGCCGCGCACCAGACGTTCTTGATCGCGGCTCACGTCGGGCCCGACGGCGACGCCATCGGCTCCTGCCTGGCGCTGAGCTACGCGCTCAAGGCCCTGGGCAAGAAGGCGTGGGTCGTCTCCTCGGACGGCGTGCCCGCCTCGTGCCGCTTCCTGCCCGGCGTCAATGATGTGCTGCACGCGCCGCCCGGCCAGCCCGAGTGCGCCATCGTCCTCGACTGCGACGGCACCCGCGACCGCGTCGCCTCGCCCTACGCGCCCATCCAGAAGGCCAGGTCGCGCGTCTTGATCGACCACCACCGCACCTCGAAGCCCATCTTCGAGGTCAACTGGCTCGACCCCGCGCAATCCGCCACCAGCCTGATGATCTGGGAGCTGCTCAAGTACTTGCAGACCGATTTCACGCCTCAAATCGCGCAGTGCCTGCTCTGCGGCCTCTCCACTGACACCGGGAACTTCCGCTTCCCTAACACTTCGGCTCGTGCTCTGCTGGCCGCCTCGCAGCTGGTTGAAGCCGGAGCCGACCTTGCTTTGATTGCCTTCAAGCTCTTCGACGAGCGTTCGGTTGAGTCCACGCGGCTGATGGCCACAGCCATCGACAAGATGGAAGTGGAAAACGGCGGCAGGCTCACCTGGTCGGCCCTGACGCTGGACGACTTCGCGCGCACCCGCGTCGGCGACGAGGGCACCGACAACGTGGTGAACGTGCTGCGCAACGTGCGCGGCGCGCGCATGGCGATCCTGCTGCGCGAGCGCATGGACGAAACCGGGCCGGTCGCGCACGCCAGCGCGCGCGCCGAGGCCGCCCTGCGCGCCGACCTGTTCTGCGGCCTGTTCGGGGGCGGCGGCCACGCCGCGGCGGCGGGCTTTCGCATCCGCAACGCGCCCTTCGAGGCCAGCGTCAAGCGCGTCGTCGAAGCCGCCAAGCTCTGGGTCGAGCAGCAGCACCCCGCGCCCGAAGCGTAGCCCGCGAAGCGTAGACCGCGAAGCGTAGCCCGCCACGCAAGTACTTGCGGCCCGGCTCCAGCCGCTTGCCGATTCTCATGCACGGAGTTCTCAATGTCCTCAAGCCGCCCGGCCCAACAAGCCACGACATCGTGGACCAGGCCCGGCGCGCCCTCAAAACCAAACGCATCGGGCACACCGGCACCCTCGATCCCGCGGCCTGCGGCGTGCTGCCGCTGTGCGTCGGGCAGGCCACCCGGCTCGTCGAGTACTTGCAGGCCACGCGCAAAATCTACGTCGCGCAGGCCAGCTTCGGGCTCGAAACCGACACCCTGGACTTGCTCGGCCAGGTCGTCGCGCGCTCGGACGCCTCACACGTTGATGAAGCCGCCTTGAGCTTGGCGCTGGCTCGGTTCAGGGGCGAGATCATGCAGGTGCCGCCGCTGTTCTCGGCCCTCAAGCGCGAAGGCAAGCCGCTGCACGAGCTGGCGCGCGCGGGCGAAACCGTCGAGATTCCAGCGCGCCCGGCCACCATCTTCGCGCTCGAATGCAAGTACCTGGAGCGCGAGCAAGGCGAGCTCAAGGCCATGCTCGCGGTTGAGTGCTCGGCGGGCACCTACATCCGCTCGCTGGTGCGCGACATCGGGCGCGCGCTGGGCACGCACGCCACCATGAGCTTCCTGGTGCGAACCGCTGCGGGCCGCTTCAGCATCCAGAATGCCGTGCCGCCAGCCGCCATGGACGAGGCGCTGCTGGTTCCGCTGGGCGAGGCTCTGCGCTGGTGCGTGGTGCGCGAGGTCGAGAGCCAAAGCCTGGCGCAGATGCTGGCGCGCGGCCAGAAGATCAACCTCGACGCGGGCGAAGTGCGGGCTCAGGGCAGCCATCAGCGCGTTCTGGTGCGCGACGCGGGCCTGGAAATCGCGGCTCTGGCGGTGCCCGCTGAGGCGGGGGCGAGCGCGCAAAACGGCGGCCTGTTCCGCGCCGAGAAGGTGTTCCTGGGCGCAAGCTCGCTGGCTTAGAGCAACTTGAGATTATGCGAGTGTGGCGGCAATGGCCCCGTGCCGGGCAGCTAAAGGGCGGCTGCGCCCTGACAATCGGCGCTTTCGACGGCGTGCATCGCGGGCACCAGTTCCTGATCGAGGCCGTGCGCCGCGCGGCTCGCGAGCGCGGGCTCAGCTCGGCTGCGCTCACCTTCGAGGACGTGCCGTTTTTCTACTTCAAGCCCGCCGAGTGCGCGCGCCTGCTGACCTTGCCGCACGAGAAAATCCGCGCCTTCGAGCCGCTGGGCTTAGCTGAGCTGCTCGTGGTGCCCTTCGAGGCTTCGATAGCCGAGCAGGAGGCCGCGGCGTTCGTGCGCGAGGTCCTGGTGGCTCGCCTGCGCCTCAAGTACTTGCTGATCGGGCCCGACTTCGCGCTGGGCCGCAACCGCTCGGGCAACGCCGAGGCTTTAGCTGAGCTGGGCCTTGAGCACGGCTTCGAGGTCGAGGTGCTGCGCGACAAGCTGGAGTTCGCGGGCGAGGCGATCTCCTCGACGCGCACGCGCGGCTGCGTTGAGGAAGGGCACCTCAAGACCGCGCGCGACCTGCTGGGCCGCCCGTTCGAGCTCGAAGGCCGCGTGGTTGCGGGCCAGCAGCTCGGGCGCACCATCGGCGTCCCGACCATCAACATCGAGCCGCACGCGCGCAAGGTGCTGCCCGCGCACGGCGTCTACGCCTGCCGCGCCTTCTTCGACGACGAACCAAGCCCGCGCCAGGCCGCGCTCAACATCGGGATGCGCCCAACAGTCGGCGGCTTGCGCGTGCAGATCGAGTTCCATGTGCTGGGCGAGGTCATCGGGCAGCCGCCCACGCTGGCGCGGCTGCAAGTACTGGAGCGGCTGCGCGACGAGAAGAAGTTCGGCTCGCTGGACGAGCTGGTCGCCCAGATGAAGCGCGACTTCGGCAAGGCCCGCGAGATTCTCAGCCGCCCGTAGCCGCCCGTAGCCGCCCGTAGCGTGGTGCGGGCGGCGCGGCGTCCGCTGCAAGTACTTGCAGGCGGCTGCCTCGCGGTAGCTTCGCACCGGCTGGGGCTGTGTTTTGCTGCGTTGACTTTTGGTTGGGGCCTGCCCATACTGCCGGAAGTTTTCCCGACCCCTTGAGGATTGGCCGCCTGAGCTGGACGGGCCGCGCCACTTCCGACTTTTGCTTCCCCTGAGAAAATCATGCCCAAGAAAAAAGACGACAAGCCCAAGAAGGCCGCCCTGAGCCAGGCCGCCGCTCCCGCCCAAGATCCCAAGCGCCAGGCGATGGTCGACCGCATGGCCAAGGCCCGCGCCACGCGCCAGGCCAACATCGCCGCCGCCAAAAAAGCACCCGCCGCCAAAAACGCGCCTGCTGCGTCCGCGAAAGCGCCTGCTGCAGCTCTGGCTCAGGCCAGGAACACCCGCAACAGCGCCCCGGCCAGGCAGCAGCTGCCCGAAGTGCTGGGCATCGGCATCATCGGGGCGGGCGGCATCGCGCGCGGCGTGCACATTCCCGGCTACCAGAAGCTCGCCAACGCGCAAGTACTTGCCGTCTCGGACCCGGTTCAGGTCGCGCGCGAGGGCGTGGCGCAGCAGTTCGGCATCGAGGACGCCTACGCGGACTTCCACGAGATGCTCAAGCGCGACGACATCCACGCCGTCAGCGTCACCACGCCCAACTTCCTGCACGCCGAGGCCGCCATCGCCGCCCTGGAAGCGGGCAAGCACGTCCTGTGCGAGAAGCCGCTGGCCATGAACGTCCGCGAGGGCGAGGCCATGGTCGAGGCTTCCAGGCGCACGGGGCGCAAGCTGATGTGCGGCTTCAACTACCGCTTCTCGCCCGAAGTGCAGGCGCTCAAGCGGTTCGCCGAGGCCGGAGAGTTCGGCGAGATGTACTACGCGCGCACCCAGGCGCTGCGGCGGCGGGGCATCCCGAGCTGGGGCATGTTCATCTCGAAGGAGAAGAACGGCGGCGGCCCGCTCATCGACATCGGCGTGCATATGCTCGACGCCACCATGCACGTGCTGGGCTTTCCCAAGCCGATCTCGGTCTCGGGCAAGACGTGGCAGATGTTCGGCAAGCGCCCCGACGTGCTGGGCTTGATGGGCCAGTGGGATCACGAAAACTTCACCGTGGAAGACTTCGCCATCGCTCAGGTGCGCTTCGAGACCGGAGCGGTGCTCACGCTGGAGTCGAGCTTCGTGGCCAACCTCGAAGAGGCCGACAAGATGTCCTTCCAGATCTTCGGCTCCCAAGGCGGCTGCTCGTATAACCCCTTGAAGATGTTCAAGGAAGAGCACAAGACGCTGCTCGACATCACGCCGGTTCACCTGCCGCGCAACGTGCAGACGCACCACGAAGAGATCAAGTCCTTCGTCAACTCGATCCTCAACGACGAGCCCGTCTACACGCCCGGCGAGCAGGCCGTCGAGATCACGCGCATCATCGACGCCATCTATGCCTCCAGCGAGAGCGGCAAGGAAGTCATTTTCTAAGCCGCGCCGAAGCAAAACGCCCGCAAGTACTTGCTCAAGTACTTGCGGGCGTTTTCGCGGCGGGAGAAAATGATGGCGATGAGGCAGCTTTCGTCGCGCGCGACATTCTGGTCGAAGATCGTGTTTCCGCTGCTCTGGTCGAGTATTTTCTGCCTGGGCACGCTGTGGATGTTCACTCACTCGGTGGACGCGACCGGCAAGCCGCTTCCCGCATTCATGAAGTGGAATTTCCTGGTGCTGTGGCTGCTGCTCACATTGATGCAGCTCTGGTTGTGCGGCCCGCTCAAGCGCGTGCGGCTGGACGGGGCAAGCCTGCGCGCGTCCAATTTCCGCCTCGAAGTCACGGTTCCCTTGTCGCACATCGCTTCGGTGCGCGAGAACAGGCGAGCGCACATCGACGGCAAGCACCCGATCATCGTCAGCCTGAGCCAGCCCTGCGCCTTCGGCTCGAAGATTATCTTCCTGCCCACGGGAAAGGCGCCGTTCGCGTGGCCGTGGCAGAAGAAGCCGCACCCCATCGCGGCCCAGCTGCAGCAAATCGCCGCCCGCAACAGGAGCGGGCCGCTTTGAAAGCAGCCTCAGGCAAAGCGAACCAGGCGCAGCGCCCGCTCCACCGCCTGCTCCAGCAGCGGCCCCGCCTGCTCCACGCACTCGCTCAAGGAGCGCGGCCCGTCGGCGATGGGGAACGCCGAGGCCAGGCCAAGCTCGTCCAGCTGCGCGCTGCTGAGCTTAACCGAGCCGCCAAAGGCGATGACAGGCACGGCGAGCTTGCGGGCGCGGCGGCAGACGCCAGCGATGGTCTTGCCGCGCAAGGTCTGCTCGTCCAGCGACCCTTCGCCGGTCAGGACGAGTTGGGCTGAGCTGAGCTTGTCCTCGAAGCGCGCCAGGTCCAAGATGCGCTCGATGCCCGGCGTGAGAGCGGCGTGGCAGAAGCTCATCAAGCCAAAGCCCGCGCCCCCGGCGGCTCCAGCGCCCGCGAAATCTCGTGCATCGCTGCCAAGTACTTGAGCCGCGACATCCGCGAAGCGCGCCAGAGCCGCGTCAAGTACTTGCACCTCGCCGGGCGAAGCGCCCTTCTGCGGGCCGAAGATGGAGGCCGCGCCCTCGGCTCCGCACAGCGGGTTCGACACGTCGCACAGCACTTCCACCTGCGCTTCGCCGCTCGACAGCCGGGCGTCGAAGCCGCTCAGGTCGATGGCGTGCAAGCCCTTCAAGGCGCCGCCGCCAGCCGGAAGGGTCTGGCCGCGCGCGTCCAGGAATTGAGCGCCCAGAGCCGAGAGCGCGCCGCTTGCGCCGTCGGTTGTGGCCGAGCCGCCGAGCCCTATGATGAGGCGGCTGCATCCCGCGTCCAAAGCCGCGCGCATCACCTGGCCCAGCCCGAAGGTGGAGGCGGCTAATGCCTCGCGCCCGGCAGCGGGAACTAAGGTCAGGCCGCACGCCTGCGCCATCTCGATGAGCGCGGTGCGGTCGTCCAGCCGCAACCAGGCGGCTGCGATCTCGGCTCCCAGCGGGCCACGGGCGCGCAGAGAATATCGGGTGCCGCCCAGGGCGTTGTGGACGGCATCGAGGGTGCCTTCGCCGCCGTCGGCCAGGGGAATGGCGGCGCAAGTACTTGGGGCCAGGGCGGGCACGGCTCGCACGCCGCGCTCCATCCACGAAGCGGCGTCCGGGGCGCTGAGCGAGCCTTTAAACGAATCGGGCGCGAGGAGGATCATGCGTTGCGCCGGCTGTGGAACCAGCTTGAGCCGCGAGCCGCGAGGTGGTTGGGGCGTGGTGTGGCTTCAGGAATCGCGGTAGATGTGATCGTCGGTCTCGCGGAAGGTGGGCTGGACGGTGGTCGGCTCGTCGCGCTTGCGCTTGAGCACGCGCTTGGCCCCGACGAAGAAGTGGTCGGCGACGAGGTACACGATGGTCAGCAGCAGGAGCGAGCGCAGGATGAAGAAGACCTCGTTCTCGGGGCGCACCAGGGCCTTGACGAGCGAGTGCAGCACGCCCTCGGCCCCCTGCGTCGAGATGTTGGCCTGATCCCACAGCAGGTATAAACCGATGTAAACCAACAGCACCAGAGCAATTGCAATAAAGACCATCGCTGCTTCCACGCTCCTCGCGCCCGGCTCGCGCGCCATGCTCGCGAACCAGTTCGCGGCTCTTCTATTGTGCCACGCTGACGCCCAATCTTCACTGCCCTAAGCCTGGGCGCCCGCAGGCAGCAGAGACAAGGCGGGGTCCAGCCCGAGCCTCTCGTAGATGTCGTCGAGCGAAAGGGTGCAGCCGATGGCGTCCAGGCTCAGGGCATCTTCCAGGCGCGCGAAGACCTCGACCTTCCACTCGCCGCCCGCCTCGCGCTTCCTGTGCTCGACGCCGATGTGATCCTGCTCGACCAGCACGTAGTGGCGCAGCGAGGGCAGCTGCTGGAAGTGCAAGTACTTGGCGCCCCGGTCGAAGCGGGCCGTGGATGGCGACAGGACTTTGATGATGACCGTGGCGTCCAGCAGCACGCAGCCGCCTTCGTCGTAGCGCAGCGGCGGGCAGGCGACCAGCACATCGGGATACGACTGCATCCCCGTCGCCTCCACCTTGAGCCGCTGGTCGCTCGTGCGCGGGCGGCACTCGCTGTCCCGAAGCTGCCCGTGCAGGCTCGCGAGCACATTCGCCGCCAGGTCGTTGTGGCGCGGGCTGGCTCCGGCCATGGCGTACACCTCGCCGTTGACCAGCTCGTGCCTGATTTCTGCGTGCTGCTCCATCTCGTTGAACTCGGCTTCGGTCACGTGCTCGGGCTCGGGCTTGCGCAGCGCGTTCATCATCGTCCTCCCGGCCAGCCTCAGCTTGGCTTCGCCTCGGCTTGGCTTCGCCTCGGCTTGGCTTCGCCTCGGCTTGGCTTGGCTTGGCTTGGCCTCAGTGTGCCTCAAGTACTTGGGGCAGCCGCTTTGGTTCGAGCTCAGTTGAGGTCTTCGATGGGCGCTGCGGGCTGCGAGGTCATCTCGACGCCGAGCAGGTAAGCGCCCAGGTCGCGCGCGTCCTTGTCGGGCGCCATCAGCACCGAAGGCTTCCACGTCGCGCCGCCGATCTTGAGCATCACGCTCGTCTTGCCCTGCGTCAGCGCCGCCGGAATCTTCAGCTCAAGTACTTGCGCGCCTTCCTTGCTCGCGGTGGCGGCGGGGCCGCCTTCGATCGAGATGGTCTGAGCCGGCTGCCTGGGGCGCAGGCTGAGGAAGACGCGCGCGGTGTAAGCCTGGCCGCTGGCGACCGGCAGCTCGATGCGGCCCGCGCCGCTGCTCCAGCGCGCGCCGCCAAAGGGCGAGCCAGCGGGGGCTTCTCTGGTGGCCTCGGCT
>JAABUK010001969.1_pt1 | contig 37826 bp, 29 predicted proteins | sample 5559141 | NCBI WGS metagenome assembly JAABUK01 (sample SAMN10711869, study PRJNA513367) | rock metagenome | isolation source: Antarctica rocks | place: Antarctica: Victoria Land, Pudding Butte nord | collected 2016-01-03 | reverse complement strand
CACGTCTCGCGTTTGCAGCGCCGCGCCATCCTCGATCTGCGCGAGATTCTGGACAACATGGACGAGGCCGAGCGCAAGCGCCAGCTGCGAAACGATCGCGAAAGCGCGTAGCAAGTACTTGCGGGCCGCCATGAAGCTCGCTTATTTCCAGAGCCTCCCGCCACGCAAAGCCAGCGCAAAGATCGCAGCGCGGAGATGAGCCGAAGCCAGCGGAGGCGAGCCGAGATGAGTGCAAGCCGGCGGCTTGAGCTGCCTTGAGGAAGCGAATAATGAATCACAGACTGTTTGGACGTGCCGGAGCGTCCGTTTCGGAAGTGGGGCTTGGCACCTGGCAGATCGGCGGCTCGTGGGGCGAGGTCAGCGAGGATGACTCGCTGGCCATCCTGCGCGAGGCGGCTCAGAACGGCGTCACTTTCTTCGACACCGCCGATGTGTATGGCGGCGGGCGCAGCGAGAGCCTGATCGGGCGCTTCTTGCGCGAGGACAAGCGCAGCGATGTTTTCGTGGCGACCAAGCTGGGCCGCTCGGCTCCGGGCTGGCCCGAGAACCTGACGCCTGGGGTGATGCGCGCCCACACCGAGGCCTCGCTGCAGCGCCTGGGCGTCGGGTCGCTGGGCCTGACGCAGCTGCACTGCGTGCCCACGCAAGTACTTGAGCAGGGCGAGGTCTTCGACACGCTGCGCGATTTGCAGCGCGCGGGCAAGATTCAGCACTTCGGAGCCAGCGTGGAGTCCATGGACGAGGCGCTGATTTGCTTGCGGCAGGAGGGCCTGGCCTCGCTGCAGATCATCTTCAACATCTTCCGCCAGAAGCCGATCGAGGCTCTGTTCCAGGCGGCTCAGCAGAAGGGCGTGGCCTTGATCGTGCGCCTGCCCTTAGCCAGCGGGCTGCTCTCGGGCAAGATGTCGCAGGGCACGCGCTTCGACAAGGGCGACCACCGCAACTTCAACCGCGACGGGGCCAGCTTCAACGTCGGCGAGACCTTCGCGGGGCTGCCCTTCGACAGGGGAGTTGAGCTGGCCGATGCGCTCAAGCCGCTGGTGCCCGAGGGCATGACGATGGCGCAGATGGCCCTGCGCTGGATTCTGGATTTCGAGGCCGTCACCACCATCATCCCAGGCGCCAGCCGCGCCGAGCAGGTGCGCTCCAATGCCTCGGCCAGCGCGCTGCCGCCCTTGAGCCCTGAGCTGCACGCTCAGCTGAGCGAGCTGTACGCCTCGCGAATCGAGGCTCACATTCGCGGGCCTTACTAAACCGGCGCAAGTACTTAGGGCCTCAGCACGGCGGGCGTGTTATTTTGCGAGCGCGGGCGCGTCCTGCTGGTTTTGCTCGCTCAGGCGCAGCTTGAGCAGGCCGAAGAAGGTATACGGATCGACCACTTCGGCGCGCGCCTCGGGGTGCTTGTCGCGCAGCTGCTGCGAGACCTCGGCATACCAGCTCGGGCTCTTGAGGGTCGAGCGCCGCCACTGGAAGACGGGCCTCTGGTCGCTCCCGGCGGCGTCGTGCGCGATCTGCTCGGCGGCCTGCGCGCTGCTGTCTGGCAGGTCGCGCTCGGGGCTCGAAGGCACGCCGTCGAGCAGAGCAGGCTTGGGCTCGAAGTGAGTGCCCAGCCCGTCGGGGCTAAAGCGCGCGTAGGCCCGCCACTCGTCCGGCCCCGAAGCGCCTCCGGCTCCGTCGAGCACGAAGCCTGTGATGCTCATGCCCCAGCGCCCCAGGTACTTGAGGTTGTGCTCGGCCCACGCTTCCAGTCCCGAAGGCAGGCCGGAATCGGGGCGAACCGTGAGGGCGCGCGGGTTGAGGTAGCCCGCGCCCGAGTCGCCCGCGACGAAGAAATCGTTGGCAGAAGCGTGGCGGTAGGCGTAGGCCATAGCCTGCGGAGCGCGGTCGGCCAAGTTGGGGTCCAAGGCCCAGCCCAGAGGAACCTGGCCTCTTTTGGGGTCGGAGAAGAAGGCCGCGACCGCCTTGTACAGCCACGAGGGAGCGTCGTAATCGCCGACGTAGTGCGCCACGAAGCAGCGGTTCGCGACGCGCCCCTGAGCATCCACGAAGCCCTTTACCTGCCAATCGGCTACAGTCGGAAGTCGGTTGGGCTGAGCATAATGTGGGTGCAGCGGGTAGTGAGAGAAGAAGGAGGCGTTGGCCATGCCCCCGACGTTGGCGGCATCAGCCTCGTGGTAGGCGTTGAACTGCGAGATGAGGCGCGTGAAGGCCCACTCGGTCTCGACGCCGCCGTGCTTGCCTCCGGTGTAGCTGGTGTATTTGAAGGGCCACGGCGGGAAGCCGCCGATCTTGGTGATGCGCCCCTGGTTGCGCTCGTACAAGGCGCGCAGGATGCTCAGCAGCTCGGCGCGGTCGCTGCCAAGCGCCTGGGCGGGCTCATCGTTGGGCGCTTCGTCGGCCCAGGGCGAGAGGTCGAAGAAGAAGGCGCGGCGCGCGATGAAATAGTCGTGGTTGAGCAGCGTGTTCATGTCCGGCGCGCCGTTGGTGGGGCGGCTGAGCCAGCCGGCGTCCACGTAATAAGCCGCGTAGCCGGGATCGCACAGGCCGCTTTGCAAGTACTTGAGGCGCGCCCAGCGGTAGACATCGACCTTGGCGCTGCCGCTCGAAGGCGTGCTGAAGTCGGGCAGCAGCCCGCGCCCGCTGAAGAGCGGCTCGCCATCGCGATGCACCAGCCAGCGTCGCACGGGAAGGCGTAAGTCTCGTGTCAGGTGCGTGAAGAGCGAGCCGGGCGACTTGTCGAAGCGAACCGGCAGCAGCGACTCGACTCCGGCGGCTGTGGAAGCCGCGTTGGAGGTAGCCGGAACTTTGGCATCGTAGACGACCAGGCCGCGAAAATCGGCGTGGAAGAGGCGCAGGGCGGTGTCGAGATCGGGCAGCGGCTTGAGCTGAGCGTCCTTGAGCCAGCCGTCCTCGCCGCGCAGCCAGTCGAGCCAGAAGCGGTCGGTCTGGACGCCGAACTCCTCGCAGAAGAAGGCATACAAGCGCGGCTGGCGCCTGTTGGCCAGCCCTTGCAGCGCGGCGAGCAGGTGCAGCGTGTCCCACATTTTCGTGGCGTTGGCCGGCTGCTTCAAATCGAGCGCGCGTAGAGGCCGCGCATCGAAGGTGTAGACCACGCGCGGCGCGGCGGGCGCGGACTGGGCGGGCGAGGCAGCGCCGGCAATCGCCGCGACGGTCAGGGCGGCGCTCAGCAGGTTGGAGATGTTCATGGCTGGGCTCAGCTCGGGAAGCTGCGCCGAGTGTGGTGCGCGGCGGCGGCGATGGCAACCGGGCTTGCGGGCGCGGCTCATTTCAAAGTCTCAAGCACTCGCAGGCTTAGAGCAGCTGTCTCGAAGGCGGGCGCGGTTCTGTCGCCCGTGACGCGCTGGGGAAGCGGCGAGTTGGCCAGAAATGCTCGCTCCTACAATCTGCAACGGGGCGTCCGGCTGCCGGTGTCTTCATGTGGAAGCTGCTCTAAGCCCGCGTGCTTGAGGAGCCAGCCCTGCCGTGCTTGGCTGAAGGACTTCGCGCGGAACCCTTGCGCGGCGGCTTCGTGCTCTGTATCCTTTGCTGTTCGTGTCGCTTCAAAAACGCGACGCGCGATTTTGATTTCCACGCTGCCCCGGAGCCTGCCTCCGGCTGCGCTTTTGAATTTTGATCTCTCCGCTTCCCCTGGCCTCTGGCCTTCCCGCATGACCTTGCGCTCGCTGCTACAGCCGAGCCAGTGACAGAACACGCGCCTCAAGTACTTGCACCAAATCATCAAGTACTTCCGGCGCGTGTTGTCGTGTCTGCGAGCCAGGGCCGCCCTGAAGTTGCTGCGAGCAGTTGCCGCAAGTACTTGAGGGCCCTTGAGAACGTCGGGAAGCGGATCTGTTTGTGAGGAGAACTGATGGCCACTAAAGCCAACGAAGTGATCTACCAGCCGCAGGCGAAGCGGGCGACCATCAACCGCCCCGGCAACGCGCGGGCCCTGTCCCTGACAGTGGACGGCATCCCCACGCTTGGCATCGGGCGTCCCATCACGCACACCACGCTGGTGAAGACGGCCCAGGCGCAGGAGCACATGAAGCACTCGGGCGTCGATGTGCCCAACATGGTCGAGATGCAGCTCACCAGCTACGAGTGGTTTTTGCAGCACGGCCTGCGCGAGCTGTTCGACTCCTTCTCGCCCATCGAGGACTTCACTGGCACCATGTCGCTGGAGTTTTTGGACTACACGCTGGGCGAGCCCAAGTTCGCGCCCGACGAGTGCCGCGAGCGCGACCTGACCTACGAAATGCCGATGAAGGTCAAGGTGCGCGTGGTCAACAAGGAAACCGGCGAGCTCAAGGAATCCGAGGTTTATCTGGGCGAGCTGCCCTGCATGACGGACCGCGGCACCTTCATCATCAACGGAGCCGAGCGCGTCGTGGTGGCTCAGCTGTCGCGCTCGCCGGGCGCCTATTTCAAGGAAGAAATCGCGTATTCGGGGCGGCGCCTGCTGCAGATGCAGATCATCCCGCAGGAAGGCGCCTGGGTCGATGCCGAGGTCGCCGAGGAAGCGACCAAGGACATCAGCGTCTCGATGGGCGTCAAGATCGGGCAGAGCAAGCGGATGCCGATCACGACTTTGCTGCGCGCATTCTCGGGCATGGACGTGGCTCAGCGCCACGCTCAGCACGTCGAGTCGCTGCCGACCACTTCGCCTGAGCTGCTGGGCCGCGTCCTGGCCGAGGAGCTGATCGACTACTCGACCGGCGAGCTGATCGGCGAGGCGGGCCAGCTCATCGACGAGGAGCTGCTGCCCAAGCTGAAGGGCCTGCGCGACAACCCCAGCGTCGAAGTCGCTGCCAAGAGGCTGCAGTGCGCCACCACTCGCCAGCTGCTCGATATGTTCGGCGAGAAGATGACCATCGACGGCCTGACGCCCGAGAACGCCGCCGAGAAGCTCTCGGAGAGCACGCCCAACTCGAACGACCGCGAGTGGAACCTCTTCATCGCCGAGGACCTGCTCGAAGCCGACGCCAAGAAGCCCTTGATGAAGGCGTTCTCGCACATCGACTCCGAGGCCGTGGACAAGATCCTGCGCACCCGCGTCGTGAGCCTCAACACCTACAAGATGCCGCCTGTCTTGACCGGCGCTCTGGTGCTGGACAAGGTGAAGGAGGAGCGCGGGCGCGAGGAAGAGGCCAGCGTCATGGAGCACATGGCGCTCCTGGAAGTGCACAAGAACCTGCGGCCCGGCGACCCGCCCACCATGGACTCGGCGCGCTCGCTGCTGAACTCGTTCTTCTTCGACACCAAACGCTACGACATGGGCCGCGTCGGGCGCTACAAGCTCAACCGCAAGCTGAACGGACAGGTGCCCTCCCATGTGCACACCCTGACGCTGGACGACATCATCAGCGGCATCAAGTACTTGGTGCAGATGGACGCTGGCGACTCGGACACCTACTCGGCGGACGACATCGACCACCTGCGCAACAAGCGTGTGCGCGCCGTCGGCGAGCTGCTGCAGAACCAGCTGCGCTCGGGGATGCTGCGCATGGAGCGCGTGGCTCGCGAGCGCCTGACCTCGCTGGATCGCGAGAACGTGACGGCTCAGGCCGTCATCTCGATCAAGCCGATCACGGCTGCGGTGCGATCGTTTTTCGGGAGCGGCCAGCTGTCGCAGTTCATGGACCAGACCAACCCTTTGGCTGAGCTGGCTCACAAGAGGCGGCTTTCGGTGCTGGGGCCGGGCGGCCTGAGCCGCCAGAGCGCCAAGCTCGAAGTGCGCGACGTGCACCACTCGCACTACGGGCGCATCTGCCCCATCGAGACGCCTGAAGGCCCCAACATCGGGCTGATCGGCTCGCTGGCGACGCTGGCTTCCATCGACGAATACGGCTTCTTGCAGTCGCCCTACCGCGTGGTGCGCGACGGCAAGATCACCGAGGAATTCAAATATATGCAGGCGGACGAGGAGGAGCAGATGACCATCGCTTCGGCCTCGTCGCTGGTGAACGAGCAGGGCTACTTCATCGAGCCTCTGGTGCAGGCGCGCCACGCGCAGGCTCACCCTCTGGTCGATCCCAAAGAGGTGGACTTTCTCGATATGTCGCCGCTGCAGGTCTTCTCGGTCGCGACCGCGATGATTCCGTTCCTCGAAAACGACGACGCCAACCGCGCCCTGATGGGCTCCAATATGCAGCGCCAGGCCGTTCCTCTGGTGCGGCCCGAGGTGCCCTTGACCAAGACCGGGCTCGAAATCCGCGCGGCCCTGGACTCGGGCGCGGCTGTGCAGTGCGAAATGGACGGCGTGGTCTCGGACGTGACGGCGACTCACGTCACAATCGAGGGCTACGACGGCGAGGTGATGACGCACCACCTGCGCAACTTCGTGCGCTCGAACCAGGCCACTTGCATCCACCAGAAGCCGATTGTCGAGAAGGGCCAGCACGTCAAGGCCGGAGACCCCGTCGCCGACGGGCCTTCGACTCGCGACGGCGAGCTGGCCCTGGGGCGCAACCTGACGGTTGCCTTCGCCTTGTTCGACGGCTTCAACTACGAGGACGCCATCATCTTGTCCGAGCGCGTGACGCGCGAGGATATGCTGACCTCGGTTCACATCGAGAAGTATGAGGTCGAGGCGCGCGACACCAAGCTGGGGCCCGAGGAAATCACGCGCGACGTGCCAAACGTGGGCGAGGATCAGCTCAAGAACTTGGACGAGCACGGCATCATCCGCGTCGGGGCCGAGGTGACGCCGCAGGATATTCTCAGCGGCAAGATCGCGCCCAAGTCGCAGGGTGAGCTGTCGGCTGAGGAGCGGCTGGTCATCGCCATCTTCGGCAAGAAGGCCGAGGAATCGCGCGACGCTTCGCTGCGTATGCCGCACGGCGAGAAGGGCATCGTGGTCGGCGTGCAGATCTTCGCGCGCCACAAGTACTTCTCGTCCCAGCTGTATGAGCGCCTGCTGCGCGAGGGCGAGGCCGAGGACGCCGCTGAGCGCAAGGCAACGTTCGCCTTTGTGAACGACCCTGACCGTCCGCTGTGCCCGGTCACAGGCGGGCCTCTGGACAAGCGGCCCGGCGACGAGCTGCGCGCGGGCACCAACCAGATGGTTCGCGTGTACGTGGCGCAGAAGCGCAAGATCATGGAGGGCGACAAGATGGCGGGTCGGCACGGCAACAAGGGCGTCGTCTCGCGCATCTTGCCCGAGGCCGATATGCCGTTTCTGCCCGACGGCACGCCGGTCGACATTATCCTGAACCCGCTGGGCGTGCCTTCGCGCATGAACATCGGGCAGATCCTGGAGATGCACCTGGGGCTCGTGGGCAAGCACCTGGGCACCGATTTCCAGACGCCGATCTTCAGCGGCGCGCGCGAGCCCGAGATTTACGCGGGCATGAAGCGCGTGGCGATGCAGCTGCAATACGGCACCATGCGCAACTACATCGAGACCGAGATGGAGCTGCCGATCGACTTCAGCACCGGTGCCCTGGGCGTCATCGAGGGCACCGTGGAGCAGGACGAGGAGCGCCTGGAGGCTCTGGAGCAGGCGCTGCGCAAGGCTCTGGCGGGCATCGCGGACGACAGGCTCGAAACCCTGGGCGCTCTGGTCGGCACGGACGCCGAGGAGTTCGGGCGCGCCGACAAGAACGTCAAGATCGATTTGATCGCCCGGCAGGTGCGCGCGATCACGGTCAAGCGTTCGGGCTACGATTCAAGCACCGGCAAGTGCGTCTTGTACGACGGGCGCACCGGCGAGTCGCTGGAGCAGCCCGTGGCGACCGGCCAGGTGTACATGATGAAGCTGCATCACCTGGTCGAGGACAAGATCCACGCGCGCTCGACCGGCCCGTACTCGCTGGTGACGCAGCAGCCCCTGGGCGGCAAGGCCCAGTTCGGCGGCCAGCGTTTCGGCGAGATGGAAGTGTGGGCTCTGGAGGCTTACGGAGCCGCGCACACGCTGCAGGAGATCCTGACGATCAAGTCGGACGACGTGAACGGGCGCGTCAAGACCTACGAGTCCATCGTCAAGGGCGAGAGCAGCACCGAGCCCGGCATCCCCGAATCGTTCAGGATCCTTGTCAAGGAGCTGCAGTCGCTGGCGCTGCAGGTCGAGGTCGAGGACGAGGACGGGCACGCGATGGAGCTCAAGGAAGTCGAGGACGAGGCGGACTTCCAATACACGCGGTAAGGCAGTGAGGCGGTAAACAAAAGGGCTCTGCAAGTACTTGCAGAGCCCTTTTGCCGTTCATGCCGCCATCTACAACATGAACACGACAATCCTTCTGACAGCTCCAGTCAGTTCCTGGCTCAGCTTCAGCTTTCTATCCCAAGCGAATGAACAACCTCAACAACAAGCTCGCCCTCGTCACCGGAGCCTCGCGCGGCATCGGGGCCGCCACCGCCCGCCTCCTGGCTGAGCGTGGAGCCGGCGTCGTCATCAACTTCCGCTGACCTGCCCGGCAGCGTCGCGGTCGGCGAGACGCACGAAGAAGCCACCGTGCTCATCCGAGAAGCCATCGAGTTCCACCTGGAAGGAATGCGCGAAGAAGGCCAGGCCATTGGGGAGCCGGTGTCGAGCAGCCAGTTGGTCGAAGTCGCGGCTTGAGGGCGCTGCAAGTACTTGTGGCCCTATGCTTCTGAAGTAAGTTGCGGCTGTCGCAGTGGGTCAATGACGAAAACGGTAAAATCTTAGCCATGAAGCATGAGAACCAGAGTGTGAAGAATTGGGAGAAGCTTCTTTCGCCGGAGCTTGTGCGCGCCAACTTGTTGGTTGCCTCACTGTACCTATCAGCGTTCGAGATTCTCAAAAGCTCCATCGTCGAACGCATCGAGAACTTCTTCACCAATTACGTCAACGGCCAGCGTCAGCGCGACGCACGCTACCAAGACGTGAAGCAACTTGATAAGAGCGAGCTGAAAGCCTCCTGTTTGTGGTTGGAGCAGATGGGCGCGATCACATCGAGCGATACGGTGATGGTGGATGTGATCCGACAACACAGAAACAAAATTGCGCACGAGTTGCCGGAATTTTTGAGCAACGATAGTTGCAACATTGACCTTGAAGCTTTCAAGGACATGCTTCACCTGTTGAGGAAGATTGAGACTTGGTGGATCAAAGAGTTTGAGCTGTCCATCAATCCAGACTTCGATGGTGTTGAAGTCGCGGATGAGGACATCCAACCAGGCAGTGTTCTTGTGTTGGAGCACATTATCAAGCTGGCGTTAGATCAGGCTTAATAGAGATTGAGCAAAAAGCTACGAGGCAAAAATATGCCATGGCATACTTTTGCTCTTCACACTTACGAATCCCTGCCTCACCTCGCGCGTCCCCGCCACGCTCAAGCGGCCACAAGTACTTGCAGCGCGGCTCGCTCCATCTGGTAAGCTATAATGTTCTGCAAGTTCTGCGGAGCGCGGCTTGTCGTCGGCTGCATCCTACAAGTACTTGAGGCGGTCGCCGTCATTGTCGCGCTGTGTTCGCGCGCTGCTCGCCCGCTTCGAGTCCTTGCTTTTGACTATCTGGTTCCACGCCGCCAAGCGCCACAAGTACTTGCGCGGCTCATTCTGAGGTCGCTGTCCTTCGGGCTATGCAAGCAGCTGAACTGATCGTTTCCTCGCCGGACATCCTCGGGGGCACGCCTGTCTTCCTGGGCACGCGCGTTCCCATTCGCAACCTCACCGACTACCTCGAAGCAGGCGACTCGCTGGACGAGTTCCTGGCCGACTTCCCCTCCGTCTCACGCGAGCAAGCCGTCGGCGTGCTGGAGCGGGCGAAGGAGGCTCTGCTTGCAGAGCTTGCCTGAGCCGCGCCGCGTCCTGCTCGACGAATGTCTGCCTCGCAAGCTCAAGCGCCTGTTTGAGAACTGCTCCATCTCGACGGTAGCCGAGATGGGCTGGGCAGAAGAACGGCGAGCTAATGCGGACAGCGCGCGGGCAATTCAGCGTGTTCGTCACGGCAGATCAGAACCTGCGCTTCCAGCAGAACCTGGCCTACGCGGAGGTTGCCGTCATCGTCCTGGTGGCTGGCAACAACCGCATCGAGAGCCTGGCTCCGCTGATGGCGCGCGTGAATGAGTTGCTGGGTTCGGTCGCGCCCGGCCAAGTTGTCGAGGTTGAGGCGGAGCCTCAGAGTGACTTACTACTCTAAATATTTCTTCTCAAGTACTTGCGGTTGCATCGCGGTCGCGGTGCTTGAGCTTTGATTTTCCCTCTGTTCTTCCCCAAGGAGACGCCATGATTGACGATTCAAAACTGTTAGACACCAACGCTCTCTCGGATGTGCTCGCCCCGACGCTGCTGGGCGGCTCGCCGCCGACCGTGCGCGGCGACCGCGACTCGGAGCGCGCCGGGCGCAAGGAGACCAAGACCACCATCTCGGCCACCTCCTTCGACCTGCTGCGCATCGGCATCGCCTCGCCCTCGGACATCACCTCGTGGAGCCGAGGCGAGGTCAAGAAGCCCGAGACCATCAACTACCGCACCTTCAAGCCCGAGCGCGACGGCCTCTTCTGCGAGCGCATCTTCGGGCCGACCAAGGACCTCGAATGCTCGTGCGGCAAGTACAAGAAGTCCAAGTTCCGCGGCGTGGTCTGCGAGCGTTGCGGCGTTGAAGTCACGCGCGCCAAAGTGCGTCGTGTCAGGATGGGCCACATCGTGCTGGCGGCCCCGGTCGCGCACCTGTGGTATGTCAAGGGCGTGCCCTCGCCGATGGCTCTGCTGCTCGATATGTCGCCGCGCTTCCTGGAGCGGGTGCTTTATTTCTCGCACTGGATCGTGACGCGGGCCGACCAGAACAAGATCGCCAAGAGCATCGAGCGCATCCGCGAGGCCGTGATGAGCGAGATGGTCGAGATCGACCAGTCGCGCGAGCTGACCAAGCGGCGCAACCTGGACATCTTCTCCGAGATTTCGCAGAAGTTCGGCGAGGGCGACGAGACAGTCTCGCGTGAGGACGTTGACCGCGCCCGCAAGGTCGCCGACGACGCCTCGGGCGACGCGCACGCCGAGGAGCAGAAGAAGGAGCTGCAGGATGCTCTGGGCCTGCTGGCCGAGATCGAGCGCCGCCGCCTGCTCACCGACCAGGAATACCGCAGCCTGATGCGCCTGATGGACGCCGTGCAGCGCAAGATCGGGCCCGAGTTCGCTCCGACCCAAGACGCCGACGGCAAGCGCCACGGAAGCCTGTTCGACTGCGGCATGGGCGCCGAGGCCATCCGCGAAATCCTCAAGAGCATCGACCTCGAATCTGCCTCGCGCGAGCTGAAGAAGGCCGTGCAGGAGACTCCGGTCGGCGCCAAGCGTGGGCGGCTCATCAAGCGGCTCGAAATCACCGAGGCGTTCCGCAAGTCGAAGAACCGGCCTGAGTGGATGATTATGGAAGTCATCCCCGTCATGCCGCCTGAGCTTCGGCCTATGGTTCAGCTCGACGGTGGGCGGTTCGCGACTTCGGACTTGAACGACCTGTATCGGCGCATCATCAACCGCAACAACAGGCTCAAGCGCATCACCGAGATTCGCGCGCCTGAGTCGATCATCAACCACGAGAAGCGTCTGCTTCAGGAGTCGGTGGATGCTCTGATCGACAACACGCGGCGTCAGCGTCCCGTCACGGGTTCGAGCGGGCGTCCTCTCAAGTCGCTGAGCGATATGCTCAAGGGCAAGGAAGGCCGCTTCCGCAAGAACCTGCTGGGCAAGCGCGTCGATTATTCGGGGCGTTCGGTGATTGTGGTGGGGCCTGGGCTGCGTCTGGATCAGTGCGGGCTGCCCAAGGAGATGGCGCTGGAGCTGTTCAAGCCGTTCGTGATGAAGCGGCTGGTGCAGAAGGGCTACACCGGCAACATCAAGACGGCTCGCCGCATGGTGGACCGCATGAAGCCCGAAGTGTGGGACGCGCTTGAGGAAGTCATCCGCGAGCATCCCGTGATGCTGAACCGCGCTCCGACGCTGCACAGGCTCGGCATCCAGGCGTTCGAGCCCAAGCTGGTGGACGGCAAGGCGATCCAGATTCACCCTCTGGTGTGCCCCTCGTTCAACGCCGACTTCGACGGCGACCAGATGGCGGTTCATGTGCCTCTGTTCCCGGCGGCGCAGGCCGAGGCGCGCGTGCTGATGATGAGCACCAACAACCTGTTCTCGCCGCGCGATGGCTCGCCTGCCATGAGCCCGGCCTACGACATGGTGCTGGGCTGCTTCTACCTGACGATGCTGGCTCGCCACGAGACGAACCCGAACCTGCTCAGCGAAGACGAGATCCGTCACCTGACGCACGTCTTCGCCTCGCCCGAAGAGGCGATCCGCGCCCATGACATGGGGCGCGTCGGCTTCCAGACGGTGATTGGCGTGCGCCACCCCAAGAGCAAGCTCAAGCGCGAGGGCGCCGAGCGCGGCTGGATGGCGACCACGGTCGGGCGCTTGATCTTCAATGAGATTCTGCCGGCTGAGCTGGACTACGTGAACGAGAACATCGACAAGAAGATGATCTCGCATCTCATCATCGCGTGCCACGAGGAGATGGGCAACGAGGTCACGGTCGTCTTGCTGGACGCCATCAAGGACATCGGCTTCAAGTACGCGACCAAGTCGGGCATCTCGATGGCGCTGGGCGACATCAACATCACCTCCAAGCGCGAGGAGATTTTGGACGCGACCGAGGCTCAGGTGCGCCGCGTCAACGGTACTTACCAGGACGACCCGCTGGCGATGACAGCTCAGGAGCGCGAGCGCGGCGTGCTGAACGCCTGGATCAAGGCCTCGACCGACATCCAGACGGATGTTGTCAACTCGCTCGACAAGTACAACCCGTTGTATTTGATGTCGCAGTCGGGCGCCCAGGGCAAGATCAAGCAGATGATGCAGATCGTGGGAATGCGCGGCCTGATGCAAGACCCTTCGGGGCGCTTGATCGAGGACTTGCCGGTCAAGTCCAACTTCCGCATGGGCCTCAACCTGCACGAGTACTTCGTCTCGACGCACGGCGCGCGCAAGGGGCTGGCCGACACCGCTCTGAGAACTGCGGACGCGGGCTACCTCACCCGCAGGCTGGTGGACGTTTCGCAGGACGTGATCGTGCGCGCCCGCGACTGCGGAACCGACGATGGCATCTACGTGCGCGAGTTCTACGAGAGCGACGAGACGCATTCTCCCACCGCGACTAAGGCTCTGGTTGGCCGCCGCCTGGCCGATCCCATCATCCACCCCGAGACGCACGAAGAGGTGTATGGTGTTGACGCCTACATCTCGCCCGCTGTGGCTGCGGACATCGCTGCGATGCCGTGGAATGCGCGGGCTCGCGTCCGCATCCACACCGCTCTGGAGACTCTGGCCGAGCGCCTGACGGGGCGCTACGCTCTGGAGGCCGTGACCAACCCGGAGACGGGCGAAGTACTTGTGGAAGAGGGCCAGCTGGTGCAGCGCGAGGTGGCGGAGGCGGTCGAGAGGACGGGCATCCGGCGCGTGAAGGCGCGCTCGATCCTGACCTGCAAGCTGCCCAAGGGCGTCTGCGCGCAGTGCTACGGCTACGACCTGGCCACCACCGGCGAGGTCGAAACCGGCGAGGCGGTGGGCATTATCGCCGCGCAGAGCATCGGCGAGCCGGGCACCCAGCTCACGATGCGCACCTTCCACCTCGGAGGCGTGGCTCAGGGCGCCAGCTTGACCGGCGTGGCCAACGTCAAGAAGGCGCGCCAGCAGGCGTTGCAAGAATTGCGCAAGGACATCTCGCAGGGCAACGTGCAGCTGCAGGGCAACGCCACGCAGCAGAAGCGCGAGATCCAGAAGTACCTGAAAGTACTTGAGGCGACGGTGGGCGGCTTGCTGCGCGTGGTCGAGCTGTTCGAGGCGCGCAAGCCCAAGGGCGAGGCGATCACCTCCACCATCGAGGGCCAGGTCGTGGCGATCCTGGGCGGAGGGCGCGCCGAAGTCACGCCGGGCCTCAACCTGGGCATCGACATGAAGCAGGCGAGCACCGGCATCCGCCGCGTGCTGATCCATGCCACGCACGACATCGCGACCGACCGCGACAAGCTCTCGGGCCAGATTCTGGCGAACACCATCTCGCTCGAAGACGCCTCGAAGCCTCTGGCCACGGCTGGTCAGGAGCTCACAGACAAGATGCTCGACGCCATGGAGAAGGGCGGCGTGGGCCGCGTCACGGTGCGGCGCGAGTTCCCGGTTCCGTATCGCGGGCGCCTGGACGTGCGCGTCGGGCAGGAGGTCGCGCAGGGCGACACCCTGACGCAAGGCCCGCTGTGGCCGCAGGACGTGCTGCAGTGGCGCGGCTTCAAGGGCATCGCGGAGTATCTGGTGCAGGAGGTGCAGAAGGTCTACAAGGCCCAGGGCATCTCGATCCACGACAAGCACATCGAGGTCATCGTGCGCCAGATGCTGCGCAAGCGCCGCATCAAGGATCCTGGCGAGACCGAGCTGATGCCGGGCCGCCTGATTGACAATTCGAGCCTCAACATCGTGAACGCGCGCGCTGTCGAGGAGGGCCGAGCGCCCGCCACGGCTGACTTCGTGCTGCTTGGCATCACGGAATCGGCGCTGGCCACGGAGTCGTTCCTGTCGGCGGCGAGCTTCCAGAAGACCACCAAGGTGCTGACCGAAGCGGCGACTCATGGCCGCGAGGATATGCTGGAGGGCCTGAAGGAGAACGTGATCATCGGGCGCCTGATTCCGGCTGGCACGGGCCTGCAGCGCCACAGCCGCATCGTGGTTGTGGAGGACGAGGAGGCCAAGGCGTATGCCGAGGAGCACCAGGAAGAGTTCAACGTCGCGGAGTTGCGGGCCAAGCCCCAGCGCGACAAGAGCGAGCTTCTGGACGACCTGAGCAACGATGCTTTGCTTCCCGAGGGCACGCGAGCCGCGATGAGCGCCTTCTCGGAGGCCGAGCTGGAAGAGGGCGGCTTCTCCGTCTCGACCGAAGCGGCCTCCTCGACGAGCGACCTGCTCGAAGAGATGGCCGAGCCCACGGGCGACGCGCTCTCGGCCTTCAGCGACGACGACCTGGAATCGACCGACATGAGCGGGCTCCTGGGCGCGCTTGGCTCGGACGATGATTAAGGGTTAGCGCAACCCAAACCGCCTCCTGCAAGTACTTGCAGGAGGCGGTTTGTATTTGTGCTAAACCGATGCTACGTGTTACTTAGGTTCTACCATTTGCGCTGCTTCTGTGATAGTGCCATTGGCGATGATGAACCGTCCTGTCACGTAGACCCCAGTTGGCAGCTGGAAAGTGGAGCCTGTGTCAAGTACTTGGACTCCCTTATCCGCTGCTTGAAGAGTCGCACCTCGAAAGAATGCGGCATCACGGGCTTCAATCCACGACAGCACTTTGAAGTTGGAATCTACTAAGACAACCGTGATCGGCTGTAGGCCAGGCACGGATTTCAATTCCGTGTCAAAAATCAGCACACGCGCAGTGTCTTCGGCTTCATTGAGCTTGGTTTCCCAAACCAAGCTCTTGCGAATCATGGGCAGAAGCCCAGACGCGAAGTCCATGTACAGAGGCTCTGGTGGCTTACCAGGCGGCGTCATGTAGCCAGCATAAACAAGCTGAGGAATTCTGAAGACGCCGAGGTTCTCAAGCAGAGGCTGGTCGGCCTTCTCATCGCGAGCGGCGAAGAACTGTTTCTCTGTTCCGGTGGCCTTTCGCACAATATCCGGCAGGTAGCTCTTCTTCTCTGTTGGAGCAGGTAGCTCGGGCTTGATGGACAGGCTGAACGGCACAGTCCCCAAATCGCGATCTTCTCTCGCGTGTGCCTTGCTCCTGTCCAAGCTCGCCCACATAAATCCGCTGGATACCTGCGTTTTGATGACACCCTTGTCCACGTGCCTCCACTGGAAGGTGTAGTGGAGGAGAAACACGTTTTTGTTGGCTTTGTCGGCAGTGCCACTGACTCGAACCCAGCCTTTACCTTCTGGCGCGTGCGCCTGCGCATCGAACCGTGACTGCGGCTTGATGGGAACTTGAAGTACCTTCCGTGAGCTTGGTGGAGGGGTAAGGAGGTCTGTGGAGACAACCAGGTAGAGAGGCTTAGGCGCCTTCTGCTCAGGGCGGGACGACGCCATGCAAGTACTTGTAACACAGGTCACAGCCGCCGATGCTGCCAAGCATATGGCATGATTCTTCTTGTGCTCGTGTGTCATGCGTTTAGTTTACCCCGTGCGTCCACAAGTACTTGCACCTCACGCCGACTTCGCCCGCGTCGCCGGTGCTCCTCGCAGCAGGCCGCGCGTGCTCAAGTCCTCGTCCACGTCGGGCCAGTGGAGGCCGTAGCCGCCTCCTGCCAGGTGCCACTTCTCGCGCTGGGCCTGGGTCGCGTGGAGCAGGCGCGGGAACCAGGCCAGGGGAACCGAGATGGTGCGGCCATCCATCAGGGCCACGCTCAGGGTGTCTTCCGTGACCTCAACATCCGCGACGCGCTCATCCGCCGCTATCGCCGAAGTGCTCATGCGCTTTGCAGCCGCGCTTTCGCTTCAGTCCACGAAGAGCCCGCGCCCGCGTCGCGGCTGTGCGCTTCGAGCCGGGCATCGAGTTCCTGGCGCTGGCTTTCGGGCAGCCCAAGTGCTTGCTGCTGGGCGGCGATGGAATCCCAGATGTCCTCGACAAGCTGGATGCGCTCGGCCACGCTGAGGCGCTCGATGCTTTCCAGAACTGCTGTGCTCATACTTCTATCTTAACCCGTCGCGCTGGGTATTTGCGTCACAAGTACTTGCAGCCTCACGCCGCGCCCCGCCTGCCCCACCACACTGGCCACCTCTGCGGAGATGTCGCCGCCATCGCCCATGACGGGAGCCTCGGCGCGTCAGGCCGGAGCAGGCTTCGGGTTCGCGCGACTGCTGCGACCTCTTTGCGCGCGGCTGGGGCAGTGGCCTGGCGCGGCAGTAGACGGCAAACGAATTCGCTCGGCTGCCTCGTGGCTTCACCTGGCCGCGCTTTGCTTGATCGAGATGGTCAGGCCGTCCACGCCGCGAGAGCGCAGGGCGGGCACGATGATCGAGCTCAAGTCCGAACGCGCGGCCACGGCGCTGTTGTAGCTCTTGGTTCCGCTCTGCGCCTGAGCATCGAGAACGGCCTCGGGCAGGGTGTTGTCGCCCAGCAGCAGGCCGCCCTCGCGCAGCAGCGGCAGGCAGAGCTCAAGATACTTAACGTAGCCATCTTTGTCGGCGTCGATGAAGATGACATCGAAGGGCTCTGCGTTGGCCTGGCGCATCTTGCGGAGCGAATCGGGTCCTGGCCCGAGGCGGACTTCGACCTGGGCGCTCAGGCCCGCGCGCTCGATGTTGGCGCGGGCGACCTGGGCGTGGTGCGGGTCGAGCTCAAGCGAGATCATCTTGCCATCTGAAGGCAAGGCGCGTGCGAGCCAGATGGCGCTGTAGCCGCCCAGCGTGCCGACTTCCAAGATGCGCCTGGCCCCGGCGAGCCGCGCCAGCAGCTGCAGCAGCTTGCCCTGGCTCGGCGAGACGTTGATCTCGGGCAGGCCCTCGCGCTGCGCGTGGCGGCGCGCCTCGGCAAGCGCCTCGTCCTCGGGCGCGAAGGTGTGGCTGATGTAATCGTGGAAGCCCGCCAGCGTCCCCTCCAGTGCTTGCATTGTCCTCTCCCCCATGTTTTCACGGCCTTCATCGCGCCGCTTGTGGGCTCAGTATGCCGCGCCGCGCGAGCTGTGGCGGCCCGATGCTCAAGTACTTGAGGCTGGGCCGCCGCCTTGTGCGGGCGCAAGCGCCTTGTTATATTCAACGCAATTTCCAGAGGAGGAACAGAATATGAGGATCAACAGAGTGTCAGCCGCCGCGCTCGGTTTCGGCCTGGCTGCGAGCGCCCTATGCGCTCAGGCTCAGCCCGCCGCGACCGTTGGAGCCGCTCAGCCTGCGCCCAACGCCCCGTCCAGGCCGCGCGCGGCGCGCGTCCAGGGCACGGCTCACCTGCGTGTGCTGCACGCCATCGCCGGCGGGCCGAGCGTGGACGTTTATCTTGACGGTAAGAAGGCGTTAGGCAGCGTTTCTTACAAGTCCTTGTCGGATTATATGGATGTGCCTTCGGGCTCGCACGTCCTGGCTTTGCGCGCCTCGGGCAGCGAGGCGGCTTCGGCTCCGCTCGCCTCGCTCAAGCGGTCGCTGGCCGCGGGCGGCTACTTCGTGGCGGCGGCTGCGAGCGTCGCGGGCCAGCCAGCCGTCATCGTGCAGAACGAGACGACGGGCAAGGGCAGCGAAAAGCGCGCTTCGGTGCGCTTCTACCACCTGAGCCCGGACGCGCCCGCGGTCTCGATCACCGCGCCCTCGGCTTCGAAGATGGCCAGGAACGGGACGCGCACTTTGGTCAAGGAGCTGCTGCCGGGCAAGAGCCGCTCGGCCTCGCTGCCGGCGGGCACCGTCACGCTCTCGCTGAGCGCGGGCGGCAAGGTCGTCAAGCAAGTGCCCGTCACGGTCCAGGCGGGCAGGCGCTACGCGGCCTTCGCCGTGGGCAAAGCCGCAGCCGAGGGCGATGAGGCGCTCGAAGTGATCGTCGCACCCGTGGGCAAATAAACCCCGCCTGCCCGCGACGGGCTCCTGCCCGCGACGGGCTCCTGCCCGCGACGGGCTCCTGCCCGCGACGGGCTCCTGCCCGCGACGGGCTCCTGCCCGCGACGGGCTCCTGCCCGCGACGGGCTCCTCAACCGCCGCCTCAAGTACTTGAGGCGGCGGTTCGCGTTGGGCTGGTTCGCGCGGGGAATGAGCCGCCGAAAACCAAGTTTTTGAGGCAGCATACGAATTTTTGGAAGTCATGTATAATGGACGCACCGATTCGCCTGGGGCGCAGAGGAACCGGGCAAATCAAGGGAGAAAGCGACATGAAAAAGCGGATTTTCTGTGGTGTCTTGCTGGCGTTGGGCTGCAGCCTGACGTTTGGAAGCCGGGCGGTTCTGGCGGGCGCGCTGTCGGACACCGGCGAGGCGACGCCGCTCAACCACGACGACACGGTTCAGCAGGGCCACACCGACGTGTACAAGGTGCGCTTCGAGGGCGGCGAGCGGGCGATGGTGCGCGCCAAGGCCCACGGCGACGACATCGACCTCATGATCTACGACGCGCACGGCAACCTGGTCGAGAAGGACATCGACAAAGACGACGTGCCCGTCTGCGTGTGGACGCCGCGCTGGACCGGCCAATTCACCATCAAGGTCATTAACAACGAAGACCGCGACGTGGATTACAAGCTCGACTCCAACTAAGCCGCCTGAAGCCACGCCACCTCGCGCACGCCCAGCCTCCTGCAAGTACTTGCGGGCGGCTGTTGATGCTCGCGGCTCGCGCCACCCGGCTTTGTCAGCGTGGCCTGGCCTCAGCATCCAGGGCCAGAACCGATGCCGGGCTGCGCCACACCCGGCACAGCGGCTCGGCTCGGCGCGTCAGCCCCGGAGCGGGCGCCTTGTCCTGGGTTGAGTAGAGCTTACGGCCCTGCGCGTCATCATATTCGTAAAGCGCAATAACAGCGGGCGAAGGCTTCTCGTTCGCGGCCACCGTCGCGGGCAGCGCGTAGAAAAGCGGCGTCGCCTGGCCCTCGCGCTCAAGCCGCAGCGCCGTGCCCTGCCCTGAGCGCCTGCTGTAAACGGGGATTAAGTTGACGTGGCTCCGTGCGGGCGGCACGGCGAAGAAGGCGATGCTGGCGACCTGCGGCCATTCTGCGTCCGCCTCAACTTGGGCGCGCATCTTGTAGCGGCTTGAGCCGTTCTTAAGCTCATAAACCGGGGCGGGCAGCGATAAGCGCGCGTCGTCCAGGGCTAAGCGGTACATGATCTGGTTGTAGTCGTAGAGCGGCGTCTTGTCCTCGCTGCCCGAGTAAGTACTTGTGTAGGTGCCCTCGAAGTAGATCAGCCGCCCGCCGTCCTGGTCGAAGAACGGGTGCTGCGTCGGGTTATAAAACGTGTATTTGTTGTGGCTCAAAATCTTGCGTGCGTAGGCCCAGGGGCCGACCGGCGTGTCGGCTTCGGCGAACCACAGCTCGCCCAGGTAGCTTGGCGAGCCAAACGCCTGGCCCGAGATCATGACCCACCGCTTGCGGAAGGCGTTCCAGAAGACCGAGCCGCCGTGCGACTGGATCGGCGCGTCCGTCTCGATATCGCGCAGCTGGATGAGCGATTCCTCCGCCTTCAGCTTGCCCGAGGCGATGAGTTCCTTGCGCAAATCGGGGCCTGGGGCCGCCGTGCTCGGCTTCCAGGCGTAGACGGGCTTGCCCGCTGCGTCGCGCTCAACGGTGGCGCTGCTGTCGGGGCGGCTGCCGGGCGTGAGGCAGGTGAAGAACTCGTAGGTGGCCGGGTTGGTGACGTGCTCCATGTCGGCGCGCACGCGCATCAGGGGCGCCGCCTCGCTGGAGTTGCCGGTCTGGGCATACACATAGTCCACGCCGTTCACGGTGGCGTGGAAAGGATGCCCCTCGGCGAAGAGCGGCGTCGTGAAGGCCAGCTTCTTCTCGAAGATGGCCTTGTCGTCGTTGAAGAGGGCCAGGCCGTTCTCTCCGAGCGCGCCGCCGCCCTTGAGGTGCGCGTAGTGCGTGAACAGGCGCTCCCGGCCCGCCGCGTCGCGGATGGCGAAGGTGCCTCCGACCCAGATCGGGCCGCCCAGAGCGGGCTCAAGCGGAATCATCTTCTTGCTGAAGCCTTCGCTGTCGGTCCAGTAGCTTAAGTCCACGCCCACGCTGGGATCGAGCCCGCCCGCGCCTGGAAGCAGTGAGGTCGCGCCCGAAGTCGCGAAGTTGCCCAGGGGATAAGAAGCGCGGTTGGTGTCGCCCCAGAACCAATACAGCTTGTTTTTATAAGGCGTCACCATCACGGTGTCCTGCCCCGTGACCTGCGCGTTGAGCAGCGGCGCTTTGATGGGCACCTGCTGCCCGAGCAGAACCGAGTCGCGGTAGATGCCCGCTCCCGTGATGCGATACAGCCGCTCGGCGATGTTGAGCCGCTTGAGCTTGATCTGAGCCGAGCCGCCCGCCTTGACATCGAGCGCCTCGCCCCGGCTGCCGAACATATCCGCGCCGTGCTCGTAGCCGTGGCTCGAAACCGAAAAGTACACCTTCTGCCCCATCAGCTCGGGCGCGTCGATAGCCGCCAGCCCGTTGGAATCGGTGATGAAGCGCGAGTTGCTCGTCGTCTTCAGCTCGACTAAGGGCACCCCGCGATTGGTGGCCTCATCGACGACCTGGACGCGGAAGTAGCGGCTCGGCTGAGCGTGCGCCGAAAGCGGCGCCAGCGCGAGCAGAGCGGCTATAAGTACTTGTGGGGCGTGGAAGTTGCGGTTCATAGCGAAAGTGGTGGGCGGCGGTTGGTGGGCGAGATCTTGGTGTTCTTGGAAGCGCGAAAATCTGCCGCGAGCGTCTGGTGCTGTGGGATGTTCCAGGCCTGAGACTGCGTTTGGATGAAGGCGAGCATCTGCTCTTTGCCCTCGCTCTTCCACATCGACGCGCCGGGCATAGCCAGCCTCTTGCTATGCCCGTGCAGCACGATGGCGTTCGGCGAGGTCTCGATCTTGGTGACCTCGCTCCACTTGATCTCCCAGCAACGCGCGGACATCGAATAGCGGATGAGCTCGGAGTCGGCTTCTACGGTCGTGCCGGGCCCAAGTAGACGAATTGCCGGCAGGATGCTGCCAAGCCACACGGCAGCCGGGAACCATTCGCCGGATGCCACAGACCAGAGTAAGTTGCCCAGCATCCCCGCGAAGCCAAGCCATAAAACGCGCTTGGGAACGATGTACGCCCTTACAATCAGCGATTTCATGCTGCCGCCTCAACACCCGCCGCTTCATCGCGGAACTGAGCCGCGTACAGCCGCGCGTAAGCCCCATCTTTCGCCAGCAGTTCGGCGTGCGTGCCGCGCTCGACGATGCGGCCCGCTTCCATCATCAAAATCTGGTCAGCCGCCAGAACGGTGCTCAGGCGGTGCGCGATGGCAAAGGTGGTTCGGCCAACAGCCAGGCGAGCTAAAGCGTCTTGGATCAAACGCTCCGAGTGCGAGTCCAGGGCTGAGGTGGCCTCATCTAAAATCAGGATGCGCGGGGCCTTCAAGATGGCGCGCGCGATGGCGATGCGCTGCTTCTCGCCGCCGCTGAGCTTGTAGCCGCGCTCGCCGACGACTGTGTCGTAGCCTTCGGGCAGGCTCGCGATGTGGTCGTGGATGGCGGCGGCTCTGGCGGCTGCGATGAGCTCGTCGTCGCTGGCCTCGGGGCGGGCGTAGCGCAGGTTCTCGCGGATGGTGTCGTGGATGAGATACGTCTCCTGCGTCACCACGCCAACGATCTGCCCCAGAGACTCCAGCGAAATCTGCTTGACATCCACGCCGTCGATTGTGATGCGGCCTGCGTCGGCATCGTAGAGGCGCGGGATGAGGTAAGTCAAGGTCGTCTTGCCCGCGCCCGAGTGCCCGACGAGCGCGATCTGCTCGCCTGCCCTGGCGTTCAGGCTCACCTCGCGCAGCGTCGGCTCTTCTTGATTTTCCTCGTAGCGGAAGCCCACGTTCTCGAAGGCAACCTCGCCAAGTACTTGCGAAGGGCTCAGGTGAATGGCGTCGGGCGCGTCGCGGATGTCCTGGGGCAGGTCCAGGTACTCGAAGATGCGCTCGAAGAGGGCCAGCGCGCTCGACACCTCGACCTGCACGTTGAGCAGTGAGGTCAAGGGGAAGAACAGCCGCGCCTGCAGCGAGGTGAAGGCCACGATGGTGCCGATGCTCAGGCGCGCGTCCTTTTGCTGCACGATCAGCCAGCCCGCGAGCCAGTACACCAGCACCGGCGTCAGCGAAAACGTGAGGCCGATCAAGTTGAAGAAGACGCGCATCACCATCGAGAGCTTGATCTGGGTGCGCGTCAGGGCTTCGTTCTCGCGCGCGAAGTGCCGGGCGGCCATGGCGCGCCGCCCGCTCGTCTTGGTGAGCAGGACGCCCGAGACCGAAAGCGTCTCCTGCATCGTGGAGTTCAAGTCGGCCAGCTGAGCCTGGCTCGCGCTGCGCAAGCCGCGCGCGAACTCGCCCACGCGCGCCGCGAGCACCGCGAACAGCGGCAGAACCCCAACAGAGAGCAGGGTCAGCCGCCAGTCCATGTACAGCATGGCGACCAGAGTCGAGAGCACAGTGGCGACGTTCGAGAGCACGTTGGCCGCAGTGTCCGAGAGCACGTTCTGCACGCCGCCGACATCGCTCACCAGGCGGCTCTGGATTTCGCCGGTGCGCGTGCCGGTGAAGAAGCGCAGCGACATCCCTTGCAGGTGGTCGTACAGCCGGTTGCGCAGGTCGCGCATGATGCGCTGGCCCACTTCAAGTGACAGGAACCCGTAGCCGAGCGAGAGAGCCGTCGAGCCCAGCGTAACCAGCAGCGTGAGCAGCGTGTAGTGCGTGATGAGGCCGAAGTTGCTCCTGAGCAGGCCGTCGTTGATGAGCGTGCGCAGATAGAATGGCGTTAGCAGCCCGAGCGCAGCCGAGAGCAAGACCAGCGCGGCGATGCCCGCCAGCTGCCACGAGTAGGCCGCGAAAGTCCCCGCCACGCGCCCCAACGTGGCGCGCGCGAGAGGCTTCCTGGGCGAAGCGGAAGCGGCAAAGGGGCCGGGGCGTGCTGCCATGATGAGCTTCTTGAAGTGCGACTTGCGGATGACAGGCGCGCGCAGGGCGCACAATCGCCGTCGCCGCGCTGCAAGTACTTCAAGTACTTACAGAGGCAGCGCAGGCAGGGCTTTAGCGCCTGTGCTGCAGCAGGCGCACCACAGCCTGCCATTTGGCTTCTCGGGCCAGTGTAAGTGCCGTCTTGCCATCTTTGTCGCGGGCCCCGAGGTTCGTGCTGCGCCTGATGAGGCTCCTGGCGAATGACAGATCCTGGGGATCATCCATGGTCACGAAGCGCGCGCACCTCAGCAGCGACATGAGCGGCGTGTTGCCCTGCCTGTTGCACAGGTTGACGTCGGCCCCGCGCGCAATCAGCAGGCGGCCCACCTCGGGGTTGGGGTGCAACCGTCGGCGCAGACGCAGCAGGCGGCGTTGAGAGCGGTGTCTCCCTATCTGTCGCGGTCGTTGAGCCGGGCTCCTTGAGCCAGCAGGAACCCGGCGACTTCCGCACTGCCGCCCGTGGCCGCAACTGAGATCAGAGGCGTCACGTTGAACCAGGGCCTGTCGCGCCCATTGACAGCGGCTTGGTGGCGCATCAAGAGGCGCATCATCGGCGTGACGTGTTGCTGAAACCACACTGCGGCCACCAGAGGCGTCTTCTCCGTCCAACTGTCGTTCACGTTGCTGGCCGCCGCGTTGGGGTTCGCGCCCTGGATAAGCAGTCGTCTGGCCTGAGCCAGATCGTTGTTGGCTGCCGCCTGAACCAGTTGATCGTTCAGCTGAACCTCATCGAGCCCAAGCGATGCGGCCTGCATCGCGATGGCGGGCGCGGCTTTCTCGCGGCCTCCGCTTGCGCCAGCCTGAGCCCCAACCACGGGCGGCAGCACAAGCGCCGAGACCACAAACGTGGCAAAGCGGAAGCGTGTCATGGGCCGCTTCAGTATGAGCGGCGGGCGGGCAAATCGAACCTGCCCAAGCGTTTCGATGGCTCGCAAGACTTGATCGAGTGACAAAGCGCGTAAGCCTCGCGCAGCCGTTTCGCGCTGAAGCATGGCTGCAACGAAGGGAGTTTTCAAGTGCCGGAGGACAAAGAGCCTCCGCAAGTACTTGCGGAGGCTCTTCAACGGAGGGCGAGGTTTTATTCGAGCAGGTTGTTGGTGTCGTGCTGGCGGATGCCGCTGGTGATGACGCGGCCCATGAGCTTGGCGGCGTTGACGATGTGGAAGGGGCTGGTGCCGCGCGCGTAGGGCAGGTAGTAGTCGGCGATGAGGGTGTCGGTGCCGTTGAGCGAGAAGCGGATGAAGACGATGTCGTCGTTGAGCGCGTTGACGAAGAGCAGCTTGTCGTATTCGGCGCACTCCTCGCGGAACTTGTAGAAGGCCATGAAGCGGATCAGCTTGTTGGGCTCGTGCAGCGAGAGGAAGATGCGCGGGCCAGAGTCCGTGACCACGCGCAGGTCGCCGTCCTCGTCCAGCTCGCACTCCATGTAAGCACTGTCGAACAGCTCGTAGAGCCGCTCGATGGACACTTCCGACTCGCTCACCCACTGCGCCTTCTCTTCCATCTCGCTGCCCCCTTCGCCTCGCCGCGGCTTGTCGCGGCCCGCCCGCTCGCGCGCCTGGTCTTCGGCCAGGCCTTCGGCACGCCCTTCGCGCGGCGCCTTGCGCTCTTCGCTGTGCTCGCCCGCCTGCCAGGTCTTGTCGTGCTCGACATCCACGCCCAGCCCCGAGAGCGCCTGCTGCCAGCCCGCGTCTGAAGCCAGCCCGCCGCTCGAAGGACGGCTCGGCTCGGCTTCGCGGCCCGGCTCGCGCTCGCCGGCGTCTTCGCCACGGGCATCGTCGCCGTGCGGCTCCTGGTCGTTGTTCATGGCTCTCCTTTCCCTGCTCAGCTGACTGCTCGGCTCCGCCCCGTGACAATCACAGCTTAGCGTGCCGCCCGCTACTCGCGCACCCTTTGCGCCCCGGCTCCGCTTGAGCCCGGCTCCGCTTGAGCCCGGCTCCGCTTGAGGCAAGCGCGCGGGCACAAATGCAAAAGCGGCAAGTACTTGCGCCCTGAAGCACAGGCCCTGCCGCCTCTTCTGCTTGTCGCCTGGTGTCGCCTGAGCAAAGGTTTATCACGCGGCGACGGAAGCCTCGCTGCGTCGGGCGAGCCGCTGCGCGCCGCGCCTGGGTGCGAGGAGCCCTTGAGGAGCACTTTAAGCCGCTTTCTTGTGCCCGCCCGCGCGGTCGTCCCAGAGCCAGGTCTTGAGCGCGAAGGCGATGAACTTGGGCACGTAGCCCATCCTCTTCCAGCGGCTGGGGTCGATCCACACCCGATACAGCCACTCCAGCCCAACACGCTGCACGGCAGCCGGGGCCCGGTTGAACTTGCCTGAGTAGACATCGAACGAGCCGCCGACTCCCAGCGCGACCGGGACGTTCATGCGCTCCATCTGGGCCGCGATGAACTTTTCCTGCGACGGGATTCCCATCGCCACGAACACCACGTCGGGCGCGGCGGCGCGGATGACCTCGGCCATGCGCGCGTCGGCGGCTTCGACATCGAGGCCCGCTTCCTTGGCCTCCTTGCGCCAGAAGCCGTGGTGGGTGCCCGCGACCTTGAGACCGGGGTACCTGGCCTGCAGGTTGGCGGCAGCCGTGGCCGCGACGCCGTGCTCGCTGCCCAGAATGTAGATCGAGTAGCCGTGGCGCGCGCCGCGCTCGCAGATGCCCGTCACCATGTCCACGCCCGTCACGCGCTCGTAAATGGGCAGGTTCATCAGCCGCACGCCCCAGATCACACCGTAGCCATCGGGCGTGATCAAGGCCGCGCGCCGCAAAATGTCGGCGTACAAAGGGTCTTTCTGAGCCGTCAGGATGGCGTTGGCATCCGAGGTCGCGACGTGGTGCGGCGTGCGCTCGTGGATGAACTCCTCGATCCGATCCAGCGCCTGCTGCATCGAAACCACCGAGATGCGCACCCCAAACGCCTCCACGGTCTCGGGCACCTCCTCGTCCGCGCCGCGCCGCATCAGCATCCGCACCAGCGAGAAGAAACACACGAACCCAATCGCGAAAGTTCCAACCAGGAACAGAAGCCGCAGCGGTAGGAACCAGGCGTGAGTGAGCACGACGAGCAGCCCAAGCCCGCACAGCCAGGCGGCGGTGGCGAGGTAGAGCAGCGAGACCTTGAGCGGGCTGAGGCCGCGCTTGAGAAGTACTTGGTGCAGGCGCAGCCGCGAGCGGTCGAAGGCCACTTCGCCGCCGCGCTTGGCGGCGCGCAGCCGGTAGAACGAGACGTCGAGCACGGGCAGCCCGAACACCAGCAGCAGCAGCCCCACGACGGCGAAGGCCAGGTTCTTGAACAGGCCCGAGACCGCGATCTGCCCGAGCAAGAACCCCATGGCCAGGCTCGCGGACCAGCCCATGTTGAAGGCCCGCAGGCGCAGGGCCGCGGGAACCGAGGCCAGCCCGGCTCCCGCCAGGGCAGCGCAGGCCATCACCGAAAACGAGGTGTCCACGGCGGGCCGGTGCGGGGAGAAGTGCAGAGCCAAGAGCAAGGTCAGCGCGACGATGCCGAGGTAGCCGCCGGTGACCTGGGGCGTGCGGTTGAGCGAGGCCGTCATGCGCGCCAGAGCCCACACGAAGCCAACCGTGAGCACGGCCGAGAAGGTGCCCGCGCTGAGGAACTGGCCCGAGAAGGGCAGGGCCAGCCCGCCGATGCGCGGCGAGCCGAAGGCTTCAATGGCGCTCAGGGCCGCCACAATAACCAGGGCATCGGCGATCCAGGGCGGCAGCCGCCGCGCGCCGCGCAAGGACGACAGCCCATACAGCGCCCCGGTGATCGCAAGTACTTGCAGCCCCCAGTCGGGCGCTTTCTGCAAGGCAGGCCGCGCCGTCGTGAGGAAGCCCAGCGCCGAGCAGAGCAGCACGGCCACCACGAAGGCAACGCCCTCGGGACGGAAGCCGTGGGCGCGGCGGTCGCGCAGAGGCGGCAGGCGGGCCGCGAAGAAAACCAGCAGGGCGCTGAGCAGGAAGACGGCTATGGGCATAAAACCAACGCGCGCTGAGACGAGCAAGTACTTGAGCCAAGCAGCGTGCCGCTTGCCCCGGATTTCCACAGTGGCGCGGCGGGTATTATACAAAAGCGCCCGCAACATCCCGGCGCACCCTTTAGCTCGCCGATCAACTTGCTCAGGCCAACCGCCAGGCCAACCCATGAAAACACCCGCTCCCCTTCGCCTGACACTCTTGAACCTGGCGCCTGTGCTCGGCCTGGTCGTGCTGGCCTGGCAGGGCGCGCACCGGCCCGAGAAGCTGATCGTCCGGCCCGAGAAGCTGATCGTTGGGAAGTGGCGCGCGAAAGGAACTCCCGACACGGTGGTCTTTCGAGCCGACGGCACCTACGAGGCGTTGGTCTGGTACACGGTCTACCCAGTTGGCAAGCCGATTACAGTGGCCTCGCGCTCGCACCTGAGCCTGTGGCGCTTGTGGGGCCTCTGGTCCTTCCCCGACAAAAACCACCTGCTAATGCGGCTTGGAACCAAGAAAGGTGAGGGCCAACTCCTTTCAGGCTGCGGCGTGGGATTCTTGGACGAGAACTCGGATGGAGTGCCCGGCGCCAGGATTTCTATCCAGGGCGACGTGGCACACGTTCGAGGGCTTGAGCCCGGCGGGCCAACATGGATAAGGGTCAAGAGCTAACACGCTGCAAGTACTTGCATGACGGCGCGCTTCGTGAACACCTTTGCTGCTCGATGCAGTATGAGTGGGAAGCTCAAGGCAGCATCGCCAAGCGCATCGGCTCGGGCGTTAATGATTAACTCTAACCTCGCTCGCGTTCGAGCTGCACCAAGTACTTGCGCCCATCGAGCACCGCGACCATGCTTCACGCCTCGATCCAATCTCACCGCTCGCACCTGCGCGCCGCGACGCCCGAAGCGCAGAAGCTCTTCACCTTGCTGCGCCTCTCGCCCGACCACTCGCTGCTCGCGGTGCGCCCGCCTTTAGCTCTGCTGCTCTTAGTTGACACCTCGGGCTCGATGCGCTCGACCTACGGCGAGTCCAAGCTCGACCGCGCCATCACAGCCGCCCACGAGCTGCTCGAAGACCCGCTGCTCTCGCCCGACGACCTCATCGGAATCGCGGGCTTCGATGCCAAGGCGCACGAAGTCTGGCCGCTCGCGCCGCTTTTAGACCGCCGCGACGCTCACCGCGCCCTCGATCGGCTGCAGGCTTTTGGCGGGCGCACCCGGCTGGCTCTGGGCCTGCAGAGCGCGCTGGAGCAGCTCGCCCGGCTCAAGAACCTCTCGGCTCGCCGCGTGGTTGTCCTCACCGATGGGCAGACCGAGGACGAGCAGCTGTGCCGCGCCATGGCGCGCCACTTCGCCTCGCTGAGCACGCCTCTGGTGGTGGCCGGTGTCGGCACCGGCTATAACGAAGGGCTGCTGCGCGACCTGGCCGAGGAAAGCGGCGGGCGCGCGCATCATTTAGATTCGGTGCGCGAGTTTCGGATGCTGCTCTCGGGCGAGCTGCGCATGAGCACGCGCGAGGTGCTCCTCGATGTCTCGCTCTGGGCTCAGGCGGTGCGCGGCGTCTCGCTCGACAGCGTGGCGCGTGTCTACCCGAGCCTGTCCAACGTCTCGCCGCACGACTCGGAGCGCGGGGCGCAGTGGCCCCTGGGCAACATCGCGGGCGGCGACGAGGCGCTGTGGCTGCTCGAATGGAGCATCCAAGGGCTGGAGCGGCCCGAGGTGCGGGCGCGATTGGCGCAAATTCGCATCGAGGCGGCGACCAGCGACGGCGAGAGGCACGCGGCAGCCGAGCAGAACTTGGTGATCGAGTTCTCGCGCGACGAAGCTCTCGTGCTGCAGACGGACCCGCAAGTACTTGGCTACGTGCAGCAGAAGTCGCTCGACAGCCTGCTGCGCCAGGCCACCAGCGCGCCCGACCCCAGGCCGCTGCTGCAGAGCGCGCTGGCGGTTTCCAAGCGGCTCAACAACCCCAGCGTGACGCGCATCGTGGCCGGGGCGCTGGACGAAGCGACCAAGATGGGCGCGCTGTCGCCCCAGACGCGCAAGTCGGTACTGCTCAAGCCGCGCAACCAAACCGTGAAAATCGGGGCCACGGGCGCCGCCTCGGGTGTCGGGCCCGTCCCCAGCGACGAGGAAATTCGCCGCATCACCGGAGCCTGACGCTGCGCTGCATCCTGACGCTGTGCTGCGCGCTTCGGCTCTGCTTTGAAAACTCGCAGCCCAACATTGGCGCGGCCAGAGCCGATGCAAAAGCGCGGCGAAAGGGGAAACTACAAAGCCGAGAAAGCATCAGGAGCAGCTGTGACACCCACCTCGCCCGCCTCGCCACCCGCCCCCGGCTCGCCGTCCGCGCTGTGCCTGCTGTGCGGCGCCTCCAACCCGCCGAGCGCCTCGTCCTGCCGCTCCTGCGGCTCGCCTTTGGCTCCTGCCTCGCCTCTGCTGGCCGATGACTCGGGCGAGCTGGCCGGCTTCGCGCGCGCCTTGCCCTCGCGCACTTCGCTGCGCAACGGCGACTACTGCATCCTGGGCGTGCTCGGGCAGGGCGGCTTCGGCATCACGTACCGGGCCTCGAACCAGAGGCTGGAGCGCGAGGTCGCCATCAAGGAGTTCTTCCCGGCCACCTGCGAGCGCGTGGGCCGCAGCGTCTCGGCTTCGGGCGGCCTCACTCCCGCCGATTTCGACTCGCTGCGGGCGGCTTTCCTGGAAGAAGCGCGCATCCTGGCCCGCTTCGAGCTGCCGGCTGTGGTGCGTGTGATGGGCGCCTGGGAAGAGAACGCCTCGGCCTACATGGAGATGGAAATCCTGCGCGGGCCCACCCTGGCGCAAGTACTTGACGAGCGCGGCAAGCTGCCCGTCGAGGCCACGCTGCGCCTGTTCGAGCCGGTTCTGGACGCTCTGGAAGCCGTGCACAACGCGGGCTGGCTGCACCGCGACATCAAGCCGCACAACATCATCTTCGAGCCCCACGTCGCCGGCCCGAGCTCAGCCGACCCCAGGCACCTGGACTTGAACGCCTGCCGCGCGGTTCTGCTCGACTTCGGCGCGGCCAAGAAAGTGGCGGCCAATGTGTCGCAGTCGTTTTCGGTCATCGTGACGCCGGGCTACGCTCCGCTGGAGCAATACGCCACCCGAGCCAAGCGCGGAGCCTTCACCGATGTGTACGCGCTGTGCGCCACCTTGTACCACGCGCTGAGCGGCCAGACGCCGCCTTCGGCTTCGGATCGCGCGCTGCACGACGACCTGATCCCTCTGCGCGAGCTGCGCCCCGAAGTGCCGCCGACCATCGCGCGCGCCATCGAGGAAGGCTTGCAAACCGCCATCGCCCGCCGCCCGCAAACGATGGGCGAGCTGCGCGAGCTGCTGCGTGGCCGGGGCGTTGTGCAGCAAGCGGTTCAAGCGGCGGCTGTCAACAGCGACTCGAAGGCAGGCCAGCTCAAGGCACGCCAGCAGTCGATCTTGAGCAACATCCAGTCGATCAACCAGCCCAGCTCAACGCCGAGCACGATGGAATCGCTGCAGGTCAACCTGCCTCCTCTGAACCCCGCCGGGGCCTTGTCGCCGGTTCCCACTTTGGGCACGCGCTCGCTGCCCAGCGCGCGCCCCACGCGCGGGCCTCAGAGCGGAGGCGGCGGGCACCTGCACCGCAGCAGCCTGGATAGGGACGTCTCGGGCACGCAGAAGAGCGGCGCTTACATCACGGCGGTTGCCGTGGGCCTGATGATGCTCGCCACGGCTGGCCCCATCTTGAACTGGCTGCTGGCTCCGACCCCGCCGCCTCCAACGTATGAGCCGCGCGTGATTTATCCGCCTGCGCTCGAACCTGCTGCGCTCGAACCTGCTGCGCCCGCTGCGCTCGAACCTGCTGCGCCCGCTGCGATTGAAAACGCGCAACTGTCGCCCGATGGCCGCTAACACAGGTGGCCAGATGGGTGTGCTTGAGCTCAGCGGCTTCCACATGAGCTGAGCTGAGGCTCAGCGTTTCGCCTGGCTTGAGCTGAAGCCTTGATTTGCTTCCATGACCCGCGCCTGCCCGCTGTGCTCCTCGCTCAACCCGCCCGAGGCCCTGTTCTGCCTCGCGTGCGGCACGCCGCTCGAAGGCGCGGCCTGCGAAGAGGCGAGCGCAGCTTTGCTCGCCGACAACTTCGGGCCGCTGCCTTCAGGCACGCTCATTCGTGACGAGACTCTGGTGCTGGTGCAAGTACTTGGGCAGGGCGGCTTTGGCATCACGTATTTGGCGCGCGAGTTTTCATCGGGCCGCTCCATCGCGGTCAAGGAGCTGTTTCCCTTCGGCTGCGTGCGCCAGAGCGGGAGCGTGGTGCCTTCGAGCCTGCTCGACGAGAGCGCGTGGCAGGCGGCTCGCGAGGGCTTCCGGCGCGAGGGCGCTCTGCTCACGGGCCACGCCCATCCTCACGTCGTGCAGGTTTTGGATGTGTGGGACGAGCGCGGCACCACCTTCCTGGCCATGGAGTTTCTGGACGGCCAGACGCTCGCCCAGGTACTTGAGCACAAGGGCGCGCTCAGCGTGCGGCGCGTGCGCGCGATGATCGAGCAGGTCGGCGACGCGCTGCGCCTGCTGCACCACGCCGGGATGCTGCACCGCGACATCAAGCCCGAGAACATCATGCTCTGCCGCACCGAGCGGCCCGTCGCGCCCAGCACTTCGCCCGGAGCCACGGTTCTCACTGGAACAGCGGACCGTTGGGTTCTGCTCGACTTCGGAGCCGCGCGCGCCTTCGCTGCGGGCCGCTCCGTCGCTTTAACTCAGATCGTGACGCCCGGCTACGCTCCGCTGGAACAATACGCTTCGCGGGCGCGCGGCGGCCCGCCCTCGGACATCTACGCTCTGGGAGCCACCGCCTACCACGCCTTGACAGGCATCGCGCCGCCAGCTGCCACCGAGCGCGCTTCGCAAGACGAGCTGATCGTGCCCGAGGCGCTCAACCCCAACATTCCGCGTGCTCTGAGCCGGGCGATTGTGCGTGCTCTGGCGCTGCGCATCGACGCGCGCCCGCCTTCGGTTGAGGTCTGGCTGCGCGAGCTGGACGGCGTGGCTGCGGCTGAGCCCGAGCCCGTGAAGTCGCCGTTTGCGGCTCCGATTCCGGCTCCTCCGCTGCCATCGCCGCCGCTTTTGCGCCGCGCCCTGGGGCCTGCCGTGGAAGCTGGCTTCGAGGATCATTTCGGCGGCGCGATGGAAGTCTTCGAGCGCCAGGCGGAGCCTCTGGCGGTGCCTTCCACTGAGCGATCTCCGGCCTTGCCGTGGGCGGGCGCGCGGAGCGGGCTCAGCGAAGGCAGCGTTCAGGCTCAGGCGGGCGTGCTGCCGGGCGTCAAGATCGAGGAGGTGCTGCACGGCAACGTGTGGTATCGGGTGACGGTGAACGCGCGGCGCATCGTGTGGCCCAAGAAGTGCGCCTGCTGCGGCGGCCCCATGATGCTGCCACTGGACGTGAAGACGCCGGCCATCTGGTGGCAGCTGCCCTACTGCGCCGCCTGCCGCGACCACGCCGAGCGCGGCGAAGCCATGACGGTGGGCGGCAGCATGGTGTCGGGCCTGCTGCTGGCGATCGGCCTGACATTCCTGCTGCTTGAGCTTGGCGAGGGTGGCCTGGTGTTTTGTGCCCTGGCGCTGCTGGTCAAAATCGCGACCAGCTGGCTGCCTTCGTGGGTCTCCTCGGCTCAGCGGGCGATGAACGGCTCGCGCTGCTGCTCGTATCTTCCCGCTGGCCGCTTCAAGAAGCGGGACGGCGACACCTTCGTGTGGGAGTTCCGCTCGCACGCCTTCGCCGAGGAGTTCTGCGCGCTCAACGGCGGCGATGTCGGCGTTGAGCGCGGCCCTACCGCGCCGCCCGTGGCAAACTCGGCGCGCTCAGCCCGCCAGCGCATCTCGCATTGATTTCCGTTGGGCGGCCCGGATGCCGCGAGCAAGTACTTGCGGGCCGCTGCCGAACGCAGCCGCTTGAATCCAGCAGCCCCCGCCGCGCGTCACCGAGCTTATGTTCTGCCGCTTCTGCGCCACCTCCAACCCAGAAGGCGCCACTCACTGCCGCGCCTGCTCCGCCCCGCTTTCTACGGCTCCGCCAGCGGCTGAAGCTGGTGCGCCGTTCTCGGCTGCCGCGCCGAGTTGGGCCGCGCCGCCCGCTGCATCGGCTCCGGTTCCTGCGGCGCGGCCTTACGCGGAAGCGGAGGCGCGCGGGCAGCAGCGGACGCTGGCTCAGATCGTGGCCGCGCGCGGCGGGGCGCTGAGCGAGGCCGAGTCGCTGCGCTACGTCGAGGCGGTGGCGCGGGCTCTGGCGCAGGAGCTGGGGCGTGGGCGAGCGCCGCGCAGCCTGGACCCTGAGCGCATCGTGGTGCAGGCGGACGGCGGCATCGCGCTGCACCTGGAGTGGCAGGACATCGGGCAGTCACCGCGCGCCATCGAATCGCACCTGGCCTATGAGCTGGAGCACCTGTCGCAGCTGCTGCGCGGGCAGGCTTCGGGAAGCGATGCTTCGGCTCGCCTGGGCTCAGCCAACGCAGCCCCGGCAACTGGCGCGGCTCACGATCAAAACCGGGCCGGGGGCGAGGCTTCGGCGCGCGCCCGGCTGGAGCGCGTCTCGTTCTTCGACACCGCGCGCGAGATGGTGCGCGGCGCGCTGACGCCCTTCGCGCCTCCCCTCAGCTCGGCTCCGCAAGGCCCGCGCCCCGGCTCAAGCGCCAGCTCAAGCGCCGGTTCGAGCGCGCCGCCTACGGCTCGTCCTGCCGCCGCGAATGCTCAGAACGCCGCCACCAGCGCGGCGGCTGCGAGCACGAACACGAACACGAACACAAACGCTTCCGGTTCGGGCGCGGTTAACGCTGCGGCTGCAAGTACTTCTTCCGCGCCGGCTCCGCACGCGGCTGCGGCGCCCAGGAAGGAGGTCGCGCCCGTGCTGCCTCCGGTTCGGCTCGACTTCGACAAGGTGAAGGCGCAGATCGTGCGCTCGTGGGCGCGCGGCACGGGGTTCTCGAAGCTGGCCTTCGGGCGCGACGGGCGCGAGGTGTGGGCGGTGGATTCCGAGGGCTCGCTCTCGGTGTGGAACGTGGAGAGCGGCAACTGCGCGGCGCGCATGGAGGCTCGCTTTCGCGGCGCGGCGGTGTGCTCGGTGGCGTTTCTGGCGCGCGAGGAGATGGTGGCGACGGGCCACGAGGACGGGCGGCTGTGCCTGTGGCTGCCGCGCGCCAACCGGCTGCGCGCCTCGCTCGAAGCGCACGCGGGCCGCGCCTCGGCCCTGTGCTTCGCGGCCACCACGACGGGCCGCACGCGCCTCTTCTCGGGCGGCGGCGACGGCACCCTGCGCGCCTGGGACGCTCTCGAAGGCAAGGCCGTGGGCGGCGAGGTCGAGGTCACGCTGCTCAACGTGCGCGAGGCCTCGGCTGCCCCCGACGGCGAGCGCGTGGCCCTGGGCGGCGACGGCGGGCGCATCGAAGTGTGGCGGCACGCCGCCGCGCGCCTGGAGTGGAGCGCGGCCCTGCACGAATTCTGGATCACCGCGCTGGCTTTTTCTCCCGATGGGCGCGTGCTGGCCTCAGGCGGCTACGACCGCGCGGTGCGGCTGTGGTCGGGCGCTTCGGGCGCGCTGGGCCGCGAGTTCAAGGTGCACGAGTCCTTCGTCTCGGCCCTGCGCTGGGCTCCCCACTCCGACTTGCTCTTCTCGCTCTCGTGCGACGGCGCGCTGTGGGCTCACGATTGGAAAGGCTCGCGCTCGCGCCAGCTCGCCAGCGAAGAGGGCCTGCAAGACTTCGTGCTGCACCCCGATGGCCGCCACTTCGCCGCCGCCTCGCGCGACGGCCTGAGCCTGTGGCGCCTGGAGTAGCACGCCCGCCTCAAGTACTTGAGGAGCCTGAGCCTGCCTCGCGCACGCAGCAGAAGGCGCTCAGCTCGACTCGGGCGTGCCCCTGAGCCTGGAAGCTGCCTTCGAGCGGGCGCACATCACGGAAGTCGCGGCCCAGCGCAACCGCCACCGCGCGCTCGTCCAAAGCGCCGCCGTGCGTGGGATCAAAAGCGTGCCAGGCGTGCTCGGACCACACCTCAACCCAGGCGTGCATCCGCCCCGGCGCGTGCCCGAAGCCCGCAACGTAGCGAGCCGCCAGCCCGCGCGCCCGGCACAGCGCGATGAGCAAGTGCGCGAGATCCTGGCAGACGCCTGCACCCAGCTCAAGGGCTTGAGCTGCGCTCGTCTCGCCACCGGTGACGCCTTCGCGGTAGCTCAAGGAGCGGTGCGCCAGTTGATTAAGATTCTGCGCCAGCTCAAGCCCTTCGCCTCGGGCCTGCCGCGCCAGCTCGCTCAGCCGCGGCGAACGCTGGCACAAGCGCGAGGGCAGCAGCCAGCGCCCCAGGCTTTCGGGCCGTGCCTCAAGTACTTGAGGCGCAGCTTGCAGAATCTGCACGCTCGCCTGCATCTCGAAGCGCCACGCCCGGTGCGGCGCTTGGGCCTCCAGAACCAGCGCGCCCGCAGGCTCCTGGCAGCCCGCAGCCTCCTGGCAGCCCGCAGGCTCGGGCTCGCAGCGCCACTCGAAGCCCACAACGCGCTGCTGCAAGTACTTAGAGCCGCGCCAGCAAGCGTGCAAATCCAACGGGCGCACGCGCAAAGCCCGCCGCGCGAGGCGAACCGGGCGGTCGTAGCTCAGCTCAAGGCGCTTGGAAACGAGGAGCATCGGGTGAGCTCAGGCGCAGCTTAAGCCGTGGCTAGCCGCTTCAAGACGCGCTCGCGGCCCAGGGCTTCGAGCAGCTCGAACACGCTGGGGCCAACCGTCTGGCCCGAGACGGCCAGGCGCGCGGGGTGGATTAGGAGCGCGGGCTTGATGACTTGGGCTTCGGCCAGCTCGCGGATGGCGGCTTCGATCGCATCGTGATCCCAGGTTTGCAAGGCGCTCAGCTTGTGGTGCAGCTTGCTCAGGCGGGCGCGGCCTTCGGGCGTCAGGTGCTTGGCGGCTCCGGCTTCATCGAGCGGGAAGTCATCCGAGAAAAAGGGCAGGGTGCCGGCGCGGATGTCGGCGAGCTTGTGGATGCGCTCGCGGGCCAGGCTCAGGGCGCGGCGCGTGTAATCGTCGATTGGCTCGGGCAGCAGCCCTTCGAGGTGCGGGCGGGCGAGTTCGAGAAACTCCTCGATGGGCAGCGACTTGAGCCACTGGACGTTCATCCAGCCCAGCTTCTCGACATCGAAGATGGCCCCGGCTTTGTTGACGCCCGCGAGCGAGAACTTCTCGATCAGCTCGGCGCGCGTGAACAGCTCCTGGGTGTCGCCGCCGCCGGGGTTCCAGCCCAGCAGAGCCAGGTAGGAAATCATGGCGTCGGGCAGGATGCCTTCGTCTCGGTTCTCCATGAGGTTGGCGCCCTGGTCGCGCTTGGAGTATTTCTTGCGGTTCTTGTTCAGCAAGAACGGCAGGTGCGCAAAAAGCGGCGGCTCCAGCCCCAGCGCGTTGTAGATCAAGAGCTGGCGCGGCGTGTTGGAGAGCCCGTCCTCGCCGCGGATGACGTGCGAGATTTGCATCAGCGCGTCGTCCACCACGCAGGCGAAGTTGTAGGCCGGCGAAGAGTCCGACTTCATCAGCACGAAGTCGTCCAGGTCCGAGTTCTTCCAGCTGATCTCGCCGTAAACCTCGTCGCGCCACGAAACCTCGCCCGCGGGCGTGCGCAGGCGCAGCACGAAAGGGCGGCCCTCGGCTTCAAAAGTGGCGTGCTGCTCGGGAGTTAAGTCGCGGTGCGCGTTGTTGTAGCGGGGCGGCAGCTTGTTGGCTTTTTGCTCCTCGCGCATGGCGGCGAGCTCAGCGGCGGTTTCGTAGGCGCGGTAAGCGCGGCCCGAGGCCTCAAGTACTTGCGCGTGCTCGCGGTAGAGGTGGTATCGCTCGCTCTGGCGGTAAGGGCCGAACGCGCCGCCCTGGAAGGGGCCTTCGTCTGGGCTGAGCTTGAGCCAGCTCATGGCCTCGAAGATGACTTTTTCGTAAGCCGCGTCGTTGCGGGCAGCGTCGGTGTCCTCGATGCGCAGCACGAAAGCGCCCCCGTGGTGGCGTGCGAAGAGCAGGTTGAAGAGCGCGGTGCGCGCGCTCCCGACGTGGAAGTAGCCCGTGGGCGAAGGAGCCATTCGCACTCGCACCGGGCGAGAAGTAGCCGAGTTCATAGGCGGGCGAGTTTAACGCCTGGCGAGGCGCAGCTTGAATCGCTGCAAGTACTTGAGGGGTGTGCACAAAGGTCTTGCGCCGGAGAAGTGGCCGATAGCAACCTGATTTCATCACCGTTCCAGGGAGATGATCTTGATGTTGCTACCGGCCAGAGAGGATTATAGGCG
>JAABUK010001968.1_pt1 | contig 37835 bp, 33 predicted proteins | sample 5559141 | NCBI WGS metagenome assembly JAABUK01 (sample SAMN10711869, study PRJNA513367) | rock metagenome | isolation source: Antarctica rocks | place: Antarctica: Victoria Land, Pudding Butte nord | collected 2016-01-03 | reverse complement strand
ATCAACGACCGCATACCTCCCACCCCTCGCAAAATCACTCCTCTGCGTGTACCTCCTCCCACCCCCAAACAACCCACTCAGACCCCTCCAAGCACTCCCCACCAGCAGGGGCACGGCGCCCAATACGGCAACAAGGGCACTAAGCCCCATAATCGGCCACGCGATCCACGGCCTATCGGCATCGAACGCACTGCCCGAATCTCCGAGACGTATACGGCCAAATTTACCATCCCAATTCCTCCACACCCAGTAGCCGACCGCACACGCAATGGAGACGGGAAGGACGAAGACGAGAAGGAAGAAGGAGAAGCCGCCGAGGCCCTTTTTGCGCTGTTCGCGGTCAAACTCGCCTTTGTGGCCTTCGCACGGGACTTCACTGGAGGAGTATTCGATGTCTTGACCGCCTTGGCAGGTGTCGAGTGGGGTACGGCGGTAGCCGGTGGGGAGGAAGTAGGAGATCTGGTCGGGATTGTCGCGGCAGATTTGGCTGTGGTCGGGTTGCGGGAGGCCGGGGACGAGTTGGCAAGAGCCGTCGGTATCGATTTGGTAGTTGTAGTCGCTGAGAGTCACGTAGTCAATATGTTATAAAAGAATTTGGCATGGAGGAGGGTTCACCATTCAAAGTCATCCCGGGTGCAAGAGCAATTCTTGGCAATGTTGTGGAGGTGTCTGATGGCGGGTCCATTAAAGCAATCTCGTTCTGGTATCTTGCGGTGATACTGGGCGACGTGACCGAAAAGACAATTGTCCTTCTGCGCAGGGTGCCTAGGCTCCCAGAGGTAGTAGTCGCCTCCTTCGGGGTCATTCTCATCGAGTTTACATTGGGTGTCGGTCAATCCAGTGAAGTCGAGATTGATGGTAGCGATGTCTTTGTCATTCGAGGACTCGAAACCCCAAAGGATGAAATTGCGTGATTTGTCCGTGGGAACAGTAGATATGGATTTGACGGTGAAATCCTTGTCAGAGAATGGGTACTCGATCCAATCAAGACCCTCATTCAGGGTGTAGAACACGGACTGTGTAGCGACTTCTTGTTTGACGATAACGATAATGGAACCTTGATCACCGTATTCCCACATATAGCTACCCTTCTTAACAGCATGCCACTCCACACCGCCGTCACGGGTGATGAAGATGTTTGTGTCGTCGTCAATTTTCTTACGTAGATAACCTCCAACGTTGCCAACGCCCATCATGAGGCCCATAGCTGATGGCGAGGAGAAAGTAGCATGAGGATCTTTGCGTTCTGTATAGCTGTGGAGATGAAGAGAACACTGCTGCGGATTCGTTACGTCGCATCCGAAATCAACACCTTCTGCATCCTTCGCTGGTGCTTGTATCGGACCCCACTGGGCACCATCGTTGTGAGTGATCATCGTCTTCAACTGTTTGGAGGCCCCTTTGTCAGCTTCTTTCAAATTCGCCACTTGATTGACAAGGATGACGCCCTCGAGACCAAGCATCTTTTCAAAGTCGACATAGCCCCGGCTGTCCCTGTTGACGCCGTCAAGACTCATGACATATGATGTCCCGTTGCTGTTACTCTTGATGATCGAGCCATACTCGGACCCTTCACGGTTATTGACGGTGACATGCAAGAACACGGCGTGAGTAGAACTATCCAGGACGGTGTAAGCCTTCTCTCTTGGCACCTCAAGGCTGGGCGGGAATTGAGCATCAGCGAAATTCTTGCCATCCATGCTGGTGTGACATGTGAGCGCCTCTCGGTCGTCTTGTTTTCTCGCTGCCACGACAATGAATTCAGACATGGTAGCAAAGTCGATGATGTCGTCAAAGGGTTTGTGGTCGTCTGCAAACCAGTTGTCGCTCCATTTCAGCTGAAGCCGCCCACTCAATTCCTCACCTTCATACTGCTCACAGTATACAAGCTTATCCACGCCACCTCGACCCTCTTCCTTGACGAACTCGCATTTATTGACGAATCTTACTCTATGTACCCAATTGCTACCCCGGTCTTCGCTGAAAAAGGCAACGTTGTGGCACTCCCCCTTACTGCTGGATTCACAATCCACCGCACCGGTCCAGATGAGCCATTCCTTGCTGGTAGGATTGAAACTCAGGACTGGTAGTCTATCTCGGGTTGGATCTGCCGGGGCGTCAAATGATGTGATCGAATCGCCCCTGTTGTACGAGTAGAACACTTTCTTCCCGGGCGTAAGAAAAAAAACCACATCGCTAAAGTACTGATGCGGATAGATTGCGGTTATCTCCTCGCCCTTGAGGATTCGCTTCCAGGTCTTGCCAGCGTCCCTGGTAATGTACACCTCATGCTCCGTGGTCCGCATAACGATAGTTTCGTCATGCCCCTTACTCTTTTCGGTTCTCTCGAGATAGTAATAGTCCGCAAAATTATCAGCTCGGAATCGAGTCAACTCGTTACTGATAGCTCCGCTGACTGGAGGCTTCTTGGAGTCCTCGCAGGAACGTTCCACATCCACGTCGAGCTCTACGGCGCCCTTAGCCGCTCGATCGCAGTCATTGCCAGGAATAAGTCTGAAACCTGATCTGGCCTTGAATGTATCGCCCTCGTTTTTGCACTGTTCCTCCGGAACGTCTAGGAAGCTGGCCGGATTGCACTTCTCGCCATCATCGCTGGGAATGAAATTGAAATCGCATTCGAAGTCTTCCTTAGCACACGCGCAAGACTCATACTCCGGTACCGGGTCTTTGAATTCCTCGTCCACAAAGCAATCTGCATCCCACTTGCGTCTGCGATACGATTGCTTATGTCCCATAATGCAGCTCGGTTCTCCATCCCCATCGACACGTGCGTACCACTTTTCGAAGTCGATATCCTTGCATTTCCCCTCATGCAACTCGGCAAAATCGACGACTATTGCGAAATGCTCGAGAGCTTCTCCGCCGCCTTCAGTGACCATGAGAAAGAACTTGAGACTGGTAGAGCCGGGTGTAGTTGTGAGGATCTTGGCGCGTACCTTGTCGTCAAGCTTGACCTTCTCCCAATCATGACCATGGTTCAAAGAATATTGAATCTTGTCGGTAGGACCTTCGTCGTAGATGGCCAACAGGACGGCGCCTTTGTCGCCGAATTCGTACTTGTGAGCTTCCTTCAGCGCTTTCGTCCAATGCAAGCCCGCGTCATCAGAAACATAGACATCGCATTCTTCATATTCTTTCAGATAATCTCCCTTGTTCCCAACACCCATTACCAGACCCGGCGCTGGACTTGAGAAGACTCTGCCAGAATTCGACATGTCCGATACCGAATGCAGATGAAGCTCATCACCATCCGCCGTAAGCGGGCTAAAGGACCTCCCATCGTCGAAGCTAATTTTACTTTTGATCTTCTTCGGGGTGGTCGAACGTGGGTCTACAACGTCCTTCCAGTTATCCACAACATTGACAAGCACGATACCCTGTATCCCAGAAACCTTCTCGAAATCCACAATGCCCTTGTAGTTGCGATTCGTATGTTCAATGTTCCGGATAAAGTACGTTCCATTCGAATTGCTCGTAAACAGTACTCCCATGGCGTTCAGCGGCGAGGTGGTCATGACATCGACCTGAATGCTGTAGTTCGTGCTCTCCAGAATCGTGTAAGCATCTTCCTCGATCTTATGGTCATTCGGAAACACTGCACGGTGCCAAGTCTTCGCATCATCCGTCACATACATAGACAGCTCATTTGTGCCCCTAGCGCTTGCCGCCGCCACGAGATAGCTCTTGACAACCGCGATGTTGATGATGCCCTGGACGGTCCGGCCCTCTTCCAGGATTGGCTCCAGCTCGTCCTCGAAATAATTATCACTGACCCTAAGCCCATTATCCCTTGTACTCCACGGGCTCGAGTATTTCCCTTTAACGACGCAAACCACGCGATCATCGCCCTCATCATCCTCACTTGTCTGAAACAACTCCGTGCTCCGCGCAAAGACACAACTCCTTGTATCCCTCCTCAACTCCTTCGCAGCACTTTTGAACGCATCGGTAGTATACCAGGCCATCTCGTCGCACGCAAAAAGACTTGTGCACACATTCACAAGCACCTTATCCGGATCGTTCGCATGGAAGCTGAACGGCGGCCTGAAAGGTACAGGGTAGCCATCGATCTCAAAACTTCGCCAACTTGCGCCTTGATCTTCTGTGATCCAGTGCGTGGTACCTTTCCCCCAAAGATATGCGGTCTTTTTAGTATGCGGGTGCAGGATTAGATCCCAGGCTTTGCCTTCGGGGACACCTGCGATAGGCGCCCATTCTTCGCCAGCGTTTGGGGAGCGTACGACATTGCCAGCGATGTCGAGAATGAGAATAATGTCCGAATCTTCGAAGTAGAGGGGTGCTGCTGCGGGAGAGGCGTCGAATCTGTATTTGGTGATACGCGGAGAGTCTTTCTTGGCGAAGGTAGTGGTTATGAGAAAGAGACAGAGTAGAAGGGAGAGATCGAATAATATGCGATGACGGCTTCTTAGAATCATGATGAGGGTGATCAGTGAGGGGAAGACGAGTTCCCGTTGTGCTTTGTGAGAAGTCTGGACACCTCAGCTTGACAAGAACGATGCCGCCTGGGGGCGATGCGTGCCAAGACTCATTATGATAGGTTGCTGTTACGCTAACCCCGAAGGTGCAAGCTATCTATGTTCGAAACGGTAAGTATTCAGTATGCTATATGAACTTCTGGTCTCTGGAACACCATCATACTACAGCTTGTTTGCTAATTCACAAGACAGCGCTGAAGACCAGTCTCCATATGTGCTATGTGTTTCCTGCAGTAGTCCTATCCCTTCTCAGCCCGAGTAGTATGTCACAATCAAAACGCCACGCTTTGTCCTCCAAAATCCTTCGCTGCATGTAACCAAGACATGCAAGGAAAATCGTCAAGCATACGTGATGTAGCGAATGTACTCCTACTTCCTCGCATGCCCATTTCCGTTTTGTCCCAGTGAGGGTTTCCTATCTAGCCTTCGCCAATGCTAAAACAAGGGGGTATCTGCAAGATGTAATTCAAACCATGTGCTGTACCGGCCAAGCGAATGTGGAGCTGAGTAATATTAAAAATGTGGTGTGGTAATCGGGACCCAACATGTGAAAAAGCAACGCTTCGTAAGTCGTGAAGGTAAGCAAGGAAACGTGTAGGGTGTCGGAGGAGTTCCGAGTTTCGATTCTGTACGGCGCTCAAGCATCCTCGTCGCCTTCATCATCGTCCTCGGGCTCCTCACTTTCGCCGCTTGGGGTATCCTTTGGTGCCATCTTAGATTTTTTAGCGGCCGGCACCTCGTCATCATCATCGACAGCACCTGACTTGCGCTTTGAAGATGCTTTGCTGGATTTCTCAGGTGTTGACTTGTCCGACCCTTCAATCTTTGCTGCATATTTCTGCAATTCCCCGCCTTCACCCTTCTCGATAAGCGACACCTCCTCCGCCGTCAGGAATCTTCCACCTGGGCCTCTCGGCCTACGCATCGCATGCTTGTGCCTTGATTCATGGAGGTATGGCTTCCTTCCCTTCGAGGTCAATCGGAGTGCCTCTTCCAACTTTGTTCGAGCGACGCGCCGCTTCAAGATGCGATGGAATTGTTTCGCGTTGACATAGAGTGGCGCATCTTCCGCACCCGAGGGTCCTATTTCGGGTGAAGCTTGATGAGGTGCTTGCTGTTGGGGGGGAGGCATTTGAGGTGGCACAGAACTTCTCGGAGGTTGGTGGTTCATCATCACTGTTGACGCGTGTTGCACGTGTGGGCTGCTGACATGATGGTTCATGTGGCTATGCGACATGCGATGATTTGGCTGAACCTGCGAGGGTAAGGGATTCATGGGGTTGTTTGCCTGGGGAGGTGATCGTCGTGCCGGCTCATTCTTGATCCCTATCCCTGCCATACGCGGGGACCCGCTGGCCATGGAAGTCTGTGGCAACGGATACGCGTAGTGATTCTGTTGACCGGATGCTGCCTGGTTCGCCATGGCCACCGCTGCCGCCGATGGCGACATGCCATATGGTTGATGCATGTTGGTTGGTGCAGCACCATACGTCTGGGGGTAGTTGAGCCCTGGATGGCTATTCTGTGGTGTGGACTGTTGCGGGTATGAGTGGCCCTGAGATGGTAGGATAGGGGAGGCTTGACTCTGATGCTGTTGGTGCATATGCGGTGGTTGAATGGGAGGAGAGGTTATCGTCGGCCCTTGCTGCGGGTTGGAGTATGCAGTGTGCATGTGTGGTGCCTGTGGATGGCCATATGAATGGGCCTGAGGCTGCGCGTAATCCATGATGGGTAAACCAAGGCGGAGTAGAGATAGAGGAGATCGGTGCTACCTTGGAAATGGCGCCCGTGATTGCAAACGCGAATCTGCGTGACCAAGGGTCGGATAGGCCGGTAGTTGCGGACCACGGTCGAGTTTAGTCAGGTTCGAGAGTATCCAAATCGAAGACGATGTGGACTTCTTTTGTTCTGATTGGGAGGAGCTATGCTTGGTAACGGCAATTTACTCGCCGCGGGGACCAGCCAGCTGCGAGGATTGGTCAAGACCTTATGCGCGGACCTGCAGCCCTGACAAGTATTAGTCTCGGCACGAAAACCTTGGCTTCGATTGGGTGAAGATTAAGATCAGCAACTCACCAGGACTAATTGTCTCGCACAGTAACAATGTGGATAACAATGCACTTGTTGGACTTGGCCGGATATCTCTTATGCTTTGATGAGTGCCAATCCACGAGGATTATGAATGTGTAATGGAAAGAATAGATGGGGCTGTTCTGTGAGGCGAATAGCGTTAGGCTCCTATGCAGCGGAGTGGTGTCACTGGCGTGCGCTGTCAAGCACTTCTTGTTGACTAGAGGAAGGCTCCACGATAATGCAAGTGGCTTTGGCCGCAGCAGTATGCGGTAAGGCGCTAGACAATTGGATTGTTTTGGGAATATTGCCCCCACCGGTGATCACGAGATGCTTCCGTTAACAGGAAAGGTTGCCCGAGGTGCTCGCTGTTTTCGGAGAGGAAAGGCGGTAGCATATATCTCGGATGCAACTGGTCGGTGAGGATTTGAGTTGCCACTATCGAAAAGCTGCACGGAAGAGGAGAGAAGCCGGAGGTTCCTTGGTGAGGTCGAGGTCGGCTTCGCAGAGCAAGAAATGTTAGCACGGTATGCAATCATAGAAGCTTGCACAAGGGAAGGGTGTGTTCGAGCAAGGTTGGGCATTGGCAGAAAGAGCGGTGATGATTTGATGCGTTGGCATTGCATAGCGCGCGGCAGCACTGCAGACGAGAAAACATACCGTGTCGATCACCACAACTGCCAGAGCTACTTCGACACCGACAGGACGAAGTGACGTTCGAACTCGATCAGAGGATGATGTTTCGAACTTGTATGAGAGTCAGGTTAGAGATTGGCGCGTGGGTGGATTTAATACGGTGACTGTAAGCGGTGTGGAAGGCGAAGCGCTTGTTTGCAGTGTCGCAGTGTCGGATATGCGAGTCTCGTTGGATTCTGATTTGCTTCTTGCGACAGCCGTAGAGGTAAGTCAGAAGGGTAATGGCAGTGTATAGTGTATCAATTGCTTTCGAGAATGATCCTATGCTATGCGATGAAGCCCTATTATTAGTTGCGTCATTCTTGTCTGTCGCGTCGACGAGCTCAACAGCAACCAGGGAGTAACGAAGGACGCGGGGCTATCGGAGGGGTCTGCCTAACAGATGAAACGCACAATTGGGATTCCAATTGAGAGCGTTGACTGGCTGTAGGCAGCCTTGACAGCTCTGAGCGACCGCAGCGCTGGGTCGTGGAGAGTCAGCTGATTCTACCCACACAGCATGTACAGCACTCGAAAGGACGACGATAAGGTCGCGATGTGGTGTGCGTGCAATGCGATAGGCTGCCTTGTCCCAATCGCGGTACAGTCGATCTGCCGTGGGGTACTGGGAAGTGGATTGGATGGAGCACTGGGTGGTTGCGAGTACTGGTCGGGGGGGCTGAAGAGAATGATTGGAAGAAGGAGCGAGCCAGTGAAGGCGTTGGGGCTGGAAATAGTGTGGTACTTACCTTAGGCTCTTACTCTTAGCACACGAGAAGCGCGTTTGGGGAATGGTGCAAGTATGAGAGTGAAAAGCGAGAACCAATGGAAAAATTGGAGGCTTTGGTTCAATGAGGAATTTTGTGATTGGAGGGAAGAGGGAAAAGGGAAAATATAAGTTGAAAAGGATGCGCGGCTTACTGAAGGAAGCCAACGTCACGGGAATGCGCAGCCATGGACCGGGGGGAGGGGGAGATTCGGCCAATTTCGAATCCTTGGATGTCGCAATGTTGACATCTGGCTGGCAGTCAATGGGAAACACCGCAACACCAAGCCCAATCGAGCCTGCAGCAAGCACATCTGCCCTTTGTAATCTTCAGGCAGCGTCTACAGAGATTGTTCATTTCATGGCGCTATCAGTACGAAGCACCGATCTTCTCCTACTTCCAAATTAGCCCACCAAGCGTCGAGGGTGAGATTATTCATGCCTCGCAGCAGCTCCCGCACAGCCCCCATGGTCTATCCCTATCACACTTATCCAGCAAAGTCCGATAGCCGCCCATGACTGTGTACTCTACTAGTAGTAGTATCTGTGCTACACGCCCAATGAAAGCCCACGTCATCATGCTTCCTTCTCAGACTGGTTCGAGTGCTTCTCACATGTCGGAAGCATGAGCATTGAGCCAGGCTCTGTCTGAGTAGCCGCCGAGGCCACGCGCCTTGCCCCCCGTTCATATCAAGACTCCCAGCCTCCCCTTTACCAAAGGCATCTGAAACTGCCAACATAAACCCGATAGGCTGTGGCGATAGGTGGTAAACTCTCCGCGTCCGGGAAGTTGTTTCGTTTCGTATCCTCTGATACGATTTCTGGGGTGCTTCCCTACAAAACGTCAGAGGTAACAAAGTCTCGATATTCTGATGTTCACCCCACGTCGCCCATAAGCCTGGAACAGCCCTTTCGCATGCAACGTGCGCCTCGGCTTTCTGCTCCAATCACCTTCGATACCACACAGACACACTCCATGCTCGGCAATGCATGGTCGTGGCACTCATCCGAGTCTAATACGAGTAGACATCGCCCCTTGCACCTGAGTCGTAATGCATACGGCCCCTTCCGGATGTGATCGTGATGGGTAATCTTCATGTGCACAGCTTGTGTCTATGCAACGTCCGAGGTCTTTGATCGAGATCCATCCATTAAATAAATGTGACTCTGGTGATCCTGGTAGTCCTAGTATGAAGGTGAGACTTGCAAGCGCTGGGAAGTCGTTTTCGAACCTCGTCACCCGCATATCCCCTCCGTCGTCACGTTATGCCGTGAATAGGCATCAGCAATGATAATATTGGATAGCAGATTACTTCGGTTCATGCAGGCACTAGATCAGTCCAACAAGTGGAGTGTTAGAAATTGAAAGCGATCACGCAGCAATTTCAATATATTAAAGACTTCTTCTTGTCCTTCTGCCGCAGTACACTTTGAGATAATTGCCCAGAAAACCCATGCACCCCAAAAGTTGATGTGACACGGTAGACTCAGCTGTGCCATAAAAGTAGTACTGTATGAGAATAGGTGAACCGTCAAGGAACGTTGACATTTTCCGCATTGCGTCTTCATGAAATAGCAAGGCGCTTTAAAGAATTGGTGGCTGTGTTAGTTTATTTGATATCAAAGCAGAAGTCACCCTAGACCATAAAAAGCGGTGCAAAATTGAGTGGACCGTTTGAAATGATATAGGACACACGATCGCTACGTCTGCGATGCTTGCTTTGGACAAGCTTGTCCATGACCGGTCATTAGAGTAGTGACATGTCAAAATCGAGTGGACCGTCAAGAGGACTAGAGCAGTCTCCGCTATACTAGTAGATGAGATAATATAATGCTCTGAAACATCAGAAGCTATGTTTGGTACCATGGGTACATTCTCGCTACGACCGCTATGCTTTGGGATATATTGCCTAGAGTATGGATCATCTAAGAGTCTTGGATCAGATATATAGGGACTTCATTGGGTGCCAAGTGAGTATGGCGCAGCTCATCCACTCGTATGCTTTTCGTCCGTTCTCGCGTGATCTTATTTTTGCCTCTGATACAAATAACCGCGCCACAGCCGTGCCATCATCTACTCCTCGTCACCACCAGCCTCAGTGCCTTCCGCAATTCCCTCATCGCCATCTTCCTCCTCGAACGTCGATATGGGCACCTCGTACAGCCGAAGCAGTGCCTTGTTTGGGTCTTTTACGAGCACGTACTTGCCATCCTTCATGTTCCGGCACATATCGACGATGGTGCGGACGATACCCCAGCCATTCGCAAGGTTCAGGTTCATCTGCTCGGCGAATTTGCGCGGGTCGTAGCCGACAACTCCAAGTATTACGTGCTTATCGGGCATCTTGGGAGATGTGCGCGAAACAAAGCTGAGCATTGTATCAGATGACGGAGACTTTCGACGAGAGGGGGGGTAAACGGGCATAGTGGGATGTGAGCACAGAGCTTACCCAAGTTTCATGACATCCGCGCCAGCCAGAACGGCTTGCGTAGCCCATCTCGCCAACTTGCAGCTGTTGTTCTTCATTTCTGTGGCTACAACGGCACCGCGTTGGCTCGTAAGCTTCGTTCGCCAATCCAAAGCGCCACCGCTGCCTTGTGCTTTGTGGTCGAACTCATTCAGAGCTTTTAGTGTGAGCAATTGGTCTTCGCCGCTGATGTTATTTTTGACCACTGCGTCGATCTCGGTGCGGACGATCAGGTGCAGAGGATCCTCGTCCTTCTCTAACGATAGATCAAAGCGTCTATATTTGTATGCTTTCGATGCCAAGGGCTCAGTCTCTTCCGACGGGTTGTAGAACGGATTCTCGTGCTGCATCTCCAGCTTGCTGGTCTCACTCTCCATGACCGTCTGATTGGCAAAGTTGTGATTGATGAACGTTGCCTCGAGCGCTAAAGCACCAGGGAAGTTTATGCTGTCTTTATTGCCCTCGCTGGCTTCCAAGGGCGCATCAGCAGCGTTCTCGTTCACCGACACCATATCTAGCGAAGAGCCATCCCGCTTGTCAAGATATATCTTATTATTGTGTTTTGTGATAACGAGATCCCAACTGTAAACGGACCGAGGAGCGCACATGAGCATAGATAGGATGTTATCGGTGGCGAAGATGGTTGCCTCATCCTTTTCTGCGAGTTCTTGAATGATGGGATCTGAAGAGGTTGTGACATTGTATGCTGCTCGGTCCACCACATTGAGTTTCCGCTCTGTGTTCTTGACTGGGGGCTTATCGTAGCTCCGGTCGTAGTAGTAGAGGAAACCATAACCATCGATGTCCTCGCCCGCGGAGGTCTCCAGGTTCAGTTTCAGTAGTCGCGCGAAGTCGATTTCCTCCAGCATGGTCCAGTCAGGCTTGATATTCACAGAGGAATCACGATTGCGCTGAGGCTTATCATAGTCCTTCCAGCCGAAACGGCGATTGCCTCTTCCACCTCGTGCTCCTCCTCGCTGATCGTAGAGGTATGCCTGCTGACCACCACGGCCACCCACTCGAGAGTTCTGGAAGTTACCCCGTCCTCCACGTTGGTCACGGCCACCTCTTCCCCGGCCCCGGAAGATAGTGCCACCGCCTCGGCCAAAGCCCCTCGTCTTTGTGGAGGTTCGAGTGTTGTCGACCACGGAGAAAGAGGATTCATCTTCGGCGACTTGCACGGCGAAGAGACTCGATGTGCCAGCACCGTACACTTGCTGGTCTGTACGAAATCAATATATACCCCATCGAGACCTCTGCTGGTCAAGTCGAGATATTACCTCTATAATTCCTGTTGTATTGCTGTCTACCTCCCCGTCCATCTCGATCCTTTCCCTCAGTAGTCCAGTCGGCCATTCGCCCCAGCTTGTCCCCCTTCGAATATGGGGCGTACGGAACGCCATCGACGAGCGCATCGGTGGTGGTAGATGGGCCCCATGACTCGTCTGAGGGCAGAGTAGAAACAATTGATGAGAGTGAGATGGGCATGTTGGTGCTTGAGAATTTCTACATTGAAGAATCGTCAAAAGTTCGTGGAGCACAATGCGGCTAGTCCTCTTTGAGACATCTCCGTGCTAGCGTGAGATGTGTAGAACATCCAAGGCAGACGGCATATGTGACTGCGAGGATGAATTAAAAGGACGCAGGAAAAAGTAAGTCATCTAGTCCGTGTTTTCCGGTGGCTTTTCGGGATTCATGTAAGCTATTGACATCATAGCTCCTGCAGCCCATTAAGTAGATTGTTTTCCTCGAAGGTTTCCTATCTATGACTATCACAACTCTTTGGTATACTGGGCGCCCACAGTCATTATACTTATCAAACAACACGACTCATTACAAGACGTTCAGAGGTGGTTTGTGCAGTATCATAGCCACATCGAAGTCTCAACAATCATGGCCTGTTTTGCAGCTAGTCTTTCGAAACATGCCGCATGGCCTGCATTTCATGGCTGTTAACAAAGCTCCCTGTGCTCGTGGTATTCAATCCCAAGGCTTACAGACTAAGCTGGTTAAAGTGTGGGGAGTGTATGCTCGATATTTCTGACTGGGATCTCATGGACTTGAAGAGTGGCTAGTTTCGTTTCGCCAATTATGTAGCAAAGTAGGTGCTGGAAGCCTCTGTACCAGCCGTCCAAAGGTGATCAATCTATCAGTCCCACCCCGGTTTGCTGTCCACGAAGGGGCTCATCTCCGTATTTCAAGGCGTCCCTCTTATTAATCCCTGGGCGCTAGAAAATCCTGACGGTTGTCCGCTAGATGCAACAATCGAATGAATTCATATACGCATCCCAAGCCGTGGCGGGGAGAATAGCTTTCCCGTCCCGTCCAACCTGACATACGACGAATTTGTCAAGCGAAGCAATATGTCTCAGGGCTGATTTCGTTCCCAAGCCGCCCACGGTTGATCTATCAGTCTTCACGAGTTTCCAGATGATAGACCGAAGTGCAAGCGAATTGCATCGGCTTCTACCGGCAGGAGACACGTACTGACTGAACAGGAATGAACGTTGTTCCCTCCTCTGAGTCGCTTCGGCACCTGCGAAAGCCTCATCGTTCCCAATTCGGCCAGTCCGCAGATGGTGATTATTGTAACCCATTTTTTCGCACCGGCCCTGTGTATTGGGTCTCAAACAAAGTCGTTTACTTTTCCAGACGCATTCGAAGCTGTCACGAGAACGATTATGACACGGGCACGTCTGTAGGTGTTACCATCGACTTTGACGCAGTCAGTGATCGCATGAGGAGGGTGCGAGACCGCGATACTACACCACAAGTCCGAGCAGGCCTCGATAAGATAGTTGCCACACTTGTAGTTCTGGTCAATAGCAAAGAGACGGTCGAAGCCGTTGTCGGGCGTTTGGCTGACTACCATAGACAGCTCAACGCAGGCTCATGGCTTTTTGGACAGTCCGGTGCAATGCCGCAGGATTAAAGATCACAATGTCTTCATGAGTCCCAAAGCAAGTTCGTTTTCCGAGGACCCATCTTGGTCGGATTTTCCACTGTCATGCTGCTAAAACACTACCCCTGCTCCTTTCTATTTCGCCCTGATGTATTTGATCAACTCCCGATCAAATGCTTCACACCTGACCGGCATCTCCAACTGATAGAATGGATTCTTCATCACATAATCTGCATACAACTCATAGATCCTCCTAGTAATCACATCCACGTTCGGCTGCTGCGGCTCCGTGAACAGCAGAAACTTGAGGCCGGTAAACGTCTGGAAGCAGGTCAAGCGGAAGGAGGATGATTCGAGGACTTCGATGCCCGTCTTGTCGCGTGGTGGTACACCAATGGTAGAAGGGGTGAGGGATTTGGTTATTGCGTGAACGCTGCACAAAACTGTTAGCAACTGTTCTGATGGTAGGTAATGGCAATGGTAGAGGCAGTACCCATGGAATGTGCCGGCGAGTACGAGAAGGTCATTGACGGAGACCTTGTTTAGGGCGGAGTTGAACTCGCGATTATAGACTAAGCCGCCAGCTTTGTTGATTATGATGAGAGAAAAGACGACCCTTCCCAGGGTCAGCAACGATCTTGAAAGGGAGACTTGGGGATTGACATGATTTAGGATATCGAGAGAGGGACGGGGTTGTGCAGGTGCAGCGACGGCCAGTCAGATCATGGACGGGTCTCTGGAACAAGCTAGGTAAGTTAGCAATGCCATAATTGCAGAACACAGCTGTTTCAGTTGGTCTCGGTCTGATTAAGGACTTCAAAAGGGCGTTTCGTGGAACACCTTGCTGTCAACAAAGTGAATTTGGCAGCTTCAAGCACACGAGCTCCACCCCGCAATCCACCAACTCTTCTAACCACCCCCCTCTACGTCAACAGCATCCCAAAGCTTGCGCATCATAAACACGGTCTCTACCGAATTGAACTTGTCTCTCCTTCAGATAGCCAAAAGCGTCGGCGCAAACCCGTGCCCACCCCGCGACCTCAGTGAAAAGACCAATATCATACACCGAGCCTTCTATAATGACAACCCAACATACAGCCCCCACCGCACGCACCCGAGAAAAAATTACCGGCGACGAAGAAGCAGCCGCAGATCTAAAACTCGGCGAATTCCAAAACGTGCCCACTCTCACGCTGTCAGAAGCGCGGCTGCTCATAAACGCAGTCATGGATCATCGGAAAGGGCAGCGGAAGGTCGAGGAGACAGAGTACATCCTACACCTCCAGAACCAAAAACCCCCTCCCCGTACTCGTGCAGCAATTGGAGGAAGCACAGCTGACGTACATCTGCGCGCAGGACATTGATCAAAACCCAAGACTACCTAGACGTATTCGCGCGCTTCAAGCAGAAAGAGAATATCGAGGCTGTGGAGCGCATGCTCACGTCACATACGGAGTTGGAGCTCTTCGAGCGGTCGCAGCTGGGTAGCTTGTGTTGCGAGAGCGCGGAGGAGGCGAAGACGCTGATACCGAGCCTGTCGAATAAGATCACCGATGCCGATTTGCAGGAGCTGCTGGATGATATTACGAAGTTAAGGAATTTTGTTGAGTGAGGGGGCTGTGTGAGGGGGAGTAGTGAGTGCATGATGGATGGGTGCATATGAGACTGATGATTGAGGAACGTGTCAAGGAGGATGCTGTGATGAGTATTTGTTGGGTGGTTGCGAAAGCGAGAAGTACTTGGTTTATGAGTGGAGACAAAGGCATAGCGAGGCGTTTGGGTTCTGGCAACGTCGACTGGAGTAATACCCAAATATGTCATTTTGCGATCTGTTGTGGATTCGGTAGTGAATAGGTTGAGAAAACAAGGCGGCGAGAAGATCAGCTGCCAATGGTGCTACATGCAAACGCTATCTATGCAATTACATCCCCAACGCCCAGCTATGCCCGGGACGCTCATGCCGTGTCCATTCTATCCGGATCCCGCTCTTCGTCTTTCTTGTCCTCCAGTTTATTGAGATCACTAGGGTGCTCTATATCTTCCTTCCCTCCCTCTTCGGGCTTTGTAACAGGAGCATCCACACTTCCACTCGCTTCCCCGTCCGCGTTGAGTAACGGCTGATTCTCTCCACCCTCCTCTGGTATACCTTCGAGCGTGGGCTCTTTGGGGGCTTCCTTTTCTTGCCGCGCTTTTTCTTCCTCCATACTCATACGCAAGGCGAGCGCAAGCTCTGGATCTGCACTTGGATCGACACCAAAGTCGAAACCACCTCCACCAGCGTCCGCTCCACCTTCGCCACCAGCGTCACCTCCCCTTGGCGCCACGCCTTCACCAGCTAGGATAGGTGTCGAGATGATATGGTCACTAAGTAGGCTGGGTCCTGGCGGAATAATTTCGAGATGTGAGCCGTCACCACCTTTGATGTTTTCGTTGAACGCTTCTAGTTTTTTTGTGTTTTCAGGATCTAGATCGCCAAAAGCAATAAAATCAATTGAGATGTTGTTCTTCTTCATCTTCTTAGCAAGCTTGACGAGGTTCTTCTCGTCTTCGTCGATGGGGGAGCAGGTGAAGACAATGATTCGTTGGCGTTGTGATTTGTTTTGGCGGTGCTTCAAAGCGAGCTGAACGAGACGCGATATCAGAAGCCATAGTCAAGGATCAGATGGGGTTTTCATATCGACGTACTCCCGCAATTTGTATAGCCGTGGCCAGATGTGTGGTGCCTCTTATCTTGGTTCGATGTATTCCATCTAACAGCTTCCCAAAATCCGTTGTCAAAGTCACTAGCATCTCTGGCCCCTTGCCTCCCATGTTCATAAGACCGACTGAAGATTCGGGATTCGCTTGTGTTTTAGCGGAGAAGATGAGGTTGACAGCATCGGCTTGTGCTTCCCATCTTGATGGGCTATCATCAGGCTGGGTCAGCTTCTGATGCAAGTGAGAGCAATGTAATAACGTACACATAATCGCCGTTTCTGCTGCTTTCGCTGTTATCTAGCCTTTTAGCCATCAGTGTTAGCATGAGCTTTTAAGCATGAGGGAGGAAGGTGATGCTTACACTATCATTGTTGCCTCGAGTACCATACTGACAGCTTTCCAGGTTCAATCTGTAAGCACGTCCGATCGAAAGTATCGATAAATGTAAGGAATTTCGAGGGGCTGAGGTCAATGGCTAAAGCGCAAGAAGTGCAAGGAGCCGGAAACTCAAGAGGCGGAATGATAGTGCCAAGACCGCGGACAGTCCCGCGCAGATCTTTGTTTACGCTTGGCACCTTGCTTCTGTAGTTCCCTATCAGTGTAGAATTTCTCATCGCTCCAGCTATAGATCGCAATTTCGCATCCTGCAATATAGTACTATCATCAGCCCAGATATGGCGCCAGCTCATACCAGGAAAAGAAAATCATCCCTGGCAATCGAGCCATCAGCGCGTCCGCAAACCGTTCCTCTCAAGTCGCCCACGAGAACACCGGTCCATTCCCCTCAAAGCAAAATCTTAGGAATAACAGAGGCCCAAAAACAAGCTCTCATGGACAATTTACAGCTTGAGGGTAAGTCATCCTGGTTTCCACCTCACAACTACAAAGTCTAATCTCTTCCAGTCACTGAACGCGCGCGCAAGCTACGAGCACAGTACGCCTTACAGGCACAAAGCCTGCGGACACGGATAGAGCTACGGATCAATCGCATACCCACGTCACTACGAAAGGTGAATATGGGCGAGCTTCAGGAGAAGTACCGGGAAATTGTCGAGGGGAAGGCAAACGCACAGGGAGAAGAGCTAAGGGCCGTGGAGACGGCGAACGGGCCCACAAAAACAAACAACTCTACTGTAGAAGCCAATGACCGTATGCTAAAGGAGGCACCCAGATCTGAGGGCAGGAAAAGAACCAGGTATATCCCATGACATTTCGCTCAATAATTTTGTTCCTAACAGATCACAGCGAAGTCATGGAGTCAGCAGACAAAGAAAATACCGTAGGACCTGTGCCTGATATACCAAACCCCAAAAAGCGTACCAAGGTCGCCAAAGGGCCGTCTCGCCAAGTCACCAATCCTTCCTCAGTTCTTTCACCTAAATCGGCCAACTCACGCACCTTCCCCCAATCTCCAGTTCGCCCTACTCTATGCTCACCGCAGAAACCATACCTCTCACACCCGGCCTCACCGCTGAAGCACTTTTCGCCGATTAAGATAGTTTCACCAGCCAAGGTAGCAACAGCCGCAGCAACAGCTAGTCTAGCCAGCATGGTGGGTGAGAAGTCTAAGGCTGGACGTCCGAAAGCTGGTACAACTCGAAAAGCCAGCAACCCAACCACAACGAAGGTAGGAAATACAAGAGCAAGAAGAGGTGCTGGGCCCACGCACGAGCCAGAGGATGTGCGGAAAGCCAGCAACACGAGTAATCTATCGAGTGTATCCATTGCAACGACCATTGTGAATAATGCGAAGAAGGCGCCTACTGCGGCTAGTAGAAAAAGGGATGTAGGTGTGCGGGCTGTGGGCAAGAAAGTCGCTACAGGCACAGAGGCTCCTGCGCCTGCGCGAAGAGTCTTACGGAAGAGAGCTTGAAAACTTGTTTTAGCGTACTAAGTATTTTAATTGCAATGATGATCTCGATGAAAGTGCAGGGATTGGCTTCGGCCTGGAACAAAAGGCACCTAATGTCTCTATTAACGGTGAAGATCTACGAGTGTGTCCACCGCGTGGCAGTAGAAATTGTAACGGCTTTCCGCCAAGTCTCATGGGAGCTAGCGCCATATAGTTTTTACTCGACCATGATCCACCCTCACTCTTGATCTTAATCAACCTACTGTACGGCATCCTTCCTCTCAAAATGACTTGGAACTACGCTTTTCGTCATCTAGGCACAAGCATTGTGAACTGTATCAAAATTACTGTCCACAGATAAACATGGCTGCAATACCCGAAGCCCCGGATCTCGAAATGTTTCGGCCTCCAATCAACCGTGCAATGCGAAGTCTAGATCGTGCCTTTTTCAAAAGAACATTACCCACATCTGCAGCAAGAATCAACGACCGGAAGCAAATTACAAAGTACAGAAGTGATTTACATTTTGATATACTAAAACTTGACCGCATGCAAACCGTTGTATCAGTACGAGATCCTCAAGGTGCAGATGCTAAAGCGTTGCTACTGAAACCAGGAATACGGTTTGATGGTAAGTGGATACCTTCAACCTAATATGGGTGGGTATCCAGACTCTTATGTTGAGACTCTACGTAGATGAATCGACATGGAGTCTAAAGCTTTCAGACCTTGTTAAGTCGTCTCAAGTTGCCGTGATGCCGTATGATCTGGCAGTAGATTACAGTTACTGGACATACCGTATGTATGTTGGCGGATAAGGTGCGTGTTGACTGTGCAAATGCTGATACCCCGTAGATGATATTATGAGTTCAATACTTCCCGAAGATCTTGAAGGTGACCTTCCTTCCGGCTTTGGTGTTGTTGGCCATATCGGTGAGGATGTGATCTCCACGACAATAACATACTGTTGCCATGACTAAATGCTTTTAGCGCATCTCAATCTAAGAGAACAATATCTACCATATAAGAAGCTGATTGCCGAAGTCCTCATGGACAAAACTCCACATATCCGCACCGTCATCAACAAGATCGACGAAGTTGGCGAGAAAAATGAATATCGCACTTTTAGCTACGAATTGCTGGCCGGCGAACACGACTTGAGAGTGGAACTGCAAGAAGCGAACTGCGTATTCAGGTTCGACTACTCGAAGGTCTATTGGAACAGTCGCCTGGAAACCGAACACAAGCGCCTGGTTGAGAGATTTCAACCCGGAGAAGCTATCTGCGATGTCATGGCCGGCGTGGGACCATTTGCTATACCTGCAGGAAAAAAGCATTGCTTTGTGTGGGCTAACGATTTGAATCCTGATAGCTATGCCAGTCTCGAAGATAGCGTCGCTAGGAATAAGGTACATTTGATCTCGCCTAGTAATGATTCTAAAGAACATGCTTACAACTCGAAAGGTCAATTCATTTGTTAAACCTTTTAATGAAGATGGCCGTACCTTCATCCGCACTGCAACAAGAAATCTAATGAACAGCGTTGCACAAGTTGACATAACTCCAAAGGAACCTCGGACGAAAAAGTTGGCGCGCGACAGAAGTCGGTCCCGGGTGTATATGACGTCTCCGAAATTCTTCAATCATTACGTCTTGAATCTTCCAGCTTCGGCCATCTCATTTCTTTCTGCATTCATTGGCGTATATACAGGCTGCTCCGATAGCTTCGAGCCACATCAATCCAGGAAATTGCCAATGGTGCATGTACATTGCTTTAACACCAAAAGTGATGACAGTACGGAAGTGGAGGAAAAGATCTGTCGAGAAATCTCGGAACAACTTAGATATGAGATGAAGCCAGGCGATCCGGAGAACGAGAGTGAAGTCGAGATATGGGATGTTAGGGACGTTGCGCCATCGAAGAGGATGTTTTGCGCAAGCTTCAGGCTACCGAAGCAGGTAGCTTTCAGTGAAAGCCCAGGTCAAGGAAAAGTTTCTTGACACCATAGGGGCCATACTTGAGGAGAGACGATGCTGGACTCGGCTTGGGACTTGCAATCTCGCAACACCTCCTTCCATGCTTGAATCTCACATCGACCCGGCTCTGTATAACGGTGACGGATAATAAGGTCTCGGTGGTCAGGTCGGTGTTTCGCATCGTGAGTGTGGGATGTTGCTTGTATCTGCTGGTCAAGGGCCAGGCAGATGGGTTTATGAGGCACACCGAGGGCGTCATTGCTCGCGTAAGGGGATACTCTATTCAGGGTTGGACTCGAAAAAGTGCGCGGACATCGAGGACGCACACCACACAAATGTCCGCGTTATAGAATGACTTGACGCGTTGATGACTTGAAGAACCTACTTTACAAAGTCTATAACACTTCAAATGAAGTCCTTGCTCCCACACCTCCAACAAATCAGCCCTCAGCCCTACGGCGTATAAATCTGCTCAGACCTCTTCCTCGAATCTCACTTCCCACCATATCCCACAATTAATTGACAGCTCCCTCAAACCCAGCGCAATCATGACGAACCAACCTATGCCTTCCTCCAAACTCACCACCTCTGTCCTTGTAATCGGCGGTTGCGGTTTCCTCGGCCACCACATCGTCTCCCAACTCCTCGCGCCCTCCACCTCCTCTGTCTCCGTCCTCGATCTACACACAACACACAACCGCCTCGACGGCGCTACATATCACTCCGCCGACATAACCTCCCGCACCGCCGTGCGCGAAGTGCTACAAAAAGCCAAACCGCAAATAATAATCCACACAGCCTCCCCCGTCGCAAACGCCGGCCACAACGCGGCGCAAAAAGCTTTGTACTACAAAGTCAACGTTGAAGGGACGAGAAATCTACTGGAGCAGGCCGGGGAGGTGGGCGGCGTGAAAGCATTCGTCTATACGAGTTCGGCAAGCGTAATCTCCGACAACCAATCCGACCTCGTGAACGCGGACGAGCGCTGGCCCGTCCTGCGCGCCCCGCTGCAGAAGGAGTACTATTCGGAAACCAAAGGCATAGCCGAACAGCTCGTGCTGGACGCGAATCGCAAATACGGGGATATGCTCACGGTGGCGCTGCGGCCGGCTGGGATCTTTGGCGAGGCGGACGCGCAGATGATTCCGGGCATGCTGGGTGCGCTGGAGAGGGGGCAGACGAGGTTTCAGTTGGGGGAGAATGAGAATTTGTTTGATTTCACGTATGTGGGGAATGTGGCTTATGCGCATGTTTTGGCTGCGGTTGCGTTGATGGATACGCATGCGTTGAGTGCGCAGCCGTTGGATCATGAGCGTGTGGATGGGGAGGCGTTTTTCATTACGAATGGGTCGCCGGTGTATTTTTGGGATTTTGCGAGGATGGTGTGGAGTGCGGCGGGGGATGAGACGACGCCTGCGCAGGTGTGGGTTATTGGGAGGGATCTGGGGCTCTCGTTGGCGACGGTCATTGAGTGGTTGTTCTGGCTGGCTGGAGGGAGGAAGCCGAATCTGACGAGGCAGCACGTCAAGTTTAGCAGTATGACCAGATACTATTCGATTGATAAGGCGAGGGTACGGTTGGGGTATAAGCCTAAATGGGGAGTGGAAGAGTCGGTACAGAAGACGGTGCAATGGTTCAAAGAGAGGGATGCGAAGAATGGGGTAGAGAAAAAGGTGCAATAGTAGCAGGAGCCCGTGGGAAGGGGGAGTGCTCGTTGTTTCTTAGGTGCTGGACCATGGTCCTTGTATCATATTGCATCTGGGCGGCTTCTTACGAGCGTAGAAGCTATCAAGTCATGAGCTCGTAGTAGATTATGTCGCTCAAGTCTTTGGCGAAGATCTGCTCTGTGAGTTTTTTTGGATATTGTTCTTGATCTTTCCGTACTTCATAAGTGAGATCTGTGGTGGAAGATCAACAGGCCTCATCAACGTGCAATATGGCTGCAACATGTAATGTTTTGAGGAGTGTTGCTCTCGAAAGCCCAACATTGTTGAAGCAGCGGCGGCGTTCCTGAGACTCATACCGAATACCTCGACTGCGGTAATGTCAAGCCTTTGTGGGCTCGATGGGAAGTCTTTTGTCAGTCTTCCATTGTTCTTACAGTCAAGAAACTGATAGGGCAAAAGCGCAGACACCACAAGCATAAACCGTGAGAGGCGATCAGAAAGGAGGGCAAACCGGAGAGCTCTCCTCGTCCCCCACTGCGTGGCTCAGGCGAGGGAACTCTAAGGTGGGTCAAGCCAACGTCACTATTTAGCATGGCAGACTCCGCGATCAATCATCGATCCAAGGTTTATCGTCCCCAAGTCTCTGGTTGAACCTACATTACCCCACATAGCCCAACGCACTCCCTGCATCAGAAGCATGCAGTAGTCCCGGATAGTTCACGGCAGCTCGTGGAAGCCAGTTCCATACTTTGTAAGTGCTGCAAACCTTTCTTGCTCTGGGAGTTTGGGTCGACTCTGGCGTAGTCATTTGACATTGTGGATGCGCTGGCGATATTAATTGCCCCGGTAGAAGAGCTGTAACCCTGCATCTTCGGCAAAGGTGTGGCTGACTTTCATCGTTGTGACCGTTTCTGCGAATGCTTTTGCTAGGGAGCTCAAGAAGAGGGGTTCCTGTGATTGACGATTCCTCAAAGACGGGCGAGGTTGTCTTGAGGGGGAAGACCTGCTGCACATCACCACCATTATACGGAGTAGTCGTAGGCCATCCAATGCAAAGTAGCATGGCACTTGACACATTCTAGTGTGTCAGCGACCACGTTGGGATGGAGGATTAGAATAGTCGGGTTTGACGGTTCTGCCTGCCGGGCTTAAGGTTTCGACTAGCAGACCCCTCCAAACCCTGGGTACTTTACTTACTTTACTCGGAGGAGGAATAACCGTAACCGCGCTTTTTCCATGCGACGCTAGTCCTATCATCCTTTTCAATCCTTGCCTCCGGACTTTGTTCATGATATACACCAAAGGTGAGTATTTCCCCAAACACTCGTTGGTATGGCGTACAGGAGCCTCCGTTGAGCCATTGGCATTGCGGAGGGTCTTTCATGTGTGAATCCGCGCCTCAAAGGAATCCCACCGCCCACCTCTCAACAATAGCAACGCCGCACCAACGAGCCAGCAAGTCCTCAGAACTTTGCTGCCACGATGTCTGTCAGGTATCGCTGCTGATGCAGTGAGGAGCCCTGGATCATCAACAACCAAGACCCCTCGGGGCTCCGAAGGCGAGTGGCCTTCTGAACGACGGACGCCGCTCAAGATGGCCATGAATGAGGACAACAACAAACAGTCCCTCGCACCTCCTGCAGTCGCAACATTACGTCAAGAGGGTCCCAGCTCCAGAACGTCCATGGAGCGCACAAATAGCACAGATATGAGGGCGGAGCGTGAGGATCTCAAGGAGGCGGCAGAACAATCCCTCAACGTCATACTCGATCTTGCTCCTGATGGGACCATTCGATGGGTCAGCTCGTCCTGGGCAGACGTCGTAGGGACCACCGTCGAGTCTGTCAAGAACAAGCCAATTGCGGACCTGCTGCTCTCCAACAAGGACGTCTTTGCCGACGCCGTCGAGTCAATGAAAAAGGACGATTCTAAGAGTCGGATTGTACGATTTCGAGTACAGATGGGACCGCTGTCGGTATTGAAGCAAAACGCTGCCCAAGAAGAAATACTGGAAGGGGAAGGTATCGAGGAAGAAGACACCGTAGAGCAAGATCAGGTACTGAATCTTGAGGGCCAAGGGATCATGGTTTACGATCGATCGACTGGGGACGAAAGTCATGTATGGGTCGGCACCGTTGCCTAGTAGTTCATGCTAATGTTATTGTAGACTATGTGGATGTTGCGCCCGTCAAACCCTCCGAGAGAAATCACGATTGACCTTCCGGAATTGCTGGTCACCTCTCTTGGATTGGGAGCAGAGATACTCGCTCATTATCTCACGAGCCTGGCCGAATCGGGTGCCAGCGATCCCGAACACCATCCGCCTCCACTGCCGGTTCTGTGTCGGATTTGTGAGCGTCAGATTACGCCGTGGTGGTTCGAGAAACACTCGGAAGGCTGTACCCAAGAGTATCGTGCGGAAGAAGCAGTGAGCCTTGCTCAAGACGCTCTTGTGGCCCATCGTCCTGCCATCGTCAAGATCCTGGACGCACTTGATCCGGAACAACGACAAAGTCGATCGGTCCCAGGAGAGGGTACTGGTCCAGTCACACCACCCGAATACAAAGGCCTACTGATTGGTTTATCACAAGGCTCTTCTCCAGGCACAGACTCTGGCAGGGCGTCCCCTGCTATCCGTTCACGATCTCGCGATGCATCAATTGGAAGCTTTGGTCATGCTCGTGGGAAATCTTTCACTGTTCGGCGACCTCTTTACCGGGTAGCAGAGCTAATCATCGATCTCTGTGACACCGCAATGGCGATCAGTACTCCAGCATTAAAGGAAAACAAGACGCAAGCTGATGCCGACGGAGAGCTTAGGTCACAATCGCCCCATTCAGAGTCATTGATTTCACAAATTATGCAATGGTCGAGCCCAAGTGCCAGTACGTTGGAACAAGAGCCAGGTCTTGCCGCTTTAACCACAGACACGGAGATTCTTGCTCAAGCAAAGGTGGAGGCTGTTTTACGCCATCGAGAAATCATCGAATACTCGGAGCGTATCCGCGTCGAGTTCAACTCGCTCGTGATTGACTGCATCGAGGCCGCTATGCAGAAGGCAAAGAAGATCAAGGAAGGCCAGTTGAGTGACTCATCCGAGGAAGAAGATGAAATGATCGAGGAGGAAGCACAAACACCAGGTGCCCAGGAGATGGCCTTTCCCATTGGTGTATACGATGGGGCTTCGGCTATGGCTACAGCCTTACGGAATGTCTCGGACCCTTCGTTGGCGTCTCAATCTGAAAGAAGACAGTCATCCGCAGCAGCATCATCAACTCGATCCAGCAGTCCAATGGAATGTCCCACACCGCGGTCACACACGAACAGCATCTCCATGCTGGGCCGAATGGACTCGGTTAGCAAGCGACATTCAATTCTGCTGGGCAGTGATGCTGGAGATAGCGATACCAACATGTCTCAATCTATGCATGTTGGTAGTAGGCGGACACGATCGCCAACTACAGACCTAGCCCTCGTCAGGTCAACGAGCTCAGCTGAGAAGAAGCGAAGGAGTCTTAAGCTACCCAACCTTCCATCGCCAAATCGCCAGCCCTCACCAGCCAGGATGCAACCACCATCATCTCCATTACGGATCCCGAAACCTCGACCAACGCACGGCTTGGATTCGTTACCTTCGTTGCCGTCGCCCGTCGCATCTCCTTCAATCTCGGGCACGGAAATGTCTTCGCCTGTAGTATCAGGTCAGCGACATCGCCGCCAATCTTCTGCGGCATCATCTGCTACAGATCCCCCGAAGCCGCCATTGTCGCCACGGCTTGCGGGCCTCAGTCAACCACCAGCACGAGCGGTCCCGACGTCAATCAAAGATTTCGAAATTATCAAGCCAATCAGCAAAGGGGCATTTGGCAGTGTCTATCTTTCCAAGAAGAAGTCCACAGGAGACTACTTCGCGATCAAGGTACTTAGAAAAGCAGACATGGTAGCTAAAAACCAAGTGACAAACGTCAAAGCGGAGAGGGCCATCATGATGTGGCAAGGGGAAAGCGACTTTGTCGCCAAGCTCTACTGGACCTTTTCGAGTAAGGATTATTTATTTCTCGTCATGGAATATCTCAACGGTGGTGATTGTGCAGCTCTTGTCAAGGTCCTCTCAGGCCTCCCGGAAGACTGGGCAAAGAAGTATATGGCCGAAGTTGTCCTTGGGATAGAGCATCTGCATAGCCGAGGAATTGTTCATCGCGACTTGAAGCCAGATAATCTTCTTATCGACCAAAAGGGTCATTTGAAGCTCACCGATTTTGGTCTGTCGCGGATGGGTCTGATTGGGCGTCAAAAGCGAGCACTTAAGAGTACTGATGACTCAACTCCGGATTTGCTCAAATTTGGACCTTTTGCTCGTAACACGTCGATGGCCTCTTCTAGGTCTGCATCTTTTGATCTGCCAGCCGGAACTCATTCGCCACAGTCAACGCCAGTAATGACGCCGGATCTCGCTGGCTCGCAGGGTCAGCCCTCATACTTTAGTCTGAACCGTGACACCGCGCTTGGGCGTGAACATTCCAGGCGAAAGTCAGGCTATCGAAGCGATAGTGGTAATAGTGACAGCTTCAATCTGATGCTCAGGAATTTCTCATTGAACGAAGACACACCGAACCGCGGAGCCCGTATCGAAGAAGAAACTCATAGCGAAGGCGAAGGATCGCCGGATCCGTATGCTCTCAGGCCCATAGCTAGCAATGTAAGCAACGGCCAGCCTGACACTCCGCCTCATTCTAGTATGCTGCCCCCTCCGATGGCACTGTTCGATCCAGAAGACCAAAATCGGAGGTTCGTGGGAACTCCGGATTACCTCGCGCCAGAGACGATAAATGGATTAGGCCAGGATGAAATGAGCGATTGGTGGTCTTTGGGCTGCATTCTCTTCGAGTTTGTGTTTGGATACCCACCATTCCATGCTGATACTCCCGAAAAGGTCTTTGAGAACATCCTTGCTCGCAAGATCGACTGGCCGGATGAAGAAGAAACCTCCGCAGTCTCCGATGAAGCGAAAGACCTCATGGTAAAACTTATGGCGCTCAATCCTAAGGAGCGACTTGGTGCGAATATGGCCGACAAGTACGCATCAGGTGGTGATGAAATCCGGCACCACCCATTTTTTGAAGGTACCAAATGGGAAACACTCCTTGAAGATGAAGCGCAATTTATCCCTGCGCCGTCAAACCCCGAAGACACAGAGTACTTTGATGCAAGGGGTGCAACTTTACAGTCTTTCGCTGAAGAAATGGAAGATCAGGCTTCATCCTCAGCAGGCACACCGGGCGCAGACTATCCCGAAAGACCTCATGATGCACTGTCGCGTGTTAGATCCCAGGTCAACTCTAGCTCACTGAAGCGTGGTCTTATGCCGCTGCATATACCTGCTCACGTCCGCGACGGCCGCAGTAGGAGACTCAGCGAGCCTGTGGCAACGGACGATTTTGGCAATTTTGCATTCAAGAATCTTCCAGTGCTTCAGAAGGCAAATAACGACGTACTTCAAAAGCTACTCGAATCGACGCAGAGATCAGCAAAATGTGCTCCTTTGAGTCAATCTCCAGGTCCCAATTCCGCTTCGCCTTCTCTTGAGGGTAGCCCACTCATACCAATGCCCTTGAAAAGAGCGCGTTCGGCGAACAAAGGCAACAATCGACCGGCTTCACCCTCAAATCTTGGTAATGCCAATGAATCGCCCAGTCGGCCCTCTAATCCATCGTCTCCGCTCCTAGTATCGTTCTCTACTGGCCAGAATCATGAGCGCAGGAAGACTTCTAGCACTTCCTCAACCTTATCTCACCAGTCTAGCGCTTCGCTTCAGCCAGGACAATACTTCGAAGCTCCACGACTTCCCGCAGGGTTTTCGGCGACCTCCGCAGCTTCAAGCACTTCCTCTCCCATCAAGTCACATCGCAGCTCTATGATTATTCCAATGACCTCCCCTGAACGAAACCCAGTCTTGCCTCGGCCCCACAGTATACATAGCTCGTCAAGAGCAAGGTCGCAGACTGTCGGTTCTCAAGAAGAAGTGGTTCCTCCAAGCAAGCCATTCCACAACAAACGCCAAAGTCAAGTATTTGATGTATCTCCTTCATCATCAGACAATGATGATCCTCGCGCAAAAGCACTGCTTCGCGTGCAGAGGAGGCGGCAAAGCTCGAGAAGGATGTCTCAGATCATGCTTGCAGATGGACCAACATTCCGTCCTCTGGATGTGTTGGTCTGTGAGGATCATCCCGTCTCAAGAATGGTTATGGAGAGATTACTGGAAAAGCTCAGGTGCCGTACTATTAGCGTGACCAATGGCTCGGAAGCCGCCAGGTACGCGATGAGTGAAGTCCAATTCGATATCATCATGATGGAGTTCAAGCTTCCCCAGATCAATGGTGCGGACGTTGCGCGGATGATCAGAGACACTAAGAGCGCCAACACCCAAACACCAATCATAGCTGTGACTGGATATCTGAAGGAGTTGCCCCAGACTCACCATTTCGACTCACTGATCGAGAAGCCAGCAACTCCAGAAAAATTAACTCAAGCACTGTGCAACCTATGCGCTTGGAAGCCCCCACCGCCTGGCTATGATCCCCAGAAGCAACAACAGCAGGAACATCAAAGGATCATTCCTTCGGGTCTGCGCCAGGAGTCTCGTCACTTTGAGGACAGTCCAAGTTCGCAATCCTCAGGTCCTTTCGCACACCTGCCTAGTCTATGTAAGCAATCGAGCCGAGAGCATTCCCTTGGTTCCAGCTTGTTTGGAGACACCGACTCAACGAATACGGAGGACATACCCGTCATCATCAGTGGACAATCGGACGATTGGGCCTCGATTAGCGGTCTTGGGATTTCCGAAGACATGTCACCACCAAATCCTACTTTTACTCATCCCGGACTCCCTCATCTAATCCACCAGAATTCCGCACCCCCAGCCTTGGACTTACGAACACCGCGCAAACAGCGCTCGGTCGAAGCAGTCAAAGCCAAGCGCGAGAATCTCGAGAAGAAACGGCACGAATGCGCTGAATCGGGAGATGACGAAGATGAGGAGCTTGGTAAGCTGCCGTCACGCGCGAGGAGTCCACAGGGCAAACCTCGTGGTTCGAAACTAGGCATCGAGATGATGAGGACGAATAGCCGCGGTAGCGTCACATATGGTGGAGATGAGCCAGCTGCGCCTGGCGTAATATCGAATCTTGACGTCCAGATGAAAGATGCGGGCGATCCGCGCGGTACAATCGTACCACCAGAACTATTTCCAAAGGAATCCAAGGGTGATGCCGTCGAGGTTATTGACATGGACGCTACCCCAAAACCCCCTATGGCTGTCGCAAATGCTGCTATCGAGCAGTCGTTTCTGCCCACAGCATCGTATATTCCTCCAAAAATGAATTTTGATCCAGAACAGAGCAGGTGAACCATCCCCGCAATACCAGCCGCAGATCAAACTGCGCTGGCACCTCAGCCAATACACAGCTGTCTCTTATCACTAGCAATTGTACACTACTACTACCGACCCTTTCCTATGTTGTCATGCCACGATACCGTCGATCTTTAGCGTTTACTTTTCGGATGTGTCTCGATATGACGTGAGCGATAGGCGCTATTGGAGTTATCTGGGAATGGATTGAGATTGGAGGCGTTTCAGAGGAATTGCTGTTTGACTGGCTGGCTGAACGGATGCACATCTCCCTCTTCTGCGAAATTTTGGTAAATGACGTGTATATTGGAAGGCCTCAGAGGCGAAAAGCTGTATGTACAAGAAAGTATTTACATCTTAGAGAAGTGGTGATATGCTAGATCTGGGTGTTATTTCTCATCTTCTCCCAGGAGCGTCTCATTAATTCGCCCAGGCCTGTTCCTTATTATGTATGTATGGGTGGCTGGGTCCAGGACTACAAATCCTCCTCTTCAGACACCTCTATGTGACTAACATTACAATCCATCGCAGATGCATTAGACTAGTATCTTCAATACCCTTCTGTCTAAGGTTAAGGTCTTATAAAGTGTAGTACATACATTAATTTCCTCTATAATTCAGTCTGCATTTACTCTGTCATTAGCTTATATTGCGTCTTGAGGGCCATATTGGTGATGCCAAGACTACAAACCTTCGATTGTGGTTTCAGGGTTAGGGTTAGCAGCTGAAAGCGCAGTGGCGCAGACAGTGGCTCGAGTGGCAATATCATTGTGAATGCCATTGTATGTACGCTTGACTGTTCAGCATCATTGGTGGGAGATGTCGTTCTCCTCAAGTTCCCGTTTTTCAGCTTCCAATATCTTGTCAAGCTATCATTCTTAATATCTGTCTAGATTATTGCTCATCCATCCATCACTTATGTCTGGGTTATCTCAGTACCAAAACGTCTTCAGAGTAGCGAAGCACGATGGTACAAGCAATGGCGTACAATCTCAAGCGATAAGACGGGCCCGGCAAACAGTATCTTGCCTGGCTTGTAGGACACGAAAGTGAGCTTCATCCGTAGAAGTCAGATTCGCTTGCCGGGCGCTCACTACCCTCACAGGTTAAAATGTGACCGACAGCATCCGTGTACTGGATGCTCAAAGAGAGGTGATGCAGTTTCATGCAATTATAGTAATGCCAGCCGAGATGAGCACAATGCACCGAGGCGGACTGGAGGACCCAAAGATTCCGAGGCACAGCTTCGCTTGCAGAAGCTTGAGAAAATGGTCACTAGCCTTATGCAAACGACGAGAAATGGATCGGAGAATGGTGCCAACGAGGCGTCCGCCGGTTGCCGGACGTTTGATCAAAGCTTGAATCGACTCTCTATCCACAATTCAGCTCAGTCTTCGGAGACGGCTCCAGGAGGGCACTTGAGCATCAATGATTCGGAAACAAACTACCTTGGCGCCACCCATTGGGAAGCGATATTAGAGAACGTTCGTGGCCCAGTGGTACATGAAGCTCCCAATCAACAGCTGACGCCCTTAGATTCGAGACATTCAAGGCGTTCTGGGACCCGACACGGATGGCAGCAAGGAGGCATCGCCAACTGCTCCTGCCGCTGATCCTGATATGGTGTTCGGTACAGCCTCAAATCTGACGCTGAGAGACGTGTGCGACGCCCTCCCACCGAGATCTGTAGTCGATCAATTATTGTCCGGATATTTCAATGGAAGGCAGACTTCAATCCGTGGGTACGCTCTTTCATCTACCTTTAAATTTACTGAAGGACATCAACAGCGATCCTGCACAATGAAAAATTCCTGAGAGAGGTATATTCTTCTCATTTCGGAGAAAGATTAGGTACTGACTCATGTCTAGTATGAATCTTTCTGGACCGACCCTTCTTCGGTCTCTTTTTTGTGGATTTCAATGCTCTTCTCAGCTTTGCATATAGGTTCTCAGATCAATCACGGTAATGGCCAGGGAGACATTGAATGCTCGAGTGATACTGCAAAACCATCATTCTTTACTAGAGCTGGCCAAGCACTTGTAACTGGTAGATACGATAAAGGGAGACCGTACAGTGTGGAAGCAGTACTTCTGTATGCTATGTGTAATTACCGGAGGAAGGAAGATCGAGATACCGAGACTTGGATGTTGATGGGACTTGGTGCGCGCCTTGCGATGAGAATGGGATATCATCGAGATCGTAGGTGTTACCTTTCCCCTGACTTCCTTCCATGTGCCAGTGTTTGGTAATCGGGATATTGTTCCGGCGTATCTACTCTTCGACCAAGTCGCTCTGATTGGATTGTTAAGAAGGCAAATACTGACCGTGGATACCATCATTAGCTCGCCATCTCGCCAACGTTTCTCCTTTCGAAGGCGAGATGAGGAGAAGAACCTTTATGATTGTAGAGACCTTCGACCTCCTACTCTCTTTTCAGGCCGGACTGCCTCCAATCATACACGAGGATGAGTATGATACAGAACCTCCGAGTAACCTATTCGATACAGATTTCGACGAAACTTGCAAGATGTTGCCGCCTTCCCGTCCGCCTTCTGACCCAACTCCAATGTTATACTATTGTTACAAGAGCCGTTTGGCGAAGATGCTGCGGAGAGTTATCCGGCACGCACTCGCTCTAAAACCTACTTCGCATGAGGATACAATGAAGCTTGACCGGGATATCCATGAGATGCATACGGAAATTCCCCCTAGTCTTCGCATGAGATCCTTCAGCTCACAATTCATGGATCCAGCATACGTCATAGTGGACAGACTAAACATTGATCAAATGTATCTGAGATGTCTCTGCGTCTTACACCGAAAATATCTCAGCCAGGATAGATCAAACCCAACATTCGACTATTCACGAAAGACCTGTACTGATGCGGCTCTGAAAATGATGAAATACCAAGCCGATTTACACATCGCATGTCAGCCAGGAGGCCAATTCAGTAACGATGGGTGGATGTTCACAAGTCTTCAATTGCATGATTTTCTTCTAGCTGCTATGATCATTTGCTTGGACCTGTACGAATCTCAAGCCAAACTTGCGAATGCATCTCCACAAGATGCAAAGGCGCAAATTGAGAAGTATGACGCCCTACAGCTCTCGCACGACATCTGGATGTCCCGAAAAGCGACTTCTCGAGATGCTCGTCGTGCTTCTGATGTACTCGCGGTGATGCTGTTAAAAGTGCCTCGGCCAAACACCGTCTCCGACTCAGTCGATACAGTTCAGGACTTGTCGACTGTGTCGCAAGTAATGACGGAACGACAGTATGTGGCAAGGACCCCAACGAACTCGTCTGGTAGCTCCTCGTGGACCACCAGTGGATTTGATGTTCCAGGGCAAGGGTTGCCGGTTGACAACAACGCTTCACAAGGCTCCAATACCGTGAACCCTCTGGATACGATCTTCGGCGTGGCTGATAGCATTGACTGGGTAAGTCGTGAGGGTCTACACTCTATTGAGATGCCCAAACTGATAGCCATGTAGGGTCTTGTCGATCAATACTTACAAAATCCGGGTGACATCAGTGAGACTCAAATGGATTGGGACTTCCTGGACAGCCTAGAAGCGCCACCAACTACATGAGCATATCCCGTCGGATCGGCAGAATAGTTCTCGAATGGGACTCGGAGAAAATGTTGTAGTATAAAAGCATCTGATCGTCCGAAGTGCAGGACTAAAATCTCAATTGCTGTTATCATGGCCACCTCAAAATCCATGACTCGGCGCTTGTAAGCGGAATACAAGGGACGCACGATGACAGATGAGCATCGTTTCTACAAGGTATTGCAGCTTTCACTCAGAATTGCACCAGAATTCGGTATCATAGACTTCCGCTAGACAACGCAGGTGATTACCCCTACCAGTCATATGAGCGTAGGCCGCGTAAAAATGGAATTGCCCATCGTAAGATAGTCGCCGAATGTTGGCATCCTTGCAAGTCGGTCATTCATTGAGGAATCAGGCCTGCATGGTCAGGATATTGACGAGGGCAGAAGCTGACACATCCTGTCTTCATGATGAATACATATCAGTACGATCTTCTTGACGGAACTTCGCACCGTATCCGCAACATTCAAATATAAAGACTATCAGGCCGGCTCACGGAGACTGCTTCATGTAGATGATTAGGCGCTGACTTGTCAACAGGAATATAGCGCGGCGTGCAGGAGGCGGATATGCAAATCACGTTCTGGTCAAGGCGGGCGGTTACGTTCGTCCAAAGCCAACTTCAAAGATCCACAGACATGATGATATTGACCTCAAACAGCTCTACTTTCATGGACCTTGACGGCAAACGCGCAATCCCGCAACTGGTGTTGACCCCGTGCAAACCCTCCGGCTGATTTCTGCAGCAATTCGATATTTACTTCTATGGGACTGGAAGTGTTTTGTCGCTTTGCAATCAACGACAAGACATTTTTTTCAAGGATTTCGTAGGGCAGAAATCAGGAGAAGCAAGACACCGTGTATTGATTTTACTTGAGCGCATAAGAGATATCGTCTTCAGCACGTTATTTCCCTAACCACGAGCCTGAACTAGAGAAATTGCTAGCGCGCTAACGCGTGTAGTAATCACCATGTGAACGCCATAAGAGGAGGGCAGTTGGACAAGATGCAGAATAGCCCATTCCAAAAAGGATTGAACCCCTCGAAATGAAAAGACCGACTTTGATGATACTGAGGAAATTAATCACGCGGACATAACAATTAGCAATGCCTCTAATCTTTCAGCGAATCCCTACTCCTGGGCTCGAACCTTCTCCACGTTAAGGACAGAGCAAAACACAACCGATGTAGATCTTGCTTTCCGTCTACGCAGGCACAGAGGTAGGCAATCTTGAAGCTCGAAAACATAGGTGATCAACGAATCTTACAGCAGTCGAGCTAGGAATCTAGCTTTATAACGGCAACAAGCTGTCAAAGTGAGATATCAAAGGGTGCAAAGCCCGTTTGAGTCGCCTAATACAATTGCAACGCGCTTTTTACTTTCATTCTGTCAAAAAAATTCAAAGCCTATCTACGAGATCCTACTTGAACCCATAATTATTGTATTGTGGGTAAACTTGATCCAACACAAGCAGCACTTCCGTCTACACAACAGCGCATCGATTCCTCGGCGTCAGCCTAGCCCCACAGGAATATATAGTAATGTTGCCTCCAATATACGCAAGGGTACAAGCAGCCAGCAGAATGACGCAGTGTTTAGCGTCTAGACTCAATCACGGTCTCGCAAACATAATCGCTTCTGCTGGTTTTGCAAATCTCGCGAGTCATGGCTTGCGAATACTCTCGACATGCTACGGAAAAGTCCGCGGTAGATAGAGGAGGATGCCATACAGCACGGTTTGGAGGTCAGTAATACGTGGATCAACGCTGATGATGCTGGTAATCCAACAGAAGTCGTTATTGGCTGTCCAACCGCTATAGAATGTCGCTTTCTAAGAGAACGATTTGCTTCTAGATGGGACTACTTCTACTATGACTCGACCACAAAATTTCTAACGGTATTCTAGCTGATTAGGTATTATCGCAAAATGGCTTTTTAGTTCATACTCATCTAGTACCAAATCTCTACGCTTTCACCCCCTGCCATCATCAGTATTGCTGTCCGGCAGCGGTCAACATGCAACATATCACCAGCGGAGAAATCCATCTACGCCCCTTTGATGCCCAGCTATTACTATCCGCCCATTCGACCGTTGATATTCCGAAGTCGACCTTACCGTCTACCTCGAATTGAACGGGCAGTAAGGTCGCCAATCAGAGAGTCGTATCTCGGCATGCCCTTGGCAACTGGCAAATGCCGACCCTAGATGCCCAGGTCATCGACTGACGTAAAAAAAACCTTGCCACTTCTCTCACTGTGCATAGTCACATGCGTTGGACAGATACCGATTATCAACACATGGGCGGAGAAAGTCTCAGAAGAATTTTCAATTGGCTAGACGATACCTGCCAACACACTATGTCATATCATGGAACGACTCAGCCGTCGTTGCAGATATTCGTAAGCCGTCCTTGGCGATCTGGGGCGTAGCAGAATGAACGTCAGCATCCCAGAAGTCAGCTAGCAAAGCCGCCCAGCAATCGGAAGTCCCGCAAGCCTCTACAATCTTGGAAGGTGAGGACAACGTTACATTCAGCTGCAGATCACAACCAACAGGGCAGGGCATCAGGCCGACAAGGCTCGATCATATGAAGCTAGCGTGGTCATCTTTGGCTAGCTTTGCGAAGATTTGGAGGAAGGGGGGGGGGGGCACGAACGATGCCTAATAATCGAGGCCCCAGTTGCCAAGGCTCCTCTTACTAGTTTCTTGCACAATATCCAAAAGGGACGATTGGGTTACATCTGATCAACGGCAGAAGATTCATAGAATTGTTCGCCGACCCGTCCAATCGGACCGTTACCACAACTGCATACCGAACTTGCCCGGGGTGGCCAAGGATCTAGCTGGATCCTTTCGATTTATCAGCACAGATGTACGAATTAGATTAGACGATTGCCCGCGACCTTCGGCAGGAGTCACCGCCTAAGTAAGCGAACGATTCTGGAGCAGTCAGCAGGAAGGCTCGGCTAGGCGACTACCCGTAGATGTCAGACGGGAGCTGAATATCTGAGGTGTTGGATTCGCACTATATCGACAGACTAGTAGTACGGAGTAGCCTGAGAAGCACTAGCAAGGCTGGATGGGTGACGAAAACATGGAACTCCCAGCAATGCCATCCTCTAAATTAGATCCAATTTTAGGTTCGAGCTTGTAGAGAAGCGGTCCGACTGGTCGTATTTTTTACCCGAGACCTAGCTAGCTTACTTACAGGTAAGATACATGCTGACGGGCTCCCCCACCGCTGGCCTCTAGTGACCCACCACAACGAAGACGCTAAAAGTTTGGGGATGAGACTAGAGACATCGGCCTATTGTCAGAGTGAGACGCTGACAAAAGGCCTGCCGCTCAGGTCATCCATGCTCCCCTTATCTTCAGCGGTGTGTGGAGGTGAGTATCACAGTCTGCGCTGTTTCCTATCTTTCCGTGTCTCACTCCTCTCTACTCTCCCACTTCAACATCTCTGTCCAAGATTCGACCTCAGTCATGGCTGGTTGCTAGCTTTTCCTCTTTCGCTCTTCCTTACTATTCTCTCTCCATTTCTTCAAAGATGAATCTCAATAATAGTAAAATGGAATCGAAACCTGAATATGATAGACTTCTATCTGAAGATGAAGAGTCTTCCATCAGTCATGAACGTCCAAACACAACACCGAAACCTTTCTACAAAACCAAGCTGGGAAATGCTCTACTCTTCACGCTATCTGTTTCCTTGCTGATGAATGGCTACTTCTTTGTCCAACACATATTGCTCTCTCACTCTCACGAACATATGCCCGTACCCGAGGCACATGGCAGCGCAGGCATGCAGCATCATCATAGCCCCTACGGTAGCCATCCCCATTATCGAGGTTGTATCCTCTTCTCCTAGCTGACTTTTCACAGCGCATCTTTCCGCCGATCTGTCCATGCCATGGTACAAGGACTCCATTTATACCGACTCCGACCCCAAGGTAGCAGACAAAGCCTGGGAAGACATCAACATCGACATGGGTTCCGTGGCGCTCGACCACCAATACGTATCAACAATGAACCTGCCTACGGCCCAGCCATTCCCCTGGGACGATGATAAAGGCATCTACCTGCTAGCCGGTTTCCACGACATGCACTGCCTGGTAAATACCCGTCAACCCACCCCATCCCAACCCCTTTCCCTCCCATGACTAACAAGAAAACAATTATAGAAAACCCTGCGCGAATGGATCGTAGCCAAAGACAGCGGCCTCACGCCCACGGAGCCCACAGAGCACATGTTCCACTGCCTTGACGCGCTTCGACAGGACGTCATGTGCTACGCCGACGACACCCCGCGCTACACGGACCACACGCACATCTCGGGCGTGGGTCAGAACCGGCCGTGTCGGAGCTGGAGTCTGCTGGATCAGTGGGCGGCGCAGCGGAGCGCCTGCTTCAAGTATACGGGATCGCATTTGCAGCATAATATGAGCACGACCGAGCGGTATAGCTATTGTCCGGAGGGGTCGCCGTTTGCGGATAAGGTAAAGGAGGTTTTTGGGGATGGGCATGGTGAAGATGAGTATGCACATGAAGACATGCATAGTGAGCATGAGCATATGCAAGACGATCATGCACATGAGGGTGGTGAAGAGGAGCACAGTCATAGTAGCGGATACGGTAAGTCTCTCTTCCAATGTCACCGCATTTAGATTCCGGGCTAATACTCACGAAGTGTGAACCGAGACTGCAAAATCCAACACAGCATCCAAGAGTGCTGCAGAATGGCAACAGATTGTTCAGTGCATCGTCCAAGGCGTCTATTTGGCAGCTGGATATTTCAATTAGAAACGATACTTTCTTATGTACTTACGAATATATACAACCATAGCCTTCAAGAAATTCATCTCTTCTCCATGCGCTCCCAGCAATAACCACACCATGTACCCTATCTAGCCACCCAATCCATCAATCCACTTCAAAAAAATGCCGTCAAAACCTCAGCTCAAACAACCCTCCCACCAACAGCCTCAACAAACAAATTGCATTCCCATATAACTCCATATACACACCACCCTTCCCACCCATCCCATACCACCTAAATCCAACACAACCCCAACTCAATAACCGCTCAACAACCCCTCCAACCACCCCCCAACAACATCCTCACACAAACCTCCACCAACATCCTTCCAACCACCCTCACACAAACCTCCACCAACCCTAACCAACCCTCCACCCCCCACCAAATCCCCCTCA